>WNFC01003951.1_pt1 | contig 17530 bp, 17 predicted proteins | sample 5400541 | NCBI WGS metagenome assembly WNFC01 (sample SAMN13153342, study PRJNA577476) | soil metagenome | isolation source: 120 cm saprolite under Douglas fir tree site 2 hole 2 replicate 1 | place: USA:California | collected 2015-04-18
CGCGCCATTCCTGCAGAAGGCAGCCGACGCCAAGCCTGACGCGCTGTTCGTCTTCGTGCCGTCGGGCGCCGGCGCCCAGTTCGTCAAGCAGTTCGTCGAGCGCGGCATGGACAAGTCGCATCAAGCTGATCGCCACCGGCGACGTCACCGACGACGACCAGTTGAACGGCATGGGCGACGTGGTGATCGGCATCATCAACACCCACAACTACTCGGCCAATCACAACAGCCCGGCCAACAAGGCCTATGTCGAGGCCTTCAAGAAGGCCAATGGCGGTCTGCGGCCCAACTTCATGTCCGTCGGCGGTTACGACGGCATGCACCTGATCTACGAGGCGCTGAAGAAAACCAATGGCTCGACCGACGGCGACAAGCTGATCGCGGCGATGAAGGGCATGGCGTGGGAAAGCCCGCGCGGGCCGATCTCGATCGACCCCGACACGCGCGACATCGTGCAGAACATCTACGTGCGCAAGGTCGGCAAGGTGGACGGTGAGCTCTATAACGTCGAGTTCGAGACCGTCCCCAACGTCAAGGACCCGGTGAAGGCGGCGAAGAAATAGTAGCGCACGACATTGAACCCAATACCGTTGTCATCCCGAGCGCAGCGAGGGACCTTTAGGGCCGCAGGAAGGGTCCCTCGCTGCGCTCGGGATGACAGCGTGCGTGTGTCGGCGTCCTGCGACGGTAATCGCTAGTCATGGCGACGATCCTGTTCGACGGCGTGGCCTACGGCATGTTGCTGTTCGTGCTGGCCTGCGGGCTTGCCGTGACGCTGGGCTTGATGAATTTCGTCAACCTGGCCCACGGTGCCTTTGCCATGGCCGGCGGCTACGTCACGGTGATCCTGATGGACCGTTGGGGCGTGCCGTTCCTCGCTTGCCTGCCCGTGGCGTTCTTGGCGGCAGCGGCGCTGGGCTTCGTGCTGGAGCGCACGCTCTACGTTCACATGTACAACCGCTCCCACCTCGACCAGGTGCTGTTCTCGATCGGCCTGGTGTTCATGGCGGTGGCCGGCGCCGACTGGGCGATGGGATCGAGCCAGCAGAACGTCAAGCTGCCGCCCTGGCTGGTCGGCCGCACGGAGCTGCTGGGAATGAGCGTCGGGCTCTACCGCTCCTTCATCATCGTGATCTGCGGCGCATTGGCGCTCGGCCTGCAGCTCGCGCTGACGCGCACCCGCTTCGGCAGCCGGCTGCGGGCCGCGGTCGACGACGCCCGCGTGGCGCGCGGACTGGGCATTCCGGTCGGCACCGTGTTCGCGGTCACTTTCGCCGTGGGCTCGGGCCTCGCCGGGCTGGGCGGCGCGCTGGGCGTGGAGATCCTTGGACTCGATCCCAACTTCCCGCTGCGTTTCATGATCTATTTCCTGATTGTCGTCACGGTGGGCGGCACCTCGGGTATCACCGGACCGTTCGTCGCCTCGCTGCTGCTGGGCGTCGCCGACGTCGCGGGCAAGTACTACGTGCCGGCGCTGGGCGCCTTCATCGTCTATCTCGTCATGATCGCCGTGCTGGTGCTGCGCCCGCACGGCCTGTTCGCGCGCCCGCGCTGATGGCCGCGGCGCAAGGCCTGGCGCGACGCGCCCGCTGGCGCTGGCCGGAGATCGTCCTCTGGCTGGTGGCGTTCGGCGCGCTGCTGATGCCCGCGGGCAAGTATCTGATCCTGAACGAGATCGCGATCCTCGCCTTGTTCGCCCTCTCGCTCGACCTGATCCTGGGCTACGCCGGCATCGTGTCGCTGGGCCATGCCGCCTTCTTCGGCGCCGGCGCCTACACGGCGGGCCTGCTCGCCAAGCACGTCACCGGCGATCCGTTGGCCGGACTGGCGCTTGCGATCGCCGTCGCCGCGGTGCTGGGCTTCCTCACCAGCTTCCTGGTGCTGCGCGGCAGCGACCTCACGCGCCTGATGGTCACGCTGGGCGTGGCGCTGGTGCTGGGCGAGCTCGCCAACGCGCTGCCGCACATCTCCGGCGGCGCCGACGGGCTGCAGGGCGTCATCATGGGCAAGTTGCTCGGCCGCTTCGAGTTCGACCTGTTCGGTCGTACCGCATACGCCTACAGCCTCACCACGCTGTTCGTGCTCATGCTGCTGGCGCGCCGCATCGTCCATTCGCCGTTCGGCCTGTCGCTGATGTCGATCCGGCGCAACGCGCTGCGGGCCGGCGCGCTCGGCGTGCCGGTCCATTCCCGGCTGATCGCGGCCTATACGCTGGCGGCGGCTTATGCGGGGGCTGCCGGCGCGCTGCTCGCGCAGACCACGGCCTTTGTCTCGCTCGACGTCTTCGAGTTCCATCGCTCGGCCGACGTGCTGCTGGTGCTGATCATCGGCGGTGCGGGCTGGCTCTATGGCGGCATCGCGGGCGCGGTGATCTACACGGCGCTGCAGGACGGCTTCGCGAGCCTCACGCCACAATACTGGCAGTTCTGGATCGGCCTGTTCCTGGTGGGCTTCGTGATGATCGGCCGCCAACGCTTCGTCGGCGGCCTCTACGGCCTGTTGGCCATGGTGCGGCGGCGATGAGCGTCGTCCTCGAAACCCGCGGTCTTGGCAAGCGCTTCGGCGGCCTTTTAGCCACCAACGACGTCACGTTCCAGCTCGAGCGCGGCGCGCGCCAGGCACTGATCGGGCCCAACGGCGCGGGCAAGACGACGTTCGTCAACCTGCTGACCGGGGTGCTGCCGCCGTCGGCGGGCCAGGTGCTGCTGCTGGGCGAGGACGTGACGCGCCTGCGGCCCGAGGCGCGGGTGCGGCGCGGCCTGGTGCGGACCTTCCAGATCAACCAGCTGTTCGGCGATCTCACGCCGCTCGAGACCTTGGCGCTGGCAGTGGACGAGCGGCTGGCGCTCGGCCGCGATTGGCGCCGGAGAGTCGGCGCGGTCGATGCGGTGAGCGCCGAGGTCGAGCAGGTGGCCGAACGGTTCGGCCTTTTGGACGTGCTCGACCGGCGCACCGACACCTTGCCGTACGGCAAGCAGCGCCTGCTCGAGATCGCCGCGGCCTTCGCCTGCGCGCCGCAGGTGCTGCTGCTCGATGAACCGGCGGCCGGCGTGCCCGAGGCCGAGCGGCGCGACATCCTCGACGCCATCGCAGCCCTGCCGGCCGACGTGTCGGTGCTGCTGATCGAGCACGACATGGACCTGGTATTCAGCTTCGCGCGGCGCATCTCGGTGCTGGTCGATGGCGGCCTGCTGGTCGAAGGCGAGCCCGAGGCGATCGCCGCCGACGCCCGCGTGCGCGCCGTCTATCTCGGCGAGAGCCGCGATGGCTGAACTCCTCGCCATCGAACATCTCTCAGCCGGCTATGGCCGCGCCGTCGTGCTGTCGGACGTGGCGTTCCGCCTGGGTGAGGGCGAGGCGCTGGCCGTGCTGGGCCGCAATGGCGTCGGCAAGACCACCTTGATCGACAGCCTGATCGGCGTGACGCGCCGCTTCTCAGGCTCGATCGCGCTCGCCGGCCGCGAGGTCGGAGCCCTGGCGCCCGAGGCGCGAGCCGCGCTCGGCATCGGCTGGGTGCCGCAGGAGCGCAACATCTTCCGCTCGCTCACCGTGCAGGAGAACATCACCGCCGTGGCGCGGCCCGGACCGTGGACCTTGGAGCGCGTATTCGGGCTCTTCCCGCGCCTCAAGGAACGTCGGCAGCAGCCCGGCGGGTCGTTGTCGGGCGGCGAGCAGCAGATGCTGGCGATCGGCCGCGCGCTTGCGACAAATCCCAAGCTGCTGCTGCTCGACGAGCCGACCGAGGGACTGGCGCCGATCATCGTGCAGGAGCTGCTGGCTGCGTTGGGACGACTGCTGCGTGAAGAGGGACTGGCGGCGATCATCGTCGAGCAGCACGCGCAAAAGATCCTGCCGATCACCGATCGCGCGCTGATCCTCGAGCGCGGCAGGGTCGTGCATGAAAGTGCCAGCGCCGCACTGCTGGCCGATTCAGGCCCGCTCGAGCGTTTCCTGGGAGTCACCGCGCGGTAACGCCGATCTTCGAAAGTTTCGCAACTTTCGAAAAACCGTTTACAGGCCGCCAGCGTTATCCCAACATCGGGGCAACGGCGCTCACCCATAAACAACGCGCCGGTCTGGAGGAAACATGATGGATCGCACGGGCGCGTGGCCTCGTCGCCGCGTCTTGGCTGGTATGGTCGGAGCAACCGCGGCGCTGGGAGCGCCCGCGATTCTGCGCGCGGCGCCCTCGGGCACGCCGGTGAAAGTGGGTGGCACGCTGTCGCTGACGGGCTTCCTTGCCCAGACCGCGGTGATCCACAAGATCGCCTCGGAGATCATGGTCGAGGAGATCAACGGCCGGAACGGCTTCCTCGGCCGGCCCGTCGAATATGTCCTGCTCGACGACCAGTCCAAGCCCGACGTGGCGCGCAGCCTCTATGAGAAGCTGATCACGGTCGACAAGGTCGATCTGATTCAGGGTCCTTACGCCACCGCGCCGATCCTGGCGGCGATGGGCGTGGCGCAGCGCTACGGCAAGGTGATGATCCAGAGCAGCATGGGCATTCCCAAGCTGCAGACCTACGACCGCGCGTTCCCGGCGACGCCGTTCGGCCCCGAGCCGGACAAGACCTATCCCAACGTCATCCTCGACATGATGGCCGCCATGCCGACGCCGCCCAAGACCATGGTGGTGCTGACCTCGAAGTTCCCGTCGGCGCAGTTCATGGCGCAGGGCATGCGCGATCAGGCCGAGAAGCGCGGCGTCAAGGTGCTGCTCTACCTCGAATACGAATCCGGCAACCGCGACTTCGGCGCCATCGCCGCACGAGTGAAAGAGGCCAACCCGGATTTCCTCTGGGTGGGCTCGCTGGGGCTGGAGAGCAACCAGGTCCTGGAGTCGCTGCGCAAGCTCGACTACACGCCCAAGAACAGCTTCCACCTCTATCCGGCGCCGGGACCGCTCGCGCTGTCGCCCGACGGCGATAAGGTCCTGTGCTCGACCTTCCTCGAGCCCGACGAGCCTTTCATGAGCCGGCCGGGCATGAAGAAGCTCGCCGCGGAGTTCAAGGAAAAGGCGACCAAGGCCAACTTGCCCTACACCACCATCGACGCCCAGGCCTGCGGCATGGTCTCGGAATGGCAGATCCTCGAGGCCGGCGTGAACGGCGCGGGCAGCCTCGAGGACGAGAAGATCGCAGCCTGGCTCAAGAAGAATCCCGTGACCACCGTCTACGGCATGCTGAAATTCGACGGTCCCTTCAACCACGGCGCGGCCGCACAACTCGTCAAGCAGGTGCAAAACAAGGAGTGGAAGGTCGTCTGGCCGAAGGAGTTCGCTGCTCCCGGAGTGAAGCTGATCGCGTCCTGACACCGTGATGCCAAGTGCCACGCTCCTCGGCCAGGCGTTGATCTCCGGTGTTCTGGCCGGGGGTATGTACGGTCTGCTGGCGCTGGGCCTCAGCCTGAGCTGGGGCCTGTTGCGGCTGGTCAATCTCAGCCACTTCGCACTCGCCTTCCTGGCCGCCTATCTCACCTACGAGCTCGGCACGACCTATCACGTGGCACCCTGGTGGTCGGCGGCGATGGTCGTGCCGGCGATGTTTCTGATCGGCGTGACGCAGCACTGGCTATTCGACAAGTTCAAGGTGAACGAACTCGCGTCGCTCCTGATCACCTTCAGCTTCGCCGTCATCCTCGAAGTGGCGATCCAGCTCTACTGGACCGCCGACTATCGCCGCTTCGAGACGCCCTATTCGACGCTGTCGATCAAAGCGGGGCCGTTCTACATTCCCGTGCTCGAGCTGATCCTGTGTCTCGTGGCCGGCGTGCTGGCCTGGGGCACCTGGCTCTGGCTGCGCAAGACCTATGTCGGCAAGGCACTGCGCGCGAGTGCGGAGGATTCCGACATCGCCGCGGCCTACGGCGTCGATTACAAGAAGCTCGCCTACCTGCTGTCGGGCATGTGCGCGGCCTATGCTGGCGTGGCCGGCACCTTCATCGCCTTGATCGCCACCTTGGCGCCGGCGCAGATCTGGGCGTGGCTCGGCGTGGTGTTCGCCGTCGTCATCATCGGCCGATTGGGCAATCCGCTGGGCGCGCTGGCGGCCGGCATGCTGATCGGCGCCAGCGAATCGATCGCCATGGCGATCCTGAGCCCGGCCTGGGCGCCGGTCGTGTCGTTCTCCGTGCTGATCGCCATCCTGCTGTGGGATCCGGAGTGGCTATGACGACCGCGCAGGGCCTTCCCAAACTGGTGGCCGCGCTCGCCATCGTGGCCTTCGCGCTGCTGCCCACGGCCGGCCTGCCGGCGTTCTACGATTCGTTTTTCTATCTCGTGTTCTTCTGGGTCTCGCTGTCCACGAGCTGGGCGCTGCTGAGCGGCTTTGCCGGCTATTTCAGCCTGGGCCATGCCGCCTTCTTCGGCGTCGGCATGTACACGACGGCGACGCTCACGACCAAGTTCGGCGTGCCGTTCCTGCTCACCATCCCGGCGGCGGCGGCGCTCGCGGCCCTGCTGGGTGTCGGCATCGGCGCCGTCGTCTTTCGCCTGCGGCGCCTGCGCGGCGAGCTGTTCGCGCTGCTGACGCTGGCCGTCACCTTCGTGATCGGCACCATCATCCTGAACACGCCGATCGACGGCGGCGGCGGGGTGTTCATGAGCGCAGTGCCGCTGCCGCACCTCATGTCGACCCCGACCGGCACGATCTACATCCTGGGCTTCGCGATGTGCGTGCTCACGCTGGCGACGGCCTGGTGGACCGCTCACTCACGCCTCGGCATGGGCCTGTTCGCCATCCACGACGACGAGGCCGTGGCCGAGGCCAAGGGCGTGCCGACCTTCCGCTACAAGCTTTTGGCCTTCGCACTGTCGGCCAGCATCGCCGGCGCGGTGGGCGGCATCCATGCCATGTATGTCGGCTTCCTCACCGTCGCCGGCACGTTCGAGCTCACCGTGCCGCTTTACGTGGTGCTGATGAGCGTGCTCGGCGGCTCGCGCCACTGGCTGGGTCCGGCGGTCGGGGCCACGGCCATCACCACGCTGCTCTACGCCTTCATGAGCGGCGGCGAGGCGATGGTCGGTCGCGCCATCGTCGGCCTGATCCTGATCCTGGCCATCCTGTGGCTGCCCGATGGCGTCATTCCTGCCATCCAGCACTGGCTGAAACGGCGGCGGCCTGCGCCGGTCAAGATCCTCGCCGAGGTGGTGCCCGTCGTGCCGGCGACGGCCCAACCGATCGGCGAGCGGCATATCCTGGAGGTGCGCGGTGTCATCAAGCGCTTCGGTGGCCTGGAAGCGCTGGGCGGCGTCGATCTCGATGTGCGCGAGGGCGAGATCTTCGGCCTGGTCGGGCCCAACGGCTCGGGCAAGACCACGCTGATCAACGTCATCTCCGGCCACTATCCACTGACCAGCGGCACGATCGCGGTCGACGGCGTCTCGATCGGCAGCCTCGCGGCGCACGAAATCACCCGCCGCGGCGTGGCGCGCACCTACCAGATCCCGCGACCGTTCGTGAACATGAGCGTGCTCGACAACGTGGCCCTGGCCGCCACCTTCGGCGGCCCGGTGCGCACCCAGGCCGAGATCCGCGACGAGGCGATGCATTGGATCGGCTTCACCGGCCTTGGCGGCAAGGAGCAGGCGCTGCCGGCCGAGCTGAACCTGCACGAACGCAAGTTCCTCGAACTGGCGAGGGCACTTGCGGCGCGGCCCAAGCTGCTGCTGCTCGACGAGGTCCTGTCGGGCCTCAACCCGTCGGAGATCGACAACGCCATCCGGCTGGTGCGCGCCATCCGCACCCAGGGCGCCACCATCGTCTTCGTCGAGCATCTGATGCGGGCCGTGGTCGAGCTCTCCGACCGCATCGCCGTGCTGAACGAGGGCAAGCTCTTCGCGCTGGGCGCGCCGCGCGAGGTCATGCGCGATCCGCGGGTCGTCAGCATCTATCTGGGCAAAGCCTATGCTGCTTGAAGCACGCAACCTCCATATTGGCTACGGCGACGCACCCGCCGTGTGGGACGTCTCGCTCGACGTCGGCGCCGGCGAGATCGTGGCCGTGATCGGCCCCAACGGCGCGGGCAAGACGACCCTGATCAACGCCATCGCGGGCCTGCTGCGCTGCCGGCGCGGCGAACTGCGCTTCGACGGCGTCGACATGACCTCGGTGCGCGCCCACGACTATTGCAGTCACGGCATCGCCCTGGTGCCGGAGGGCAGGCGGCTGTTTGCCAAAATGTCGGTCGAGGAGAACCTCGAGCTCGGCTGCTATCTGCCGGCGGCGCGTGCCCGGCGCGAGCCGTCGCTGGAGCGCGTCTACGGCCTGTTCCCCATCCTGCGCGACAAGCGCGCCCAGCCGGCCGGCGAGCTGTCGGGCGGCCAGCAGCAGATGGTGGCGATCGGCCGCGCCTTGATGGCCCGGCCGCGCATCGTGCTGTTCGACGAGCCGGCGCTCGGGCTGGCGCCCACCATCGTCGACGACATGTTCGAGATCATCGCGCGGGTGCGCGAGGAAGGCGCCGCCGTGCTACTGGTCGAGCAGAACGTGCTGAAGGCGCTCGACATCGCCGATCGCGCCTACGTGCTGGAGCAGGGACGGATCGTCAGCGCCGGTCTGCCCGACGCGCTGTTGAAGCAACCGCACATTCGTGAAGCCTATCTCGGCGTTTGAGGACCGGACCATGGCCAAGATCCTGAAGATGCCCATCGACATCACCGACCGCGCCGCTGCGACGACGGCGCCGCAGGACGTGCTCGCCGAGGACGCGGCGACCTTTGATGTGCTACGCCAGATGCGCGAGGATATTTTGTGCTGCGTGCTGAAGCCCGACCAGCGGCTGCGCTTCGGCGAGCTGCGCCAGCGCTACGGCACCTCGGTCGGAACCTTGCGCGAGGCGCTGTCGCATCTCGTGTCCGAGGGGCTGGCGCGGACCGAGGCCGGCCGCGGCTTCACCGTGGCGCCGATTTCGCTGGCCGACTTCCTCGATCTCAGCGAACTGCGCGTCTATCTCGAGACCAGGACGCTGGCCGACGCGATCCGCCACGGTACCGACGCCTGGGAGGCAGATATCGTGAGTTCGTATTTTCTCCTCAACAAGCTCGGGCCCCCGCGGCAGGACGACCCGGTCGGCGTCAAGCGCGAATGGGGCAAGCGGCACAAGCGCTTCCACGATTCGCTGGTGGCGACCTGCACCTCGCCATGGTCGCTGCATTTCCGCAGCGAGCTGTTCGACCAGGCACGGCGCTATCACTGGCTGACCATGATCCACGCCCGCTCGCGACGGCGGAACGAGCACCTGGAGCTGCGCGATGCCGTGCTGGCGCGCGATGTCGATCTGGCCTGCGGGCTGATCGAGAAGCACATTCGGACGATCGTGGAGCAGGCGGCCTCGGAAGTGCCGGGTCTGACGCTGGACACAGGACGCGTCGCCAAGCGGCGGAAAGCGTAGGGAGGAAGCCACCATGAAACGCCGGACCCTTCTTTTCTCGACCGCTGCCACGCTGGCTGCACCTTCTCTTGTGCGGGCGCAGGCCTGGCCGGCCAATCCGGTCCGGCTGATGCATGGCTACGATGCCGGCTCCAATCCCGACACGATCGCGCGCCACCTGGCACCGTCGCTGATCGAGATCCTGGGCGCGCAGATCATGGTCGAACCCAAGCCCGGCGCGGCCGAGCGGCTGGCGGCGACGCAGATCGCGCGCATGAAGCCCGATGGCGGCGTGCTCTATCTGATGACCGGCGGCCAGGCCGTGGTCTCGGCGACCGACAAGACGCTTAGCTACGACGTGTTGCGCGATTTCGACTTCATCTCGATCGTCACACGCTTTCCCTTCGTGTTCGCGGTGGCGCCCGATTCGCGCTTCAAGACCATCGAGGCCTTTCTCGACGCAGCCAAGCGCGAGCCGGGCAAGCTCACCTACGGCAGCTCGGGCGTCGGTTCGACCCTGCACATGGCGATGGAGCTGTTGCTCTCCCAGACCGGCGCCCAGATCACCCACGTGCCCTACAAGGGTGGCATCGGCACCCCTTACAACGACCTGATCGGTGGCCGGCTCGACATGCATGTCGTGACCTTCTCCAACGCCCAGCCGCTGCTGAAGACCGATAAGCTGCGTGCACTCGCCGTGACGTCCAAGGAACGCCATCCGGGCTTCCCCGACGTGCCGACGGTCGCGGAGCGATTGGTGCCCGACTATGACGTGGTCTCGTGGCTCGGCTTCACCTCGCCGGCAGGCCTGCCGCCTGCCTTGCGCGACCGGCTGTACGAGGCCTTCCGTCAGGCGATGGCCCGGCCCGAGGTCAAGAGCAAGCTGGAAGAGTTGGGCAACGACACGCGAGTCAGCACACCGGCTGAATTCCGCGCCCGGATCGAGGCCGACATGGCGCGCTGGCGGCCGCTCGCGCACGTCGTGAACCAGTCGTAAAGTGAAGGCAGTACGGGGAGTTTCAGCGTCATGAGCAAGTACGGTATCGGTCAGCCTGTCCTGCGTTTCGAGGATCCGCGCCTGTTGCGCGGGCAAGGGCGCTACATCAGCGACGTCAACCTGCATGGCCAGGCCTATGCGGTGTTCGTGCGCTCGCCGCACGCCCATGCCAACATCCGTTCGATCGACGTCGAAGAGGCCAGGAAGGCGCCAGGCGTGTTGGCCGTCTACACCGGTCACGACGTCGTGGCCGACGGGCTCGGCATGCCCAAGGCCAACATGCCGCGCAAGCGCCCCGACGGTAAGCCGATGTATGCCCCGCAACGGCCGCCGCTGATCACCGACCGGGTGCGCTATGTCGGCGATCCGGTGGCGATGGTGATCGCCGACACGCTGGCCGAGGCCAAGGACGCGGCCGAGCTGGTCAATATCGACTACGAGCCGCTGCCGTCGGTGACCTCGACCGCCGACACGGTGAAGCCCGGTGCGCCCGCGGTGTGGGACGACTGCCCCGACAACATTTCCAACTTCGTCGAGCGCGGCAACAAGGCCGCCACCGACGAGGCGATCAAGGGCGCCGCCCGGGTCATCAAGCGGCGCTACGTGATCACGCGGGTGCACGCCCAGTACATGGAGCCGCGCGGCACGCTCGGCACCTACGATCCGGGCGAGGATCGCATGACCCTCTATGCCGACGTGCAATACCCCCACCGCGTGCGCAACATGCTGGCGCAGAACGTCTTCAAGGTGCCCGAGAGCAAGATGCGGGTGATCGCGGGCGACGTCGGCGGCGGCTTCGGCACCAAGGGTTGGCAATACATCGAGCATCGCCTGACCCTGTGGGCGGCGCGCAAGCTGCTACGGCCCGTGAAGTGGACCTGCGAGCGCAGCGAGGCCGTCATGGCCGACGAGCACGGCCGCGACAATATCGGCGAGATCGAGCTGGCGCTCGACAAGGACAACAAGTTTTTAGCGCTGCGGCTCAACATGATCGCCAATATCGGCGCCTATGTCGGCTCGGACCGCAATTTGCTGTCGCCCTTCGGCATGATCGGCACGGTGCTGGGCGTCTATCTGATTCCCAAGGCCTACATCAACGTCGTGGGCGTGCTCTCCAACACGAACCCGACGGCGCCCTATCGCGGCGCCGGACGGCCGGAGGCGATCTACCTGATCGAGCGGCTGATCGACGATGCGGCGCGCGAGCTGGGCGTCGATCGGATCGAGCTCCGGCGCAAGAACATGCTGGCCGAATCGGCGCTGCCGTATCAGAGCCCGGTCGGGCCTTTCTACGATTGCGGCGAATTCGAGAAGAACCTCGACATGGCGCTGAAGCTCGCCGACGTGGCGGGGTTCGAGGCGCGCAAGGCCGAATCGAAGAAACGCGGCCGGCTGCGCGGTCTCGGCATCATCAATGCCATCGAACAGGCGGCCGGCACGGCGCAGCCGGAATATGCCGAGATCCGCTTCAATCCCAGCGGCACCGCGGCCTTGCTTATGGGCACCAAGAACCAGGGCCAAGGCCATGAGACCATGTTCAAGCAGATCCTGAACGAGCGGCTGGGCATCGATCCGGCTGACGTGCAGTACATCGACGGCGACACCGACCGCGTCGCCTTCGGCATGGGCACCAACGGCTCGCGTTCGACGGTGCTGGGCGGCTCGGCGTTGTTCGTGGCCGCCGGCAAGGTGATCGAGAAGGGCAAGAGGCTCGCCGGGCACATGCTCGAGGCGGGCGAGCAGGACATCGAGTTCGCCGACGGCACCTTCAAGGTGGCCGGTACCGACAAGTCGGTGACGTTGAAGCAGGTGGCGATGGCGGCGTTCAATCCGACCCGATGGCCCAAGAACGGCAGTTTCGAAGGCGGCCTGTACGAAAATGCCACCTTCCTCGGCCAGAAGGATACCTATCCCAACGGCTGCCACATCTGCGAACTCGAGATCGATCCCGAAACCGGCGACGTCACGGTCGACCGCTATTCTGTGGTCGACGATGTCGGCACGGTGATGAATCCGACCGGCCTGAAAGGCCAGATTCATGGCGGCGTCGCCCAGGGCATCGGCCAGATCCTGTGCGAGCAGGTGGTGTGGGATCGCGAAAGCGGCCAGCTCCTGACCGCGAGTTTCCTCGATTACGCCATGCCGCACGCGATGATGATCCCCAACATGGAGGTGAAGAGCAATCCGGTGCCGACCAAGTACAACCCGCTGGGCGCCAAGGGCGCCGGCGAGGCGGGCACGGTGGGTGCCATGCCGGTCGTCATGAACGCCATCATGGATGCGCTGGCGCCGCTTGGCGTGAGCGATGTGGAGATGCCCGCGACGGCACAGAATGTGTGGCGCGCGATACAGCAGGCGAAGAAGTAGGGGGTGAGATGAGCTTGCTGGGAGCGCGCCACTCCAGTGGCGCTCATATGCGCTTCGTAAGACAAAAGATGCGCCACTGGAGTGGCGCGCTCCCAGCAAAGAGGAGTGAGTAGATGAGTGTTCTGGAGGGGCCGCGCAAGGAAGTGCGGCATGTGGTGAAGGACGGCAGCGCGTATTGGGTCGAGTTCAAGGACGACAGGATCGTGTTCGGCGACGGGCGCGCCTGCGGCGAGGACGAGGTCGTGCACCTGCCGCCCTGCAATCCCACCAAGATAATCTGCGTTCACGTGAACTACATCTCGCGCTATTACGAGTTCAACAACACGCACACGCCGCCCAAGTCGCCGACCTATTTCCAGAAGCCATTGACCGCGCTCAATGCCCACAAGGGCGAGCTGATCAGGCCTAAGGGCTACAAGTACGTGAACTACGAGGGTGAGATGGCCGTCGTGTTCGGCAAGGTGACCAAGAACGTCTCGCGCGAAGAGGCCTGGGATTGCATCGCAGGTTTCGCGCCGTCGAACGATTTCGGCTGCCATGATTTTCGCGACACCGATGCCGGCTCGATGCTGCGCGTAAAAGGCATGGACGGGTTCTGCCCGATTGGACCGGGCCTCGTCTCCGGCGTCGACGTGCGCAAGTCGACGCTGCGTTCCTACAAGAATGGCAAGATGGTTCAGGAAGGCGCCGTCAGCGAACAGATCTTCGACTGCGGCTACCTGATCGCCGACCTCGCCCGCCACATGACCTTCCTGCCGGGTGACATCCTGCTGACCGGCACGCCCGCCAACTCGCGCCCGCTCGAAGTGGGCGATACGATCGACATCGAGGTGACCGGCGTCGGCCGCCTCTCCAACAAGGTGGTGGAGACGCCCGCCCCGCGGTCCGCCATCGGCTTCCCGGCAAGCCCCGACAGCGACGGCGTGCGCCGCGTGGCACTCGGCAACGAGGAGCGTCTGCCTGACAAGTTCAAAGTATCCTGACACCGGAGGACACCATGGTTGCAATCAAAGCCGCAGAATTCGCCTTCCCGCGCATGGAGGCGCCCGACCTTGACGCGATGGAGGAGTTTTTAACCAATTTCGGCATGATGCGCGCCGAGCGTACGCCCGATTCGCTCTACATGCGCGGCGCAGACAGCCATCATCATCTGCACGCCGTGCACAAGGGCGGCACCAAGTTCATCGGCTTCGCCTACCATGCGGCCAGCGAGGACGACCTCAAGCGGCTCGCCAAGCTGCCGGGCGCATCGGGCATCGAGACCCTGAACGAGCCGGGTGGCGGCAGGCGGGTGCGGCTCGTCGAGCCCAACGGCTACCAGATCGAGGTCATCCACGGCATGCAGTCCGTGCCACCCGTCAAGGTCGAACGCGATCCCGTGAACACGGGCGGCGAGCCGCTGCGCCGCAAGGGCCGCCTGATGCGGCTTTCCAAGTCGCCGACGACGCTCCAGCGCATCGGGCATGGCGTGCTGTCGACGCCCAAGGTCAAGGAGACGGTGGCCTGGTTCCGCGAGACCCTGGGCATGATCCGCTCAGATGACGTCTATGCCGGAGAGAAGGACAACGTCATCGGCGCCTTCAGCCGGCTCGATCGCGGCGACGACTATGTCGACCACCATGTGCTGTTCTGCGTGCACAACCAGAAGACGGGGCTGAACCACGTCTCCTACGAGGCGCAGGACATCGATGCCATCTTCCAGGACCACGCCTACATCAAGGGACTGGGCAAGTACGAACATATGTGGGGCATCGGCCGCCACCTGCTGGGCAGCCAGGTCTACGACTACTGGTCCGACCCGTGGGGCCGCGTGCACGAGCGCTGGGCCGACACCGACCGGCTGAACGCCGCCAACGGCGGCAACCTGCTGAGCGCCGAGGAGGGCTTCCAATCGCAATGGGGCGAGCGTCCACCCGAGCGTTTCCTCGGCCACGCCAGCCCCTGATCAAGCAGTTTCTGAAGCAAGGAGGAGAAAATATGTCCAAGCCACCGGCTCCGAGTCCGCGCGACGCCCTGCGGGCTTTCGCGCCCAAGCTGATCGACCTCACCGACAACGTGCTGTTCGGCGACGTCTGGGAGAGGCCCGGCCTCTCCAAGCGCGACCGCAGCCTCATCACCTGCGCTGCCCTGGTCGCGATGAACCGCACCGAGCAGCAGACCGGCCATTTCGCGCGCGCCCTCAACAACGGCGTGAAGAAGGACGAGCTGCTCGAGCTTATAACGCATCTCGCCTTCTATTCCGGCTGGCCGACCGCCATGTCGGCGGCCAACGTCGCCAAGAAGGTGTTTGAAGAGGGAGACAAGAAGTGAAGCTTTGCTATTTCAACGACTATCGCCTGGGCGTGATCAAGGGCGACAACGTCATCGACATCACCGACGCGGTGAAGGATGTCCCGCATCTCGACTCGCGCGACCTGATCATCGGCCTGATCGCCCATTGGGATTCCTACAAGGCCAAGGTCGAGAAGGCCGCCGCCGAGCGCAATGGCGTGCCGCTCACCGGCACGCGCCTGCGCCCGCCGGTGCCCAAGCCGGGCAACATTGTCTGCATGGCGGTGAACTACATGGAGGACGGCACCTTGAAGGAGAAGCCGCAGATCAACGCCTTCCACAAGGCGGCGACGGCGGTGATCGGCGACGGCGACACCATGATCCTGCCCGACGCGCCGGCCTCGATCTTCGAGGGCGAGGCGGAGCTGGCGCTGGTCATGGGCAAGCGCGCCACGCGCGTCAATCAGGCCGACGCGATGAAGCACATCTTCGGCTACACCTGCTTCATCGACGGCTCGGCGCGCGGCCTGCCGCCGCCCGGCAACGTGTTCTTCCAGATGAAGTCGCGCGCAACCTTCGCGCCGATGGGCCCGTGGATCGTCACCGCCGACGAGATCGCCAACCCGCAGAAGCTCGATATCGAGCTCAAGAACAGCGGCCAGGTGATGCAGAAATTCAACACCGACGACATGGCGCACCAGATCCCACGCACCATCGAGTGGCTGAGCTCCATCCACACGCTCGAGCCCGGCGATGTCGTCGCCACCGGCACCAACCACCGTGGATTGAACGCCTTCATGGACGGCGACAAGATCGAGCTCACCATCGAGAAGGTGGGCACGCTGAAGTTCAACGTGAAGGACGAGCACAAGCGCACCTGGGCGCGCACCACGCGCTCGCAGCACAAGGACGCCGGCAAGGAGGGTCCGCACACGCCCCAGCTCACGGGCAAACACGCGGCGAAATAGACAAAGAAAAAAGGCGCCGCAGTTGCCCGCGGCGCCTTCTTCCCAGGAGCGGCCTGGCTGCAGGCTACTTCGCTACATGTCGGTCGGTTAGTGCGTGAGAGCCGGCTTGACGCCCTCGGCCTTGATCTCGATGGCGCGGGGCTTCTTCTCTTCGGGGATCTCGCGCTGCCAGGCCGTTGGCGAGCTTCGCGCCCGAGACCTTTACATGATCTGCGAGCTGGAAACGGCGCTCGAAATTACGGCCGGCAATGCCGCGATAGAGGAACTGCTTCTCGTCCTCGCCGTTCGGCGCTGTCTGGCCGGTAACCAGGAGCTCGTTCTCCTTCTGGGTCACGTTCAGCTCGCCCTCGGCAAAGCCCGCGACCGCCATCACGATCCGATAGGCGTTGTCGCCGGCCTTTTCGATGTTGTACGGGGGGTAGCCGTTGCCGGCGGACTGGCCAGCCGCTGAATCGAGCAGGTTGAAGACCCGGTCGAAGCCGACGGTGGCACGATAAAACGGCGAATAGTCGAATCCACGCATTGTCATCCTCCAAGATGAGCGATGTCAGAATGTCGCCGCCCCGGGATGGGCACGGCTGACGACCCGTGATTTAGGAAGGGCTTTGCCGCCTTCAAGGGGGGCAAAACCGCCCACCCGGTGGAAATTTTCCTCCGCCGCCCCCTTGGCGAAAGATTTTGCCGTGACCGGCAAAACCTTCGGAAATTCACGCTCTGGCGAGCATGCGAAAAAGGCCCAGATCGAGAAGGCAGGGCCACGGAGCCGTTCATGTCGCAGTTCATCGACCGCCATCCCACCGTCAGCATCTGGCTGTTCGCTATCCTGCAGGGCGCCGCCATGTTGGCCCTCAATGTGCTGCTGCGCGCGCTGGTGTCGTGAAGCACCTGCCGCTCTTCTTCGATCTGGCCGGACGGCGGGTCGTCGTGGTCGGACAAGGTCCGGGCGCCGATCGCCGCGCCGGGCTGGCGCGCTCGGCGGGTGCTGCGGTCTTCCAGCTCGAAACCGTCTCGACGACCGACCTCAAGGGCGCCGCGGCGGTGTTCGTGGCGACCGGCAATCTCGATAGCGATACCGACGCCCGCCGCGCCGCCAAGGCCGCCGGCGTGCCGGTGAATGTCGCCGACCGGCCGGGCCTCAGCGATTTCATCCTGCCGGCCATCATCGATCGCGACGAGGTCGTGGTCGCCATCTCGACCGGTGGCGCTTCTCCAAGTCTGGCGACGCTTTTGCGCGCCAGGATCGAGGCCTCGCTGCCCGAGCGCATCGGCGCGCTCGCACGCCTGGCACAGACCTTCCGCGCCCAGGCCAAGGCTCTGATCATCGACCCCGTCCGCCGCCGTGCCTTTTGGGGCCGGTTGGTCGACGGTCCCGCCGCGCGCCTGGCGCTGGCCGGCGACGACATATCGGCGCGGCGCGTGGCGCTCAGCGAGCTCAATGATGCGCGCCGTGCGCTGAAGCCCGTCGGCATCGCCCACATCGTGGGCGCCGGTCCGGGCGATCCCGACCTCCTGACTTTGCGGGCCGCCCAGCTCCTGCAGGAGGCCGATGCCATCCTGC
>WNFC01003827.1_pt1 | contig 17526 bp, 15 predicted proteins | sample 5400541 | NCBI WGS metagenome assembly WNFC01 (sample SAMN13153342, study PRJNA577476) | soil metagenome | isolation source: 120 cm saprolite under Douglas fir tree site 2 hole 2 replicate 1 | place: USA:California | collected 2015-04-18
GAAGGGCTGGTTCTACATTCAAGCCCTGGTCGAAGGCGTTCATCTCGCTTCTCAACTCTCTCTTGACTAGAAATTTGTGATAAAAAGTCAGCCCTGCCCAACGGAGTCGCCCAAACGGTTCCCGAATCGTCCTTTGTGCCGAACGTGAGCGGCTGGCCCAGGTGTGTCTGTCCAACGTCTGCCGCAGCCCGCACCGCGTTCCCGACTCCCGATGCGGGTTACCCGCTCAAGACCATGCCAAGTCAAGGCCGTGCAGGTGGAGTGGTGGGTAGGTGGGGGCACGCTCGCCTTGACTTTGACTGGCATGGTAGACTTGGTAAACCCGCACGGGAGGCTGGTGTTTCAACAGTTGAGGTCTGCAAAAGGGTCAAAGGGGCTTGACTTTTGATGATACATAATCAAGGGAACCATGTCCGAAGCAGAACTGCATATCTTGAAGCAACGCATGCACCAGGGGCGTTTGAGCAAAGCCCAGCGGGGCGAATTGCAGTTTGCCTTGCCAGTCGGCTACGTCTGGAGCCCCACGGGAGAGATTCAGTTCGACCCGGATGAACAGGTGCAACAGGTCGTGCGGCTCATCTTTCGCGCCTTCGAGGAACTGGGTACCCTCGGCGGGCTGGTCCGCTACCTGGCCCACCACCAGATTCAGCTCGGGGTGCGCATGCGAGAGGGCCCTGGTAAAGGGGAACTGATCTGGCGCCGCCCCAATCGGGCGACGTTACAGATAATGCTCAAACACCCCCTCTATGCGGGCTCCTACGTCTACGGGCGACGACAGGAGGATCCGCGTCGCAAACAGCCGGAGCGACCACGCACTGGTCGGGTGGTGATGGCGACAGATGACTGGCTGGTCCTGCTCCCCAATCACTGCCCGGCCTACCTTTCCCCAGAGCAGTATGAGCGCAACCAGACACGGCTGCAGACCAACCGCGCCCGCGCTGATGCCATGGGGGTAGCGCGGAGCGGGTCAGCCCTCTTAGCCGGTCTGGTGGTGTGTGCCCGTTGTGGCTGTCGGCTGAACGTCCATTACGATGATGGTGGGGCCCGGCTTCACACGTATGAATGTGTCGAGCGCTGGACGCACTACGGGGAACCGAAGTGCCAGCACCTAGCAGGCCCATGCCTCGATACCTTCATCAGCCAGCAGGTTCTCCTCGCCTTGGAACCCGCCGCCTTAGAGTTGTCGCTCACCGCCACCGAGCACGGGCCTCAACGGCGAGAACGGGCAGCTTACGAAGTCGAGCGGGCTGCTCGTCAGTACCATGCCGTCGAACCGGAGCATCGGCTCGTGGCCCGCACGCTGGAACGCGCCTGGGAAGAGAAATTGGCTGCTCAGCAACAACTCGAGGAGGAGTATCATCGCTTTGTCCAGCACAAGCCACGCCTCCTTTCGGAAGACGAGCGGGAGGCGATTCGCCGCCTGGCAACGGATATTCCCACACTCTTGGCCGCCCCAACCACCACTGATGCCGATCGCAAAGAGATCATTCGCCAGGTGGTTGAACGGGTCATCGTAGACGTGCAGGGCAGCAGCGAGCGTGTGAAGGTGCGCATCGAGTGGATCGGCGGAAGCTCCACCGAGGGGGTCGTGATCCGACCGGTGGGCAAGCTGAGCGAGCTGAGTACCTATCCGCAGATCTGCCACCAGGTCCAGGTGTTGACCGAGGCTGGCTGGACGGCCATCGCGATTGCCCAGGCACTCTCCGACGCTGGCCTTCGCCCTCCCCGCTCCACCACTGGCTTTCGCGCAGAGACGATCATGCAGTTGCAACGCCAGTTGCGAGTGAGAGCGCCACGCCCGCGGGTTCGGCAACATGATGGTCTCTTGCCTGATGAATGGTGGCCAACAGAGCTGGTTCGCACGCTCTTCATCCCACGTGGGAGTCTCTATCACTGGATCCGTCAAGGTTTGGTCCGGGCGCGCCAGCTCGATGAACCCTTGCACCGTTGGGTCGTGTGGGCCGACGAAGCGGAGCAGGAACGCCTTCGAGAGTACCATCAGCGCGCGATTGGGGACGATTTCCGCCATCGCTGGGCTGATGGGCCACTTGCCGAACCACTCTGATGAGGATAATATACAAGCGAATCACGAAAGGAGAGCGCAATGGCAAGCACTCAGAAACAGAAAACGGCCTTTGGGGGTAGTGTGGCTGGGTTATTGAACGCTCGTTTGCCTGGACCACACGTTTTCGACGGCTGGTGCGTGATTACGAGCGACTTCCTACCACCCTTGCTGGCTTGCATTTGATCGTGTTTGCTTGTCTCATGCTTCATCAATGGGTTTCCTTGCGCAGCACCTCCGTATGCACCGCTTGTGCGTGCCACTCATCGACAAGCAGGCCATAGAAGACTCCATCCACATAGTGGTCATGGAGTCGATCCGCCTGGCGGAGAATCCCCTCCTGGACAAAGCCGAGTCGCTCGGCGACGGCACGACTGCGCAGGTTATCGGTCGCACAGGAGATCACGACTTTGTGCACCTGATGCTCCTCGAACGCATGCCGCACCATCGTTCGACACGCCAGGGTAACGACGCCTTTCCCTTGCATCGCCGCGTCGAGCCAATAGCCTAATTCGACGTTGTCACGCCTGCTGTCCAGGCGATAGCTCAGAATCCCTACCAGAAGCATCCTGATACCAGATTCCCAGGTGATAACCTTCGCCATTGACGAATTGGAGCAGTCGTTGCTTCACGTAGGCTCGGAGCGTTTCCACTGATCCCTCATAGGCTTCCACGGCAATCCACTCATGTAAATACGCTTTATTGTGCTCAATGAGGGCAAAGTAATGCTCAACATGCCGCTCTTCAAGCAGATGCAATTGTATTTCTTCATTCACCTGGATGCACAGGGCTGGTTTGTGGCTCATCTGCTCTCCCAGAAAAACAGAAAAAGACGAGAATCATGCCTTCTCAGGGAGTCGAGGAAGTGATCTCCTCCTATCTCGTTACTTCTATGAAACGGCCAGATCTCAGTAGAGATATTCTATCATGCTTTTGATATCGAGTCCATAACAGCCTCTAGAAAAGGCGGAGGAGCGGACGTTCTCACTCGTATTGCCTCTCCTGCTGAGCTGCCGATGTGAGCGCTACCTGTATCTCACCTGTGCGAAGTTCGTGACTACACAAGAGTATGCTCCCCGGCTTCGTCGCCGGCGAAAGATCGAGCTGGATCTGATTGAGGATGCTATCACACACAGCTGGTAATGAGAAGTGGAGCGACATCAGTGTACAGTAAGACAAATTGAGCCAAGGAAAGGGCTGTACGAATCGCAGGTGAGTGAGCCTCTTCTACGGGACGAGCAGACCCCAGTAGGTGGCCCAGACTCCAAACACAACTCCTCCGACGACCAGCAGACCGAGCCTCATCTGCTCCCCTCTCTTGATCGTGCCAGATCTTCGCCACCATCTCAGAGCTGTCACTACGGTGGACACCACGGTTATCAGGGCGAGCGCTTGGAAGGCAAGCCAGGGGAGTGGTCGGCCGACTATAAGAGGTCCGGGAGGTAACAAAAGTGGTGCCCCAAAGAGGTAAAGGGGAAAGACCAGGGTGGTGATGAGACCAGCACTGGCCACCAGGCGTGCCGACCAGCCTACCGCCGGCGCGAGACCGCGCCCGCTGATACGGCGGGCGACCGCAACCAGCGGATACCCCGCAAATGCGAGCACGAACAATATGATTGCGGCGAGCTCTGCGGCTGCTGACTCATACCATGCGAGAGGGGCGAGTGCCTGGCTCTGTCGGTCTTGCTGTGGCGCTGACTCGACGAACGTTCCGGGCGGGCGGCCGGCGGCTACAGCGCCAACGAAGTCGGCCACCAGGTCGGCGTAGCCTGGTGCGAGACCATCAAGACGGCTGACACCATCTGGCGAGAGGTGCAGTCCTGGATCGGAGTCAGCGAAAAAACGGATCGTGTAGTGCCTGTTGCCGGCACGATCGAGTGCTTGCTGAAGAATATGGGAAGCTTCCTGTGGAGGATGGTTGTAATCGCGGGTACTCCACACCGCGAGGAGCGGCTGGTGGAGGTGTTCCAGTGAGGGGACGACATCGAAGTCTGCCTCAGCAAACAGGTTAGCGCCGACGAGCAGCCTGATGCTGGTTATCGCTATTGCGGTCAGCATGGAGCCGGACACACCGTAATGGCGGAGGAGATTGCCGAGATACCATGACTGCTGCCGGGCCGGTGAGACACCAGAGGCACCGACCAGGATGACGAAAGCGACGGCGGTCGACCTGGAAGCGGCGAGTGGGACGACCCAGGTGCCCTCGCTCTCTCCCCAGAGACCGACTTTCGTCGGGTCCACTTTCGGGTTGGAGCGCAGCAGTTTTACAGCGGCGAGTGCATCATCGGCGAGTTGTACATATGATCGCTGAAAAAATGAGTACCCCACTGTCCGTTTGTCGTAGGCAAGGGTCACGATCCCAGCCCGAGCGAAAGTTTCTGCTTCAAGCTGGTAAGCGGTCCGTGGTCCCGGTCCTGAACCATGCACCAAGACCATGCCTGACAACGGATGCTTCACCCCGACTGGAGCCCAGATCGTCCCATGCAAGGTCACATCGCCGCGGCGTATGCTGACCTCTTCAGTGCTTACCCCTGGAGGAGCAGTATTCGCCTGGTGTGCCATTGCTGTGAGCGTTGTCATCATGAACACCCCAACCATGACCCACGGGAGCACGCGTGTAATTTTCTTCCTTGACATACGTAGTACCCCTCATCGTAACGAGTAAAGTTCTTAAACGGTTGCTTCCTTTTCCTCTTTTTCGGGAGCGAAATCACTTGAGTGATCCGCCACAATGCGGAGAATCTCGTAGGTGTCCTGCGCCAGAACGACAGCGATGGTCGCCTGACTGCTCACACTCTCGAACACGATCACGATGGCAGGGCGTCCCTCTGCCTCGACGGCTTGTTCTGGCAGCCGCCGTATCCTTCTCTGCTCTTGCCAAAACCGTCGCACTACAGCCTGTGCCAGCGAAAGAGAGTAAGGACTTTCCCACCAGGAGAACTGGCACGTTGGGCAACAGACCAACAGGAGGTGCTGATCGGGAGCGATGGTGATCGGGAGCAGACGGCCACAGCCAGTACAAGAGATCTGCCTCGTAGGAAGGCGCGGACAATAGCGGTGCTCGATCCAGCTCAAAATCTGGGCAAGCGCCCGGCGGTGGCTCTTCGTCTCCGGCGTCAGCCTCCTTTGGAAGAGTGGAAAGCTGGACGAGGCGTGACCGCGCAGGCAGGTCAATTGCAGCCCGTTCTCCGGCGTCGTCCGTGCAGACAGTCGCTGCTGACCGCACAAGAAACACCACAGAGGGGTCTCTTCCCATCCGTCTCCCATTTTCGTGATCAGATAGGGAGCCAGGTCCCCCCTGAGAGCAGTGGTTAAGATGCGGCGAAAGGCGAGCTTGCCACGCTGCAACCGCTTGGCGGCGGTCTCCAGTGGAATCCCCCGGGAGGCGGCGATTTCGGCCAGCGGTGACTCTTCGATATACCGCTCAACCAGGACCGTACGGGTTTCTGGCGGCAACAGGGCAAGCGTACGGTCTAACAAGTCAGCCAGTTCTTTGCGCTCCAACTCGATTTCGAGATCGAACGCATCGGGGAGGGTTTCTTCCAAATCCTCCATTGGATTCTCTGAGTCACCACGGTAAGCGATGATACGGACACGCTCGCGACTGCGTGCCCGCGTCCAGCGGAGACAGACATTGCGGGCGATCCCGGAGAGCCACTGGGAGAAGTGCTCCTGATCACGCAAGGTGTGAAGGTTCCGCCATGCCTCTAAAAGCGCCTCCTGAGCCAGATCTTCAGCGGCATCCATCTTCCCGGTGAGTCTGGCACACAGATGGACGAGACGCGCCCGTTCAGAGAGCAATGCCTCGAGCCAGCGAGCAGTCGTATGATCGTGTGGATCCATGTCCCTCTTCCTCTTTCAGCATATCTATCTCTCTGTCGCTTTTGGATCAGAAAACAGGACACATTGGGGATGGTGTTTTCAGAAGGAAAACGCTTGTACCCCTGCTTCAATCACCCCAACCACGTAATTGTCATGCAGATGTCGAGAGAACGTATGGGTAATACAGGTCATTCTTTCCTTCTCCTTTTTGTCTCGCTCAAGTCCTTTGATGAAGCGCTGCATCCCAGAAATGGCGTATGATCAACTGGGTACTTCCTCCCCTTCCTCAAGCAGAACACATACACAATTACTCGCCTGTTCTCAACACCCCTATTATGACGGGTCGAAGCCCGTGATCATGCGTCTCCCGGCTGGCAGACGGGTAGCAGTTGCGCTGAGTTCCCCGACTGGTATAGGCTGGACCACATCATGCCCCGCCGCGCAACACGCGATGCGGGGTATAACCAGGCCAACTCCGGCCAGGCCTCTGTGGATTGAGACGAGGGCTATGCACATAGTACTCAGGATGATACCAATCCGCACCCCATTCTGCTTCTGTTGGGAGACGTACAGCCGCCCACTGACAATAGGCCACAGCATCTTCCCTGGAGAGAGAGCTGACAGGTAGTGGCAACGTTCCTGGACTCGCCCATCCTGTTCCAGCCAGTAGACATCCCAGTGGTTCCTCTGCCAGAGGTCGCCTATTTCATTGGGGTCGCTTCCCATGAGAAAAGTGCCGCCAGGAACCCAGACCAGTTCAGCGTCATCTTTGGGATTCTGCTAGATCATCATCCTCATCTCATTTCTCTTCGGTCTTCTCCACAGCTGCTCAGGTATAGTGGTCTGTTACCAAATGAATTTGTCAATGTACATCACTCCGCCATTCCACCCCCTATCCGTGCCGTCTTGGAGGCGCCATACTGTTTGATTGCGATGACTGTGTGGCAAGGACGCGAGCATGCAGGTCCATCACCACCTTGCGTGCAGACTCGAATGCACCGTGCTGCCAGGCAATGGCGTAGCTCAGATAGTCTCCAGCAAAATAGACGCGCCCGGCAGGCTCCAGCAGGCGCGCATAAGGGGTTCCGGACCCGCCGCGGGTCCCCGGTGGCCAGTTGACCCAGGAGCCCTCGCTGAAACGCGTCTTGCGCCAGTCATTGGAAAAGGAGGTCTCAAACTCCTTACGGTAGGCTGGACCATGGACCTTGCTCCCCTGCTCCAGTGCGTGTTGCTCACGCTGGTGCGGCGTCAGTGCACCAAAGATGTCGGCGGTCGGGGTGTAATTATAATAGCCGATCACGATGCCCTTTTGCCCGAAATACCCATAGGATGGGTAGAGGATTTGCAGGATGTCCAGGTTGGTCACGGTGATGCCGCCGAAAATCTGGTCATCCTCCTCCCAGAACCGCCGCTTGAACTGCAGGCCCATCTTCCCTGCGTTGATCGGGACCGGCACCGACAGGTCGGCATTCACCTGAGCCGAGAAGTTGTTCGGGATGCGACTCGTGATCTGCGGCGGGATCGTGCAGATGCAGTAATCGGCTTCTAGCTGCCTGCTTTGCCCCCGCTGGTCCTGGTAGCTCACGCGCACAGCGTTGGCTGTGTTCTCGAGGCGCGTCACCTGGATGCCGTAGTGGATAGGCCCTTTCAGAGCATACACCAGGGCCCTTGGAATAGCATCGATGCCCCCCTCAGGCTCGAACATGGGCATCGCCTGTTCCCACTGATACTGGAACGCGAGGAAATAGCCCAGATTGAACAGGCCACCGGTCGTATTGAGTGCGAGCAGGTCGGAGAGAGCGAACGGTGGGTCAATCATGCCTGCCTGTAGGCCTGCTCCGGGTGCCGCCCTCACCCGATAGCCACGGTCGGAAGACCCCTGATAGCGGTTCTGTGGCGTCAGTGCGCCAAGAGAGCGCAGGAACTCGATCAGTGCCTCCTTGTCAGCAGCAGAGAGCTCCTGGTCGAGCGCACCCTGGTTGACAGCCTTGGCCAGCAGTTCCGAGACATGGCCCAGACTATCGGCCTGGACAGCGCGAAGACGCATGCGTTGATTGGAAAGCGGCCCGGCCCCTTCGACATAATAGTACGCATCGGCGTTCTGGTTGTTAAAGAGATGCACTGGGACCTTCAACTCGCGGCAGTAATCAAGCGTGGTGTGGTGCTGCGGGAAGCGCGTGGGCCCCACATTCATGTACAGCCCTTCATCGAACTGGCAGGTCTGCGTGCTCCCATCCAGCGCTGTTTCGCTGGTGCCGTGCCGCGCGGTCCAGTTGCGACCACCCGGCCTGGTACGCGCCTCCAGCAACTGACAGTGATACCCTCCCTTCTCCAGTTCGTACGCACACGTCAAGCCCGCGATACCCGCACCCAGGATCAGAACGGAAATGCCTGCGCCTTCATGCGGCGACAAGTCTGTCGGGGATGGGGCATGGTAATCGACCTTGATCGAGGTGCAAGCGCTCAGGCCGAGCGCCTCCATTGCCCCGAGCGTGATGCCCGCGCCACCGAGAGCGCCGAGACGATGCAAAAACTGACGACGAGAGATGCTTTCGTTGGCCACGACAGATCCTCCTTATCGTGATCGATCTACTGCAATGGCGCGTATCTATCGGTGAAAACGATGATGCGCTCAATCACGTCTTGACGGTACTCCGTCTCGAAGAGATTGGTGCCGTGCGCGCTTCCAGGATAGAGATACAGTTCTTTCGGCTGCTTTGCCCACGTGAAGATCTGTATTGTGTCATGGATATAGGCATCATTCTGGCTACTCACGAACAACTTGGGTGCAGTGATCGCCAGGACCTCTTGCTGGGTCGGGGCAGCGGCGAAATAGTCCGCGGAGAGCGTGATGACCGCGGCCACCCGTACCTTCGCCGCCACTTTCAGGGTAATCGCTCCTCCCCCGCTCGCGCCCAACAAAACGACCTTCTCCGCACCCAGGCTCTGCACAAAGGCGATAGCAGCTATCAGATCCTTATCCAGCTCGAAGAAATCCGGTTGCCCCTGCGAATCACCGAGGCCGCGGAAATCGTAAGCCAGGACCAGGAAGCCCCGCGCGGCAAGCCAGGGCGCAGCGGCAAACCAGTCCGCTTTACTACTGGGCCACATATGTGAGCAGACGATAGCGGTCGTCCCCCCATGTCCATAGAGTAGTCCTGCGAGCCGAACGTGGTCCTGGGTGGTGAAATGCACGAGCATGCTGGGCACAGGAGGGGTCATCGGTGTCAACGTCATCCGAGAGGTGGGCGTGGGCGCAGCCCTCTGTTGAGCTGGCCCGGAGCCACATCCAGCGACCACAAGAAGAGCAAGGAAGAGCAAGGCAGCCCTTCCCAGTTGTAGATGTCGATCCCGTCGCATAGGTTTCTCCTTATCAGGATGCGGTCCAGCATTGATCAATATCAGGCGACGATCCCTCTAAATATACCTCCAATCAGACATCTTGCGCTCAATATCCTATCAATACTGGAAATACTCTCGTACTTTGCCTACCAGAGCACGGTTGTCATCACCAGGAATGCCAGGATTACAGCGTCTTGTGCTGCATGAATGATCCATGCCCACATAATCCCCCTGGTTTCGAGAATGCTTCTAGCCAGAAGCCATCCGAAAATCCCTGCCAACACTGCGTCTGTTGGCCCCCAGGATGGCCACCAACCCAATGGGCTAATCCGAATAGCACTGTCGTCAACCAGGTCGCTTGTCCTGCCCCTAGAATTGGAATGAGCCGCGCCAGAAAAACTGCCCGGAAGCGAAACTCTTCCTGAATGGCATTGATAACAGCAAAAGCCATGATGACCGGGAGTGCAGGGAGAATGTGCTGGACCATAGCAAAATCAGGTTGGATGGTCACCGTCAGTTGAAAAACCAGCGGGATCACGGCTACAACAATCAGGATGGGTCCTAGTTGTGTCCAGGAGATCGGGAGACGGTTGAGAACGCGCAATCGACTCTTGGCGCGCATATCTCCCTTAACCAGATAAAGTTCCCGCCGCGACAGCCCGCTCCCAATGAGCGTCAGTGCCATCAGCCCGCCAGGAAGAATTGCCAGGATGGGAGCATTGGCAAAAACAAAGAGATAGGGTGGGAGCGCCTTGATCGCCGGGAGTGCCAGAACCAGCGATGCCGGGATCGTTCCAAGAATGAATGCCACTAATGCTAGCAAAAATCCCCGCAATGGGCGCAACCAGGACCAGAGGCAGGTGAGACCGAAAAGTACTGCAAGGGCAGCCATACGTACGAGTGGATCCCAAAGCGGGTCATTCTTATACCCCAGAAACCCTATCAGAAGAATATGTAGTAGATCGCAGCCAAGCAGTATTGCTATCCAGGCACTTATCAGCATAAGACGAGATGTGCGGGTTGAAGGTGTACTGTCTGACTTAGGCGTGAGTTTCTCTTGATATGCAGAATCGGACATATCAAAGATGGATCCTCCTTATTCTTCTTTCAAAGACTCTGGATCTATGTCGCTTTTTAGGTCGGAAATGGACTCATTCTTAATTACCTCTATGTTTGCACTTTTTAGTCGGCCATCTCAGGCCGAGAGAAGTTCATACAAGGCGTCAGGCTCAACGCCAGATTGGAACTGCCCATGAAGCCAATCGAGCACATGTCGGCGATGGCGGCGCTGGATCTCACGCCGGGCCTCGCCAATAGTGACCTGACGTTGCCACTGTTGTTGCAAGCGGTGGCCCTCTTCCTCCAGGAAGACATAGGCGAGCATCGCCAGGGTCCAGAAGCGCACAATAGCAGTGGCGCTCATCACTTGATACTGGTCCAAGCCCAGTTCTTCCTTGCCATCGCCAAAGAGCACCTCGATGTCCCAACGGGCCGCGATATGCACGAGCAAGGTCTCTGGATGGGCTTCCAGATCACTAGACGCCCAATAACGTGCCTGCGAGAGCGGGGCATCCAACGACTGACGCACAATGACCAGCGGGCCTCGGTAGAGTTTGCGCACCCGCGTGGTCACCACATGCACATACACGTCTCCGTCGCCTTTGGGCCACTTGAGTTGGATATAGTCACTAGCCGAGAGGTGAGCCATATAGTCCGAGAGGCGCTGCCAGGCCCATCCTTTAGGTGCGGTGGGGTCTTCCACTCGCAGCCAGCGATTGCTCTTGAGTCCGCTTGTGATCAGGAACCCACGCTCCCGCGCCGCTCGCCAGAGACGTTTGGCGCTATACCACGTGTCAAGCAACACATGGGTCACTGTCCCGGCGACTGGCTCACACGTCCGGATGATCCCCTCCATCAGGTCGATCTTGCTGGCGAAGGGAACTCCTTCGGCCAGGCATTCGACCCGCTGTCGATACAACTGCGGCGCCAGGGGACAGCGTCGTCCCAGCAGCACATACAGGCTCTCGACCAGACTATGACCAGGCACCCGTTTGTCTTCGGTCGTCGAATGATGCAAACCCAGTCCTTCCATCTTCTTGGCCTTGCGCTTGTGCATCGTCGAGTCATCCCCTATCAAGTACCCTGTCACGACGGGTTGGTGAGGACGGCCCCGACGCTTCGGTTGCCTGTGGCGCTGTCGCTGCAGTTCTGCTTCCACCTCTGGTTGCATCGCTTGCCGAAAATGCTCCAGCCATCGCTCTACCACGGCTGTGGCTTCCCACGGCGCTTCCGAGAAAAAGCGGCTCAACCCCGCCAAGCTCGGTCGCTCGGCAACCTGGTGCAGCAGCCCTCGCAGCATTCGCGTTCCCTCGCAGAGCATCAGCCCCAGCAACACGATCACGAAGTGTTGATACTGCGGCTTACTCAGCTCGTGGCGGAACCGTTCTGCAAAGTGGCGCAAGTGCGTATCCAAGCATATAATGGGGATAGGCATGGGACACCTCCGTGGTTTCAAGGATTGGTATTCACTTTCTTGATATCACATTGGGTCCCTTCCTCCAATCCCCCCTTACAAAAGTGCAAACATAGAGTGTTTTGATTAGATGGCGGCAAATGTTGATAATTATCTGGCGTAATCCCAGCGATGTCCTTTCTTTCTGCCGCCGATAGAAAGGGCTTTGCAGGCTGGTCTCAAGGCTTTACCTTGAGAAAGCCGTCGGTGATATACGTCAGATAATTATCAAAAACCGCGCCATCTAATCAAAACATTTACAGTCTGTCAAAGCTGTCCTGGAGAGACGTTGGAGATCTTTGAGGTACCACTCGTGAAAGATGTGTTTAGCCCAGGCCCCAGGCCCACCTTTATGATATCTCAGATCCATGCCCACAAAATCCTGGCCCGCTCACTGGTTGAGTTGCCGCAGCGCCTCGCTCTGTGAGAGGCCATAGGAACTCACCAGAACAGCTATGATGTCCCTACAATACTACTCAGATTTCGTATCTGTGGTAAAGGAAAATTGACTCATGTGTTGCCTTTCCTTGTCTCTTCACACCTCTGAGGGTTACATTATTCTATCTTACTACATCGCTCAACACTTCTGCTCTCCGCGCTAGACAGGTCAAGAAGGCATCGCAGCCGTGAGGTACTTCCAGTCAGGCTTGCCATTCACTGCGGCGAGCTGGTAGATCGAGATGACCTTGTTGGTGGTGTCACCGTTGGAGTCGAAGGCCTGCTGGCCGGTGATCCCACTATAGGACGTGCCCTGGACGGCATTGATCACCTCCTGGCGGAATGCCTTGGCCCCGGCAAGATCACCCGAGTTGGCCGGGGTGTGCGCCCCATTGGCCAGCGCCGTCTTGATCGCCTGGATCAGGATATTCGCACAATCATAGGCCGCCGCACTGTACACGTTCAGCGGGTCGGTAAAGGTAGACGTATACTTCGTGCGGAAGGCTGCCGCTGACGGGATGACCGTCGTGTCCACCACGGCAACCGTGCCATAGACCGGGCCACCACTGCTGGTCCCAACCGTGGAGGCAAAGGTGGGGGTGACGATGCCATCTCCACCACCCATTGGGGTGTTCTTCAGGGTTGGCACCTGGAGCATCTGCTGGCGGATCAGGATGCCGCCGGTGGAATCAAGACCGCCAAAGTAGATCACGTCAGGGTGGGTGGTGGCGATCTGGGTCAGCAGCGACACATAGGAGGTAGTCGTAGCTGGCTCGCTGCTGCGTCCCAGCACGGTGCCGCCCAGGGTCTTCCACTCCGTCGTAAAGGTATCAGCGATACCGATGCCATAGGTCTCGGCATCATCGATGACATAGGCCTTCTTGTATCCCAGCGTCTTGTAGAGGTAGTCTGCTCCCACCGGGCCCTGGTGGCTATCTGTCGTCGCAATGCGGAAGTAGGTCACCTTCCCGGTCGGTCGCAGCGTCGGCACCAGTTCATTGGAGCCGCTACAAAGGATGGCCGCTCCCACCTGTGTCAGGCAGGTGTTGGTATTGGCCGGGCTAATCAGGGCAAGGGGAGCTTGATTCGCTATCGGCATCTCAGCCTTGGCCACACTACTGTTAAATGGTCCGACAATGCCGGCCACCAGCGCGTCGCCGACCAGCGCCGTCACATTCTGGGCACCCACCGCCGGGTCATGCAGGCCGTTGGCACCCACGTCGTCCTTTGGAACAAAGACCAGGGTATAACCAGGGATGGTGTGGTTGGCATTGGCCTCCATAACCGCCAGGTTCGCCCCATCCTCCGCCGGCTTGCCGCTACTCGTGTCTTTCCCCGACACCGGCAGGTCGGTGGCTATCTTGATCGTTGTCGAACCGGTGCTAGGGGTGCTACTACCGGTACCGGTAGTGGTGCCCGCGCCGCATGCTACCAGCATCATCGCCAGCATGGGAATCCACAGTGTCAGCGCAAAAATACGGAACCAACTTCTCTTCATGATGTAGTTTGCCTCCTTCAGCAATAGTAGATACGGACAATGAAACATCTTTAAAACCAAGGAGGAGCAGGTAGTCCTCCTGATTAGCAACGGGTCATACATCAAATAGCCTGCAACACCTGCACTGTGTTACCCTCGCTTGTAGCGGCGATGAGTCTGCTATCCGGTGACCATGTCAGTGACAGTACATAGGGAAAGCCATGATAGGTCAAGGTGCCACGCTCAGCTTTGATGCCTAACAGCACACCATACAAAGGTGGGCGTCGCGCACTATCAGGGAAACGCTGCTGCAAGCTGGTGGCCTCCGCCAGGAGACGAATGCCTCGCTCCAGCTCAGGCAAAAGTGCCTGGATATACGGCTCCAGCGCATCAATCCGATCACACACTTCACGAATAATCACCAGCAGATCACGCTGGCCGGAACGTTGTTCAGCCGTTGTGGTAGCCAGCGGCAGCGGGGTGGTGAGAAACAACACTACCAGTGACCTCCTTGGATAGACATGTGTTTTCTCTTTATATTACGAAAAGCGGTCCCATTAATGCAGAGCGACGAGGGTTTTCTGGACAAGTTCAGGCATCACCAAAGTGCGTATGACCCAGACGACCACTCGGATAGTCATAGCTGTTTTTCTCCTTTTGCCCCTATATTCCTCTCTCCTCGTTATAGAGCAATCTGCCTCTGAAGTGCTGCCTACACCGCATATATGGGGAGCAGACTGTAGGTCTCTGATTATACAGAATCAAACCCGGTTTTCGGAAAGTAAGAGATGAGTTTTATAGGGACACCGAAAATGCGTACCAATCTGCTCAGCCAGTTTCTGAGCCAGGTTATCGCAACTTAGCATGCGGGCAATGGCACGTTCGCTATGTTCACTGGGTTAGAGAATCTGACACCTTCGTAGAATAAAAGCGTCCCAGGAACGTAATCCTCATTGGAGCTTCTGACGCTCTTCTGGCGTCAATTGTCGTACAAAAATGGGTTGTTTCATTCCTCCTATTCTAATACATTTACTACTGTATGCAGGAGCATAGCACAGGCTGGTGATACAGCTGACTATAAGGCGGTTATACACCGCCAGCAAAGGTGCAGGAACTGAGGTGCTTCCTCGTACAGCCTCTCCTGCTGAGCCACTGCTGCCATCTCCTCTGTTAGACCTGCTTGTCTTGGCACAAGGGCCTAGAGAGAACACCAGCCCCTTCAGGCGTAGTATGATAAAGGTATGTGAGTCTTCCTTTGTAGAGTGGAACGGCTATTTGCCTTTTTCACATGCTATGCGGAGCGATTGAAGTGAAAGAAAAGAGTAGATCAGCGCAAGGTCGGGATCCTGTATCGAGGAACACCGAAAATGTTCTGTTCCCACCTCTTTCGCTGAGGCCACCCACGAACTTACCTCATCAATTGACCAGCTTTATCGGTCGCAGCAGCGAGACGGCTGCAGTCACGCAACGACTTTCTGTCTCCCGCCTGCTGACACTCACCGGACCTGGCGGATGTGGCAAGACACGGCTTGCCCTTGAAGTCGCGGCCGGTATGCAGGAGCACTTTGCGCACGGCGTGTGGTATGTCGCGTTCGCAGCTCTCTCGGACCAGGCATTGGTGCCAGAGATAGTCGCCTCAACACTTGGGATACGCGAGCAACCCGAGCGCTCATTGACCGCAACCCTGCTGGAGTATTTCCAACCTCGAGAACTGCTCCTGATCCTGGATAACTGTGAACACGTGATCACGGCATGTGCACGACTTGCTGCAGTCCTGCTGGGGAGCTGTCCGCAGCTCAGCATTCTGGCCACCAGCCGAGAGGCCTTCAATATCGCGGGCGAGATCGCCCTGCCCGTGTTTCCCCTCACGTTTCCTGACCTTCGCGAACTTCATGAACCCGGACGCCTGCCATCTATTGAGCGGCTCACACACTACGAGGCGATCCAACTCTTCCTCGAGCGAGCCACGCTGGCCCTCCCCTCCTTTATGTTCACCGAGCAAAATGCGCCAACGATCGCGCGAATATGTCAACGTCTTGATGGCATTCCTCTGGCCATCGAGCTGGCAGCCGCGCGGGTCAGAGTGTTGCCGGTCGAGCAGATTGCGGCGAGATTGGAGAAGAGTTTCCAACTACTCAGCGGGGGAAGCCGGGCGGTGCCGCCCAGGCAGCAGACATTACAGGCCACCATGGATTGGAGCTATGATCTCCTTCCGTCAGAGGAACAGCATCTTTTCCAGAGGCTCACTGTGTTTGCCGGGAGTTTTACGCTTGAGGCAGCAGAAGCTATTTGCGGGACAGGTGGCCTGGAACAGAGGGAAGTGGCAGGACTCCTCTTCAACCTGGTGAATAAATCGCTGGTGGTAGTGGAGCAGCGGGGCGGGGAAGCACGGTATCGGCTGCTGGAGACGCTCAGGCGCTACGGTCAGGAAAAACTGCATGCTTCAGGCCAAGGAGCAGAACTGTGCCAGCGTCATAGTTCCTGGTACCTTACCTTTGCTGAGCAGGCAGCTTCTTTCTTGTTTGGAGCAGATCAGCCCATGTGGCTGGAGCGATTAGAAAAAGAGCACGACAATCTACGGGCTGCCCTGCAGTGGACGCTGGAACGGAGGAATGCGGAAGCCGCTTTACGACTGGCAAATGCGCTCTGGAATTTCTGGCATCTGCATGCTCACCTGAGTGAAGGACGCCAGTGGCTGGAAGCGGCTCTGGCTCAGAGCGGCAGGCAGCCTCCGCTGCAACGGGCAAAGGCATTGGATGGGTTAGGCCTGCTGGCGAGTCTGCAAGGCGAGTATGAGCGTGCAAGGCGCTTGCATGAGGAGAGTCTCGCGTTGCACCGGGAAGAGGAGCAGGGGAAGCAAAACGGGAAACTGAGCATGTATCCGCTCTATTTCCTCGGACGGGTCCTGAGCAAGCAAGGTGACTATGAGCAGTCCATCCCTCTGCTCGAGGAGAGTCTCGCACGCTTCCGGGAGCAGGGAAAGCAAGTGGACAGTGCTCTTGTGCTCGATTGTCTGGGCGCCACTTGCAGCCAGCTAGGGAACTACGGGCATGCACAGGCATTGCTCGAGGAGAGCCTGGCTCTCTGGCAGAAGCTCGGAGACAAAGAAGGCGTCGCCAGCTCACTGCACAAATTGGGGAATGCACTTGGCCAGCAAGGCAACTCTGAGCAAGCAACTGCACTGCTCGAGCACAGCCTCGCACTGTTTCGCGAACTGGGGGACAAGAGCGGCATTGCGGCTGCTTTGCGTAGCCTCGGCTTTGTCGCCCTGGAGCAGGGTGATGACAGGGAGGCGAGAGCGTTGTTGCGGGAGAGCCTGATGCTCGCCCAGGAAATTGGTGACAAGGGGGCGATCGTCAAGGGGCTGGAAGGCTTTGCCAGTGCAATCGGTGTGCACTGCCATAGAGGTGACAGAGGGGTAGCACGTCCTCTAGAAGAGGTCTCGGCTCCTGATAGCGAGGAACCCACGGAAGGATGCGCGCTCCTGGCAGCGCGACTGGGGGGTGCAGCAGAGGCATTGCGTCATACCATCGGCGCTCCTCTTGCTCCCGCTGAACGGCTCTTCTACGAGCCGCGGATAGCGGCTGTGCGAGCGCGGGTGAAGGAGACCGCCTTTCTAGCAGCCTGGGCAGAGGGGCAGGCGATGCCCCTCGAACAAGCTATTGCCTGCGCACACGCTGGACTGATGGAGGCACATGAAACAGTCCCCCGCCTCGCCCCGGAGGAACTGCCCTCGCCAGAACTGCGCATCTTCGCCCTGGGCGCAGCACAGGTCTACTGCGGGGAACGTGCGCTCGCCCCCTCCGACTGGACCTATATCAAAGGGAGAGAGCTGCTCTACTATCTCCTCTGCCACCGCCCCAGAACCCGCGA
>WNFC01003275.1_pt1 | contig 17524 bp, 18 predicted proteins | sample 5400541 | NCBI WGS metagenome assembly WNFC01 (sample SAMN13153342, study PRJNA577476) | soil metagenome | isolation source: 120 cm saprolite under Douglas fir tree site 2 hole 2 replicate 1 | place: USA:California | collected 2015-04-18
CCTGCCGCCAGGCGTGGCCATATTCGCATTGCCAGTCCTCCTACTTCTTGTTGTACTGCCAGGCCTCCTACTTCTTGTTGTACTGGTAGATATCGTAGATCGCTCCCGCCGCGGCTCCCACCCCCGTGCCGATCAGGGCGCCTTTGCCCGCGCCGTACCCAGTGCCGTATCCGACCGCTGCACCTGTGCCCGCGCCGACCGCGGCACCGGTCGCCGTGCCGCAGCCCGCGAGCGCGAACGTGACCATCCACAAGCCAAGGACCCAGTGGACCTGTCTCCTTATCATGTTGGTTCTCCTTCTCAAACTAGCATTCAAAGTTTCATTGAATCCCGGCTCGTCGTCCGTCTCAGCCAGCGAACCCCAGCGGAACTCGAAGGTGGATCAGCTGGGTCCCAACGAACCCCCTCACAAGCAAAACCAGTGCCTGTAGTAACACGAAGACGCTCAATCGGGAACCGCTGCTCTGCGTCCGATTTACCGGGTCAAGTTTTTCCTGTCAGAACATCCTCGGCCCCATACCAGATCATTGAGGTAACCTACCGTCGCGACCGCGGCGGAAGATTGCCTGAGTTGGCTGATTCGAGCCCGGGCAGGAGGCGAACCAGGTGTTGGACGTGAAAGGGAGGAGGCACCGTGAAATCTGCGACTCTCCTTGGTATCATCCTGATCATTCTCGGCGTGCTCGCCTTGGCCTATCAGGGCATCACGTACACGACGCGCGAAAAAGTTGTCGACCTTGGGCCTCTCAAGATCACCGCCGACAAGGAGAAGAGCATTCCCCTGCCCCCGATCCTCGGAGCACTGGCCCTTGCCGGTGGCATCGTGTTGGTCTTCGTCGGAGTTCGAAAGTCCTGACCGACGCGGTTGTCGCTCTTCGACGCTTCACTGACCGCAGCGGATCACCCGCGGCCCGCTTCGCCACCGACTGGGCGCGCGATGCCCAACGCCCATGATGAACGATCTTCGGGCGCGATCTACCCAGTCAGGTCTTCCTGGTCGGAACATTCCCACGATACACCGGCCCCTTCAGGCGCAGGGGCCCGTCGCAGCGGACGAAGCCGGGAAGGTCCTTGGTCCAGATAACGCACTCGTAGTCGGCCGGCCTCTTCCCGAGCATAGCTGCGACCAAACCTCCGACCACTCCCAGCTTCGGCTTGATGGGGCATCGAGTCCCGCTCCCCTCCTGCTCGCCGATCCGGAGACAGGGGAATACCGGGCTCACCTCCGCACGATCAGCCGGGGAGACGGCTGGCCTACATGGATGTGTGCGCCGGAGGTAGCGCCCGGGACAGATCCCCAGGCGGCGATGAACGGGATCCCGCTCGTCCGCAGAAAGCCCATCAGAGCCCGGCCCTCCTGACTGTCCGGATGCAGCGCCACGTCGAGCGCATTGCGGTGATCGAAGCCCATCCGGTCATGAAGCCCCGTCTGGCCAAAGGCGCTAATGGGCAGAGCCCGGCCGAACCGCGACTCGAAGAAGCGCTGCAGCTTGGGCGTGTCGGTCGTCAGCGACCACTCCGCGAGACCGCTGAAGCGGACGAGGCCTGGCATCTCCTCGTAGGCTCCCCTCGCGAGCGGCCGCTGCCTGCCCACATCGACCATCCGCGCCTCACCCGTCATGCGGTCGGCCTCCGCCATGGCACGGCGCATGTCGTCCACCTCTTTCTGCGCCGCGATCAATCCGCGCCGCCCTTCCTGAAGCTCCCTTTCCGACAGCGCACCACGCTCGTAGAGATCCCGTCGCGCCGCTGCCAGCTCGGTCTGCCGCTCCAGCTCCCGCTCGTACATGGCCAGCACCGGCCCCAGAGTAGCTTGGTACTTCGTGACGTCCCTCCTGGCCTTGGCCGCGAGCTTCTCGAGATCATCGGTGTGGGCTGGAGGGGACCCTGACGGCTTGGCGGAGGAAGGTGGACCGGATGGGCGGGGGGACTGCGCTCTCGACGCGGGAGGGCTCGCGAGCACGAGCGTCGTAGCAATCACGAGCGGGATTAGACGGCGCGGATCCGAGGGCCTCAGCATCGGAGCGAGGTCGGCCCTCGGCGTGGACCGGTGCGCTTCTCAGCCGACCACGCGGATGGTCGGCGTCTTGTGGATCAGGTCGAGCGTGCTCTGCTCAGTCACCCAGGCGACGGCCTCCTCGAGATAGGAGAAGGCCTCTGGCTTCTCCTTTGGCCGCAACTCCTCGGCCAGCGACCGGCCCGGATTCGCCAATCGGAAGACGGACCTCGTGGCTTCTGGCCGGTACTCCTTCACGACGTCGCCAGCCGCGACGAAGGCATCGAGGTCCTCATAGAGAGCCTTGGAGAACGGCCAAGCGTCCCCCTGCTCGAACGCGTAAAAGCCGGGCCCGACATGGGTTTTCCTCTTCTGGCCGAGAAGGAACAGGCTCCTCTGCAGCTGGATGGGCGAGAGTCCCGCGTCGCCGGCCGCCGCGATAGCAAGGAGCAGCCACTCCTTGGGCTCCATGTTCGGCATTGCTTTCGACCGCACTCCACCCTCCGTGTCACTGCGGTGAGTCGCGGAGTTTTGTCCGTCCCTTGCAGCCAGCGTGGGAATGATATCATGCCTCCGATGTCCGATTGGCTCGCCGTCACCATCCTGGGTGTCATAGAAGGTGTCACGGAGTTTCTCCCCATCTCCTCGACGGGTCATCTGCTGCTGGTGGAGAACTCCCACTGGCTGCCGCAGCAATCCGACCTCTTCAACATCACGATCCAGTCGGGCGCGGTGCTCGCGGTGCTGGCGGTCTTCTGGGCCCGCGTCCGCGATCTCTTTCTTCGCCTCAACGATCCGGCCACCCGCGACTATCTCCTCAAGCTTCTCCTCGCCTTCGTCATCACGGGCGCCGGAGGGCTCGCGCTGAAAAAGCTGGGCTTCACGCTCCCGAAGGAGACGGCCCCGATCGCCTGGGCGACGCTCGTCGGCGGCATCGCGATCCTGCTGATCGAGTGGGCGATCCGCGGCCGACAGTTGCGTCCGGACGTCACCTGGCTCGTGGCGGTGGCAGTGGGGCTGGCCCAGCTTCTGGCGGCGGTTTTCCCCGGCACGTCCCGCTCGGCCTCCACCATCTTGATTGCGCTGGCACTGGGACTGAGCCGTCCGGCGGCGACGGAATTCTCTTTCCTTCTGGCTGTGCCTACGCTCTTGGCGGCGGGCGGGCTCGAGACCTTTCAGGCGCTCCGGCATCCAGGCGGGCCGCCTACTGAGTGGGGTCTGCTGGCGCTGGGCACGCTCGTGTCGGCCGTCACAGCGTTCCTCGTCGTGAAGTGGCTGCTCCGGTGGATCCAGACGCACCGCTTCACGCCCTTCGGGTGGTACCGCATCGCGCTCGGACTGGCGATGCTCACGCGCTTCGTCTGACATCGTCGCCATATAGGGTAAACGTCTACCCACCTTCTCTGATCTCTGTATCAATTCTCCGACGCGCACCTCGTAACTCCCTGTTCCTCCATGCCTGCGAATCTTGGCCTCTCCCTTGCTCTCTTCCCAGCGTGCATTTCAGCTGTCGTGAAGGTTGTGACGACGTGGACTGTTTCTGACATGACTGATACGAAACGTTTGCATGCAAGATAAAGGAGACGACGTTTATGAGCTCATTTCAGCGCAAGCTTGTCGCGCTATGCATATTAGGCGCAGGCCTCGCGTGGACACCGACGGCGCAGGCCGACCCGCTCATGGCGACAGGTTTCACGATCGGATCGCAGCCCGTCACCCTCACGAGCCCTAATTTCGTTCTGGGACCAACTGTCAATGCCGGCGCGTTCAGTTTGAACCCGCCCGCCGGTGTCATCGCGTACTGCATCGACATTTTTCAGACAATCCACTTCGGCACCTTGTATTACGACTACACGGCGACGCCACTCGCCGCTGACCTCGGCCTCAGCGCCACGCGAAAGGCCGAGATCGCCCAGCTCTTTCACGGCTTCTATGACGCCTCGCTGACGAGCGCAACGAATAGCGCGGCCTTTCAGCTCGCCTTGTGGGAGATCACTTTTGAAGACGCCCTCAATCCTCTGAACGCCGACGGCGCCTCGCCCAGCAAGGGCTCGACCTATGCGACGGGCCCGGACGGGCCGGGCACCGTGATCGCGATCGCCAACTCATGGCTGGGAGGGCTCGGCAGCTTCTCGACGGATCTGAGCGGATTCACCACTTACCGAAGCGGGGAGCACCAGGATCTCATCGGGTACCACCACGTTCCGGCGCCGGCCACCTTGGCGATGCTCGCGGCAGGTCTCGGCATGCTGGGCTTCGCGATGCGCCGGAGGCTGGGGGCGTAGGGCTTCACCGACCTCGGGAGGACGGCGTTAGGACCCGGGGACGGGGGTAACCGGGGGCGGGTAGGGCCTGGCCGACTGGCACGGAGGCGCCGCAGCGGTCCCCGCGCCGGCGCTGAGCAACAAACTCAGGTGTTTGCCGCGCCGAGAGGTAGCTCGGCACCCTCCTGCTTCCGATACCGCGCGTTCGGGTCAGCTCTGCTTTCGCCTGTTTTTGATGGCCGCGTTTCTTGACTCCGACTATACTCGCCCCGCGGTTGGATCAATTCGAGGCCCGTTCACCTCCTATTGCGTCAAACCCGAAATAGAGACAAAGTTTGGGCATAGGGAAAAGGGGGCTTGGTCGTGTCCCTGCTTGATCCGTCCACAGGCCTGTTCCGGCACGAAGCCTTCCTTCATCTTCTCGTTCGAGAGACTGGGCGCGGAACCCGCTATCGAGACTGCTTCACCCTCTGCCTTTTCAAACCTGATGTCTCCAAGGGCGAGCCCCGCTTCGAGAAGAGGATCGAGGTGGCTCTGTCGACCAAGGTATCCGAATTCGTCCGCGCTACGGATCTTGTGGGGCAGTTTCCCGAGGCGCTCGGGGTGCTCCTGCTTCACACTGGTCAGGGAGAGGCGGTCGGCGTCGCAGAGCGTGTTCGAGAAGGCATACGGCGTGTCGAGTTTCGACACGGCCCCGAGCAGCTACCCAGGCCCCTGACCCTGAGCGCCGGAGTCGTCTCTTTTCCGCGGGATGGCCAAAGCTCGGCAACTCTCCTTTCGCGGGCTCAGCGACTCCTGGAACAAGCCCGCCAACGCGGGGGCGACAAGGTCGTCAGCGCCGTATAGGGCTCTTGGCTCAACGACAGGCCACGAGGGTCGCCTCGATCAGATTCGTATAGAACTGCTGTCGCACCTGGGCCATAGGAACGAAGCGCCCGTCGACCGTCACCGTGGACCCCATCGGACACCCTGGGGGCACGGGGGACAGGACGACGAGGATGGCCGGGCCCGCCACCAGGTCGAAGACCGTCCCGCTCGGAATGGCGATGCCGCCGGCGGTGGCCGGCCTCAGGTTCATCATCGTGCCGCGGACCGTGAGGTATCGATCCCTGTAGGCGCTCGGATTTCGGATAATGTCGACCGCCGCGGTCTCCTCCCCCAACGCGGGCGCAGCCAGTACAGCCAAGAGGATGAGCGCGGGGGCGAGAGGCCTCACGGCGCGCGCCAGATGATCTTGCCCGCTTCGTTGCCGAGCCAGATGCGGGGCGACCCGTTCTCCCTGACACCCAGGAGCACCCGTACCTGCTCACTGGAGTCCAGGATCTCGAGACTCGATGTTCCGTCGCTCGAGACGGTAACGCGCGTGCGAGGCTTGCCGTTCTCGCCGTGAATCTGCAGAATCGCCGCGCTCGGACCCTGGGTCGTGCCCAAGCTGGCTTTGATCTGACCCCGGCCGTCGCGCAGCACGAACTCCTCGGCCTCGAGCGTCCGGACCTGGCGGTGCGGCGCGATCTGCCCCATCAGGAGAGCCGCGGCGGCGCCCACAATCACCACGAGGGTCGCTCTCTTCATTCGCCGGCTCTCCCGTTCCAGGCGATCGAGACGTTTCCTCAGCATGTCCAGCGTGAACTCGGTCATCGACTCCTCCTGAGCGGGGTTCCGAGTATTCAGACCTTGCCGGAGCGAGGCCGCGGGCGACGGCGTGCGATGCCCTCCGTTCCAAAGCCGACAACGAAATCTCCCGCCTTGATCGCGCGCAGGATCGCGTCCGGATTTCGTGCGGCGTTCACCTCGATCCAGGCCCGCCCCACGTGGTCGTCAGCGTGGGAATCGTCGGTGGCGACCTTCGGCAGACTGATCGCGTCCACGTCGTATTCAACCTGATACACGCCTGTGTCAGTGAGTTCCACGGCATGGATCGGGAAACCCTCTCGGCTGATTCGGCGGATCCTTCGGAGTGTTTGATCAACCGTCAAAGAGTAGCGCGCAGGGTGGTTGAGAATGTACAGCGTCTCCCGGTCTCCGGTTATTTTCCCCACGTGCTGCGAAAGGGGCCGGTAGTCCAGCTCGACTCCAGGGAGAACGATCATGCGGTCGTCGCTTGGAGGAATGCGGAACCAGTAGTCATCCTGGATGCGATCGTCGTGGTCCGTGATGGCGAGGAAGTCGTACCCGAGGTCGCGATAGCGGGCGACCACTTCCTCGACCGGGCGGTGGCCATCCGAGAACGTGGTATGGGCGTGCAGGTTCCCTTTCAGAATTGCCATGTTCTGGTCATTTCGTATCCCGGCGCGTCATTGCCGTCAAGGGCGAATGCGGCGTTTGTCGGGTTTTCACGATGCGAGCCTCTTGGCCGGACCGCCCCTCCAATTTTTGTTGAGTCGTGCAACATGCCGAAAAGGGTAAATCCTCCCCACAATTGCGAAGGATCGACCCCCTAATGTGGAGGTTATATTACGTCTGGCGCGCTTTTAGCCTCGGCTTCCATTTTGACCTTGCAATCGGAGTGAATCCGGTCACAATTGGGCAGCTACGGAGATACAGTGTCGAGCGAGGCAACAGAGCGGGACGACGAAATCAGGGGGACGTGAAGTGTCTGAGCACCTCAGTCAAATCTCGAAGCGCACTCGGCTTCGTGAGGATGTCCGCCGCGCCGAGCTCGCGTGCGCGGTGGGTGGCCTCACTTTCGGCGTGAGCCGAGAGGATGACCACCGGCAAGTCCGGGAAGCGGCTTCGGATGCGCGAGAGAACCGAGAGCCCGTCGAGTCCGGGCATGATGAGATCAAGGAAGACGCCGTCGACAGTCGTCGTCTCGACGACATTCAGAGCTTCGACTCCATCGAGAGCCACGAGAACATCGTGACCTTCGACACGCAGTACCTCTGCGAGCACCTGGGCCACCGAAGGATCATCCTCCACCACCAGTATTCGCATGGGCGGCTCCGCGAAGGCAGTATCTGGGCCGAAGGCTTCGCTCGTCAAGGTTTAACATTTGGAACAGCCCATGGCATCTGCTGAAACCATTCTGGTCATCGGAAGCGATCTTCAAAGCCGGGACGCTCTTACGCGCGGCGTCAAGGAAATCGGATACTCGACGGTCTTCGTACGCAGCCTCACCGACGCGCTAGCCTTGGTCCCAAGCCTGCGTCCCCAGGGCATCCTATTGGACCTTGATGATAGCGAGGCAGGAGTGCTGGACCTCCTGCATCGGCTCCGGCTGGAGATCCCGGAGGCGCCGCTCGTCGTTCTATCCGGGATGAACGATGCCACCCTGGCCGTCAAAGCGGTCCGGGCCGGGGCATGCGATTTCCTCGTCAAACCGGTCCTCATGCAGGCGCTCCACGACGCCATGACCCGTGGTTTCGCCAGAAATGGTCACGAGCCCACGATTGATCTGACCCACGTGGCCGTCGCGGAGAGCGACCGCTCGCCCTACAACCTGGATCTCCTCTTCCGCGGCAGCGAGCGCATGCGGGCCGTCGAGGACATCGTGCGCCGTGCCGCCGACACCAGCGTGACCTTGCTGCTCACCGGTGAGAGCGGGGTGGGCAAAGAAATGGTCGCCCGGGCCATCCACCAGATATCCGGACGCCTGGACAAGCCCTTCGTCAAGGTCAACTGCGCATCACTACCGGCCGAGCTGCTCGAGTCGGAGCTCTTCGGGCACGAAAAAGGCGCCTTCACGGGCGCACATCGCCGCAAGCCGGGCAAGTTCGAGCTCGCCCACCGGGGCACCTTCCTCCTCGACGAGATCGGCGAGATGCCACTCAGCCTGCAGGCCAAGCTGCTCCACGTTCTCCAGGACGCCAAGTTCTTCAGCGTCGGCGGCACCGAGCTGATCACCGCGGACGTGCGGCTCATTGCCGCCACCAATAGCAACTTGGGCGCCATGGTGGCCAGCGGCCAGTTTCGGGAGGATCTGTACTACCGGCTCAATGTGGTGACGATCCCTATTCCGCCTCTGAGAACGCGTCGGGAAGAGATCCCACCGTTGGTCCGCCACTTCCTTGGCAGGTTTTGCAAGCAGTACAACCGCAGCGCTCCGACCATCTCACCGGAGACGATGCGGCTCTTCCAGGAATACAGCTGGCCGGGGAACGTACGCGAGCTCGAGAACATGATCAGGCGGCTGGTCGTGCTCCAGAGCGAGCTCCTCGTCCAGGAGGAGATCGCCCTCCGGACCGAGAGGCCGCAGGGGGGCCCTCCTTCGCTGCCCCCTGTCCAGCCCAAGGACCCGAGTCCCTCACGCCCTGGAAGGAACCTTGGACTGAAAGAGATTGCTAAGAAGGCCGCCATGGCGGCGGAGGCAGCCGCAATCAAGGAGGTCCTCGAGCGGGTGAGATGGAACCGGGCCGAGACGGCTCGGCTGCTCAAGATTAGCTATAAGGCTCTGCTCTACAAGATTCGGCAGTGCGGCCTTGATGGTAGAAGACCCGACAGCCAAGGTAAATAATTTACTCTTCTAGGTAGAAATTTCTCCATAGTCCGCTCTGTGGTTCCGCAAATTGCTGTTAGCGGGGTTTCCACCAGCCCCTCCCGCTTTCTTCCAACTAGCTTATTTGGTAGGAGAACACCCGGGCCTCTGCCTTAGAATCATTTTCACGTCAAAGCTGGGCGCAAGATTTGCTTATGCGTCTGCGCATTCGGCTTTGCAATATGGCATCGACGCGGCGACCGCAGCCGGAAGCCGCAACGTGGAGGAGGCGAGGCAGAGATGGCCCAGGGCAACGGCTGGCTCGATAGCGTTGCTGGCAAGCTCGTTCCCATGAGCAAGACTCCGTTGGGGCCGCCGCCAGTCCTGTCCGACCTGTACGCCGGCATCATCGGACAGTCGCAGCAACTGCGAGAGGTCCTCGCCAAGATCGACAAAGTCGCCGCCGGTGACGCCAATGTCTGCATCATGGGTGAGAGCGGCACGGGCAAGGAGCTGATCGCGAGGGCGATCCACCACAATAGCCCGCGACGCGACCGCCCCCTGGTTACGCTGGACTGTACGGCCGTCCCCGAAGGCCTGATGGAGAGCCACCTGTTCGGGCACCGGCGCGGATCCTTCACGGGCGCCGTCGAGCACCGAAACGGGGTCTTCTCCCTGGCCGACACGGGTACGCTCTTCATCGACGAGATCAGCGAGCTCCCCCTCACCCTCCAGGCGAAGCTGCTGAGAGTCATCCAGTCACATGAGTTCGTGGAGGTCGGTGGAAGCCAGCCCGTCCAGGCCGACATCCGACTGATCACGGCGAGCAACAAGGACTTGCGCGAGGCTGTCGCGGACGGCACCTTCCGGGCCGACCTGTACTATCGGATCGCCGTCGTCATGATCCAAATGCCACCGCTGCGCGAGCGGCGCGACGACATTCCGCAGCTGGTGGAGCACTTCCTCGACCGTTTCAGCAGCATTCACCGCAGGCCGGTTCCCACCATCACCCCGCGGGCGTTAGATCTCTTGACGTCGTACACGTGGCCGGGTAACGTAAGGCAGCTTGAGAATTGCATCGAGCAGGCTGTGGTGCTCGCGAACGAGGAAATCATCGACGTCGACGTGCTGTCCCTCGACGATCGCGAGCCGAAGAAGCACCCTGGCAAGAGCGATCCCGCGCGAGCCGGCTTGACGCTCCGCGAGGTGGAGCAGGAACACATTCTGCGAACGCTGCAGGCGGTGAATGGCAACCGGACGCGGGCGGCCAGACTGCTCGGGATCAGCCTCCGCTGCCTGCAGTACAAGTTGAAGTCCTACGCGCAGGGGGAGAACCCGGCGCTCGAATCGGTCGGTAGCTCTCAGACCACTTACTCACGAGGAGTCTCATGATGCGCCTCTTCCAATGGCTGATCATGCCGCCGACGGTGATGCTTCTGCTATGGTCCCTCTTCGCGGCGCCGGTACATGCCCAAAGTGCCGAGACCAAGGACTACATAGTCGGGCCGGAAGATGTCCTGGACGTCCAAGTCTGGGACAACAAGGATATGAACCAAGTGGTCTTTGTGCGTCCGGACGGCAAAACCTCTCTCCCGATCGTGGGCGAGATCCAGGCCGCCGGCAAGACCGTGCAGGAACTCCAGGACTACCTGACGGCGGTCTATTCAAAGACGGTCAAGGGCGCCGCGGTCACCGTCATTATTAAAGAGATCAAAAGCCGGCCCGTGTACTTCTTGGGCGGATTTGGCAGGCCGGGGGCGCTTCAGCTCATGCGTAACGACCTGTCGCTGCTCCAGGCCATCGCCCTCGTAGGCGGCGTCGCGCCGGCTGCCGATCAGGAAATGGGTTTTGTGCTCCGGAAGGACAAGAAGATACCGGTCAACTTCACCAAGCTCCTGCAGAAGGGAGACCTGAGCCAAGACATCAAGCTCGAGCCGGGGGACTCCGTAGTCGCTCCCATCGCCGATGTCGTTTACCTCCAGGGCGAGGTGAAGGCACCTGGAGCTGTGAAATATCTTCAGGATTTGACGGTGGTTAAGGCCATCATCGAAGGTGGAGGTCTTACGCCGATGGCCGCCGGAGGGCGGGTGGACATCATCCGGTGGAAGGGCGAAAAGAGGGAACGAATTCGCGTAGACGTTGATAAGATGATGCGGGCTCCGGACGAAAACCCTGACGTCATGCTGAAGCCCAACGACATCGTCTTTGTCCCACAACGACTATTTTAGACAAGGCGCTGCTCACGGAAGGACAGAGCCCGGTCGGCTCGTCCCCGCGCTCCTACTCGCCCTAGCGGCGCTCCTTCTCTGGCCCGTCTTCAGCCTCGACGCGGGAGCTTGGGGTCAGGCAGCACCCTCCGGCCCCACTGGGGGCGGGACCTCCTCTGAGTCGGGAGCCGCTGCCCCGAGCCAAACCCAGCCACCATCGTCTCCATCTGAGCCGCAGCAAACCCCCGTCATACCTCAGTTCCCCACCCTATATCCGCCGGCGTTCCAGGGGCCCAGGCCCCTGACCCAGCCCTTTGGAGCGCCAGCGCCGATCGGGCCTGGGGTGCCCGCAGAGACCTCTCCGATACCCCCATGGACCTCCCCGGTCCCTCCGCCCCCTTCCCAGGCCCATCCGCCAGGAGGGCTTCCGCCCGGCCTTCTGGCACTAGGCGGCGGCACGAAGTTCATCCAGATCAACCCGACCCTGTCTGTCAGCGAATCCTGGACGGACAACTTCAACCAGACGGCTTCTGACAAACTAACCAACTACCGGACGACGATCGGCCCGGGTGCGAATCTGCTGGTCAACGGCCCGACCACCAAGGGCTTCCTGACCGGCAACGCGGGGTTCACGTACGACACCGCGCCCTCTTCGAGCAACTACAATCTTTTCCCGACTATCACTGCGGGTGTGACCCAAGTCCTCACCCCGAGGCTCAACCTGACCCTGACCGACAGCTACACCCGCAACAACAACCCCAACCAGGCCGACCAGTTCGGCCTCAATACCCAGCGCCAGACCTTCACCCAGAACTCGTTCAGCGCAGCGGTCAACTATCTCGTCGATCTGATCGCGACCCAGGCCTATTACAGGAACTCGTACTACACAGCGGATGGAACCAGCGGCAACACCACAACCTCCAACATCTTCGGAACCAATTCAGGAGGCAACGGCAACACCACGACGACCTCAAATATCCTCGGAGTCAACGCCAGCACCCAGGTTGCCCGTTACAATACCGTGAGTGTCGGGTATGCGTTCTCCTGGAGCGACACCTCCGGCGCCGGTTCAGGCAGCAACTCGGGCCAGACCACGGGCAATCTCTTCACCGCGTCCCTGTCCCGCCAGACCAGCCTCTACTCCTCCGTCGGGATCTCGGGCTCCTACCAGCTACAGTCGGCTCCGCAATCGGACCAGACCATCTGGAACGTGTCCCTGTTTTCGACGTATGGGTTCCCGTCGGGGCTGTCGCTATCGAGCAGCATCGGCTATAGCCAAGTGAGCTCGGACAATGCACCCACCACGTCCGGCGTCAGCAGCAATTCCAACCTGAGCTACCGCTTCACCCGCACGGTCGTTTCAGTCGGGATCTTCTCTGATTTTCGCCAGACGGCACTCGAAGGCCAGAATTTCGGCGTCGTGCAGACGTCGGGCTATACGGGGAGCGTTCTCTATACCTTCACGCCCTTGGTGAACGGGTCGCTCCAGGCGACCTACACTCACAACAGCCCTACCGGAAACGGGAACAATGCATCGAGCCCGAGTCAGAGTACCTTCAGGGGTAGCGCAAACCTGAGTTGGGCGTTACTCCGATGGCTGAGCCTGAACGGGAATTACAGCTATTCGCTGCTCAGCAATCCGACTACCGGCGCGCTCACGGGCTCGGGCAACATTTCCGTCAATACCGCAACGATCAGCCTTCAAGCCACCTTCTAGCTCCCATTCCTTCGAAAGTTCTTGCGTTCTCTATGCAGACTTTGCGCAGGGCTGTCAGGTTCCTAAAGAACTAATTCTGTGTCGGAATTATTCTCGAACCTCTCGGGCAAACGCCCCGGCTATGCAAATTCATCCATTGTGGTAGGAACTTTCCTCTTCATGGTAGTAAAGTACTCCGTCACACTTTCGAGGCAAATCATGTAAATCAACCACTTGGTTCCCCTTGCGGGTGGGACATCGATGGCACTCCGCTTGCTCTAACCCGGCCGGCCATGCTCAGGATCTTCCGCCACTACATTCCAGGCCTCATGCCGATCCTCCTCGCGGGAGATTTGGCCGTGATTGTGGGTTCCCTCCTCCTGACCTCTGCATCCGGCATTTGGATCGGGGCCGGGCCACAGGGCCCGAAGTTGGTCTTCATCGCCGTCGTCGAGATTTTCCTGCTCTACGTGGCCGATCTCTACAACACGCGGTTACCTCTCGGTCGGCGCGAAATGGTGGCCCGGCTGCTGATCTGCCAGGCCGCTGCGGCGCCGCTGGTCGCGGCGGGCGGCTACGCCCTCCCGAGCCTCCGGCTCGGCCGCTTGGCCTTCCTCGAGCTTGGCATCATCATGACCCTTGGTCTCCTGGTCTGGCGGGCAGCCTGGCTCGGATCCTGGTCCCTGGCGCGCATGACGATTCGAGTCCTGGTGGTAGGATCCGGCCCTATCGGGAAGTCGATCGCCGACCTCGGCTCAGGCAGTGCGCGCCCCTTCAAGATCATTGGTTACCTCGACGACGACCCGGCTGCCGCGGACTCGATCCCCCCCGGCCATGAGCTGCTGGGCAAGATCGCAGACCTCTCCGCCATCGTCGAGGAAACTCGTCCCGATGTGGTGGTGGTGGTTCAGCAAGATCGCCGCGGGCGATTCCCGGTCAATCCGCTGCTCGAGTGCCGTCTTCGCGGCATTGCCGTGGAGGACTGGCCGACCTTCTATGAAAAGGCCACTGGGAAGATCCTGGTCACGGAGCTGCGGCCCAGCTGGCTCATCTTTTCGGACGGCTTCGTCAAGACGGCCCGCACCGAGATCATCAAGCGCCTCTTCGACGTCACGCTCGCGTCCGTCGGGCTGATCCTGGCCGCGCCCTTGATGGTCCTCGCGGCCATCGCGATCAAGGTCGAGTCGGCGGGGCCCGTCCTCTATCGCCAGCCCCGCTCCGGCCAGAACGGCTGCGTTTTCATTCTCAACAAGTTCCGCTCCATGCGCCGGGATGCGGAAGAGGGCACCGGACCCGTATGGGCACAGCAGCGGGACCCGCGAGTGACGCGGGTCGGCGCCCTCCTCCGACGGACGCGGCTCGACGAGTTGCCGCAGCTCTTCAACGTGTTGCTCGGCCACATGAGCTTCATCGGCCCTCGCCCCGAGCGCCCGGAGTTCGTCCATGCTCTTCAGAAAGAGATTCCGTACTACATGAAGCGGCTCTCCATGAAGCCCGGCATCACCGGGTGGGCCCAGGTCAAATACGGCTACGGCGCTAACGTGGATGACGCGCTCGAGAAGCTCCAGTACGACCTCTACTACATCAAGAATCTCTCGCTCTTCCTCGACCTCCTGATCCTGCTGAACACCGTTCAGGTCGTCCTATTCGCTCGGGGGCGTTGACCGCCCTTGAACTCGGTCACCCCCTAAGGAGACGATAGCCGATGGATATTGTGAGCGTGCTCAAGCAGATCGCACAGTCGCTCTTGGCGCGGCGAAAAAAATGGGTCATCCTGACCACCGTGACGGCGCTGGCGATGCTCCTGCCTGCGGCCTATCTGTTGTCGAAAGAGCCGCCGCGGTACCGGACGGTGGCGACGATCTTCCTCGAGAGCAGAGCGGGAACCTCACTCTTCCAGGAACTCACACCGTTTCGTCCGCTGGCGGTTCAATTGGCCATCCTGCAGAGCAAGATCCTCGCCCAGTCTGTCATCGAGGCGCTCCCGCGGGCGTCCGTAGAGGACCTCATCGCGAATCCTTACAGCCAAAACTACCAGGTAGCGATCCAGAATTGGTTCCGGCGGCTCCGGGGAGAGCAGCCCATCGTCGAGAGTCCCGCCGTCCGCGCCGTCGAAGAGCTCCAGAACGCCAGAGTCAAGTTCAATCCCCAGGGAACAACGGGCATCGTTCAGGTGAGCGCCGAGGCCTCAAATCCGCGGGTTGCGCTGGACATTGCCAACACGTACGTCGAGGTCATGCTGGCCCGAACCCGCTCCTTCAACGTCGACGACGCGAAGAGCACCCGAGAGTACCTGGCCCAGCAGAACAACCAAGTGGGCGAGGCACTGCAGACGAGCGAGCGGAGCTTTCAGGAGTTCACGCTGGTCAAGGGCGGCATCCGCGTCCCGGAACGCGTCGCCGACATCGCCACGCGTCTGGGCCAGCTCGAGACAACGCTCGCCGAAGTCCAGGCTAACAAGAACATCAGCCGGACGCGGCTGACCGCGCTGCGCGCCAAGCTGGACGCGATGCCAGCGCCGGCGGTCAAGGCCGCGCCCGCACTCCCGCCTGTCCAGACCGAGAGACTGCGGGGGAGGTTGGCCGCCTTCGAGGCCCAGCTGGCCGACTCGAGATTGCGCTTCACGGACGACCATCCCCGGGTGCGGCTGCTTCGCCAGCAGATCGCCGAGGTCCAGCGTGAGCTTGGCGATGCGGTGAAGGATTCGACGTCCACCGACCTCGCGGGCAGCTCCGTGCCCGTAGAGGACCGTAATGCCTTCGCAGAGATGGTCGCGGCGCTGGATACCTCGGTCGCGTCCCTCACCGGTCAGGAAGCCGCCACTCGTGACCAGATTGCCGGTTTGCGAAAGAATCTCTCCGGGCTGTCGAAGGACGAGCTGGAATACCGGCGTCTCGCTTCGGATGTCGAGACGAACCGCCGCCTCGCCACCTTGATCCAGGACAGGCTGGCCGCCACCCGCGTTCGCGAACAAGGCGAGATGAGGGTGGTCAAGGTCATTGATCCCGCCAGCACCCCCGTGCCCGCGACCAACCAGCGGCGGCTGCAGTTTCTCGGTATCGCCTTTGCCATGTCGGTTGTGCTCGGCCTCGTGGGGCCTGGGGTCGTCGAATATGTAAACCGCCCTCTGCAGACGGAACACGCCATCCGACAGTCCACAGGACTGCCGATCCTCGCCATTGTTCCGCAAGTCGAGTCCCGGCGTCCTGTCTTTACCAGCGGAGAACGCCAGCCTCAGGATCCGTCCCAACAGGACTATGTCTTGTTCGTGGATGCCTTCCGCCGGCTCCGCGTAGAGCTCCAGATGCTCGCGGAAGAGATGCCGCTCCGCCGCATCCTGGTGGCGAGCGCGCTGCCCAAGGAAGGCAAATCGACGGTGACCTACAATCTTGCTCTCGCGTTCGGCGAAATCGGCCAGCGTGTGATCATTGCCGATGCCGACTTTCATCGGCCCACGCTCCATCGCACCGCCAAGGCCAAGAACGAGAAGGGCTTTACCGATCTGCTCGCCGGCACGAGCGCCCTCCCTGAAGCTACCGCCATGGTCAGCGAGCAGGTGCGCCTCGCCCCTCGTGGGACCGCGCTGAGCATCGCCGCCCGCGTCGGGCTCGGCACGAAGCGGCTGACCGAGGTTCTCGTCGGTATGGAGGCAGAGGCCGAGTACATTCTCATCGACTCGTCCCCGATCTTGCTGGTGCCCGACAACCTCTACATGGCCTCGGCCGCCGACGGCATCATCCTCGTCGTCGACTCCGGCTCGACTCGCCCGCGCGACCTTCTCAGGACCAAGGAAGTCTTGGAACGGACCGGAACCCCCATCGTCGGCGTCGTTCTGAACCGCGCGCCGTTGAAGCGCACGCACTACTACTACAAGCAGTACGTGACGTACTACACGGCAAATGAAAGGAGCTCGTGAGTGAGCGGGTGGAAGGATAGCCTGAAGAGTAGAATCGAAGATCGTACGGCCCGTGTCCACGTCATTGGACTGGGTTATGTGGGGCTCTCCCTCGCCGTGGAGCTCGCCCGGGCCGGCTTTGTTGTACGTGGGATCGACGTCGACCTGGAGCGCGTGACGCGGCTGAACCGCGGCCAGTCCTACCTGGTCGATGTCGCCACCGAGACGCTCGCCCCCCTCGTCGCGGATGGACGGCTCACCGGCACCACCGAGTTCGATGAAGTCGGGGAAGCGGACGCGCTCATCATCTGCGTGCCCACCCCGCTCCGGAAGAGCAAAGAGCCGGACATCTCGTTCATCGTGGCGGCACTCGAGAGCCTGCTGCCCCATCTGCGTCAGGGCCAGCTCGTCGTGCTCGAGAGCACGACCTTCCCCGGCACGACCGAGGAGGTCGTCCTGCCGCGTCTCGAGTCCGCGGGTCTGGTCGTCGGCACCGATGTCTTCTTGGCCTTCTCACCCGAGAGGGTCGACCCGGGGAATCGCACGTTCACGACGGCCAACATCCCCAAGGTGGTCGGCGGCGTCACTCGGAGCTGCACCGAGCTCGCATCGACCCTCTACCGGCACGTGACCGTGAGCGTCTTCGAGGCCTCCAGCCCGCGGGTCGCAGAGACGGCCAAGCTTCTCGAGAATACCTTCCGCAGTGTCAACATCGCCTTGGCGAACGAGCTTGCCTTTGCCTGTCGCAAGATCGGCGTCGACCCCTGGGAGGTCATCGAGGCGGCGGCGACCAAACCTTTCGGCTTCATGCCGTTCTATCCCGGCCCTGGCATCGGCGGCCACTGCATTCCCGTCGATCCGCTCTATCTCTCCTGGAAGGTTCGGCTCACGGGCTACGAGGCCCAGTTCATCGCCTTGGCCGACCAGATCAACCGCGCCATGCCCGAGCACGTCGTCAGCCTCGTCACCGACGCGCTGAACGACCGCGGACGCGCGGTCCGGGGCGCGTCCATCCTCGTCCTCGGAGTCACGTACAAGGCCGACGTCAACGA
>WNFC01004708.1_pt1 | contig 17519 bp, 18 predicted proteins | sample 5400541 | NCBI WGS metagenome assembly WNFC01 (sample SAMN13153342, study PRJNA577476) | soil metagenome | isolation source: 120 cm saprolite under Douglas fir tree site 2 hole 2 replicate 1 | place: USA:California | collected 2015-04-18
AGCTTCATGCTCGGCTTATCGATCAGTCGTCAGCCGCTGTCAAGGGCGCGATTGGCCGATGTACATGCTGGTCGCTTGGACTGACCGACGAACCTTTCTAGTGGTGTACCCCAAAGAAAAGATTTACGCCCTCCGACGGCGGCGGCGGAGGACTGTAGCTGTAGGCGGGGGGGTAGTAATCCGGCTCCGGCGCGTAATAGTAGTTCGGTGGAGGCGCATAGTAGTAGCTGGGTGCCGGCGCGACATAAACATCCCGGCCGCGATCCGAGTGTCTATCGTGATCCCCGTGGCGCTCCTCGTGATGTCTCTCCTCGCCATGGCCGCCGGCGAACGCAGGTCCCATCGCAGTACTGCAGAACACGACGCCGAAGCCAACTGCAATCGCTATCTTGTTGATCTTACGAAGCTTGCCGACCTTGCCGATCTTGGTTTGCGTGGTCATGGTGCCTTTTCATCTCTCCTGCAACGACTTCCAGCAAGCCGAGGGGTTCCCGTATTGACGCATGCGAACTTTCGATCACTTCTCTTTTGACGCCGCTACACGCACTTTGCTGCGGAACATGGCATCGGCGGTCTTCTTCTGGGCCGGTGACATGCTGTCGTACAAATCCTGAAAGGCGGGAACGAACTTAGCCATTCCAGTCTCATGCGCCTCGATGACCGCCTGATAGGATTTGACCGCGTCGACGGCGGTCATCGCGCTGGCGTCCTGTTTTCTCTGCGCTTGCAGATCGTCCATCGCTTTCGCATTGTCGCGCATCACCTGGACGAGTTTGTCCCACTGGGCCTGCTGCGCGGCGGTGATGTGAAGCCTGCTGTGTAACTCCTTGATACGCGCCTCGACGGGGTCAGACTTCGTGCCGGCCGGCGCCGACTCCGTCGTTGCGGGGACTGTAGAAGCCTGCGCCAGGGTCTCGGGAGTAGAGCCGACTTGAACCGCGGCCGCTGGGTCGCCGCTATGGTTCGCGGCGATGGCGAAAGGGCCAGCGAGAACGATCGAACCGAGCAAAGTAGCCGCCGCCAGTGCGCGCGCAGGTGTTTGCGTGAACGAGAACATGTTTACCCTCCCAAATTGGTTGCGATGGGACAGCCACTCCGGGACACAAGAGGACGTTCCGCTGTTTTTTGCGATGAAATTTTCCGGATAAGCAAAGCACCCTCAAACGGTCAACGTCTCAGTGGCTGCCGGCGGACGCTTAATTACTGAATACACCACGAACCCACACGCGATAGCAACAACACCACCGATGGCAAAAGCCTGCCACCATTTCATCCATTCATGCAGCAAAAGAATGAGCGCCGCCAGCAAACACGAGCCACCGATAACGCCGGCGAACAGGATCACCAAAGCGGCGATCGCCCGATCGGCCATCCCCGTCAGAGAGGGAACAAGCCTGGCCTCCAGCAACTGGAGTTCGAGGCGTATGATGCGCGAGAGGTCTTCGAGCATCCGGCCCAGCAACGTCGACCATTCCGTCGCCGTGCCGGAGTCATCGACGGTCTGCGCGTTACGCTGATGTGGTCGTGGCGCGACTGCAGGATCCATCGTTCCAAGCCTCACTCAGCGCTGCTCCGAGCAGTCCGCCAAGGACCAGAATTGCCACCGGCGTATTGTCGCGGTAACCCGATGCGAAGCCGAGCGCGCCGGCGATGCATGCCGACAACAGCGGGTTACGCCCCACCAGATGTGAGGGCTGAAGCTGCGTGCTGACCGTTTCAACCTTTCGATTGACCTCGGTCACGGTCTGATGCAGACTTTGCCGCGCCTCTTCCAGCTCCTCTTTGATGCGCTCGATGTTGTCTTCCATTGTTTTCTGATAGAGCCTCGATCGCGTTGATCAGCGCCGTACCGGCGAAACTCCGCCCGATAAACAACCCCAGCGCGAGGCCCGCACGGCTGCGTAGTCCGCCGCCGAACAGGAACCCGGCCCCGGCAGACAATGTCAGTGCGCGTAAGGGCTGCTGGCGGACTCTCGATGCCAACCGCTCGAGCTCGGTCGATGGCCGCGATTCACCTGCCGAATGCATCTTTGTAGCCCGCCGGGCTTATAACGAGACTTGCCTCAGCGCTTTCGCGGCGACGTAACCGACTATGAACGCTCCCGCGAGCGCAAGCCAAGGCTGACGTTGGACGAAATCCGTCAGGCTGTCAGAAACCTCGCCCGCGTAGTCCGCACCCTTGGAAACATAATCGCGTGCGGTGTCATATCCTTTATCGATCGCTTCGCGTCCCTTGTCCATCGCATCGCGCCCCATATCCCGGGCCGTGTCCAGCGTCTCGCTAGCTGTGTTGCTAAGATTGTTCCTGTCCATTTTGGCACCTTCCTCAAAATTGCAGAATTGAATTCGAGTCTTTAGTGCAGAAGTGCAGAGCTCTTTTCATTGCCCTGTATGTTGACACTTCACGCGTAAGCGCGATCAAAAGTGTCAAACAGGCCTTCGCATAACCAGGCTGACGATAAAGAAAATTAGAAATACTACGAAGAGGATTCTCGCCATATCCGTCGCGGTTCCGGCGATGCCACCGAATCCCAGTATGCCAGCGACGATCGCCACGATGAGACAAACAACTGCCCAATATACATTTGCCTTTCCTCCGAATTTTGTGGCCCAAAAAAATGAGGCCATCCCCGTGGCGAGTGAATCTGCACTCGCTCGACCGGCCAGTTATCCAGCCTGATTGCGGGGACGCTATATGGAGGATCGGAAGCCTTAGTTGGAGCTTTTTTGCTCTTGCGGTGAGCAAATTTCAATCAAACTTTGCAAACAATATCCGAACTTCTAGCACTTTTCCGAATGGCCCTAGTCTTGCTGCTCACTAAAATTACCGTCGCGGCTCTCCCGCGAATTGCTTTCTGGTTGTGGAGGGACGGCAACACCACGCGAGACAAGGTCAACACGACGCGAGCCATGTTCGACTCGCCAGGAGGTCATAATGAAGAGCGCTTTTGGATTGAGAATCGTTGTGCCAGCTCTGGTGCTGGGGATGGCCGTGTCGGCGCCACTGTTTGCACAGGACGACAACAACGTGCCGGCCAGTCAATCGATGCATCGGGCAGGAAACTCGGCTGAGAACGCGGCCTCGGACACGGGCCAGGCTGTTAAGCATGCATATCACGGCACTGTGACAGCGATTTCGGATACCGCGCTCACAGCGAAGGTCAAGACTGCATTGCACGAGAACAAGGTCACGAAGGACGCCGACATCCACGTCAACACCGTAGCGGGCGTCGTCACGCTCAAAGGGACGGTGCCTTCGGCCCACACCGCGGCAACCGCGCAACGGGTCGCGGAACAGACCAATGGCGTGAAAGAGGTGAGGAATGAATTGACGATGGGTCCTACCGCGTCGCAGTAACGGAAGCCGGCTCCGGTCACGCGCGAAGCGTGACTCTCCATCAAGTGGCGGGTGCGCGCAGCTTTTGGTCGGCCGTACCCGCCACTACATTCGGGAATGAGTATCCAGTATTCCGACTGTTTCATTGCCCGGCGTTGACAACCAATGACGACAGCCGCCTCCTGAATTGGCAAGCTTCGTCGATAGCGTCCACTTAACATTCAGAAGAATCTTCGATGATGTCTCGTCGTTCCAGACGAGCACATATATCCATTCAAATATCCACGCGCGGCAAGCTGTTGGTCGTGGCGGCAGCGACAACGTCATCACTTCTTTGATCGCGTATTCAGACAACGCGGCGAGAAATTGTTACTGCAAAAATGGGTAACTTTGACCGGACATTTCCGCGTCAGGGCAGAAAACATGCACGATTCCGTATCAAAACAGCGGCATGAGCCTTGCCTTGTAAACGACGAACCGCCGCGAATTGTATGCAAAGAAGCACCATGAAGGAATCAACGCCTATGTGCCGCAACTCCGACGAAGCGCGAGACTACACGGGAAGCAAAAACGGATTGCGCCCGAGGCTGATGTTGCCGATGGGAGCGCTCGGCGTCACGCTGTGCGCGCTCATCCTCTATGGATGCTCAGCCTCAGCCTCGCGCGGTGAAACTCAGGCGGCGCCCCAGGCCGCGACCGTGTCACCGGAGCAGTGCCTCAACGGGGGCGTGATTCAAACGGCGAACGATCAGCAGAACTATCACATACAGCCCGGCGACCAATTGTCGATCAACTTCTATCTCAATCCCGAATTCAACGACGAAGTCCCGGTGAGTCCTGATGGCAAGATAACCCTGCGTCTGGTCGGCGCGATAGCGGCCGCCGGAATGACACCTTCGGAACTTGCCGCCCAAATCGACAAGACCTACCTGAGCGAGCTGCGTTCGCCCGACGCATCGGTGATCGTGAAAAACATGCCGGGCCGGCAGATCTACGTCCAGGGACAGGTCAACCATCCGGGCGCGTTTCCGCTCGAACCCGGGATGACGGCGCTGCAGGCGCTGGCGGACGCCGGCGGAATCACGCCGGACGCGGCAGACGACAACGTGGTGCTGATTCGGCGCGATGCGTGCGGCCGTCCGACAGGCGAGAAGCTCGACCTGGCTAGTGCGGCTGACAGTCCGGGCAAGGGCGAGGACGCGGCGCTGATGCCTTACGACGTGCTGGTGGTACCGCGCAGCCGGATCGCGAATATGGATTTGTTCGTCAAGCAATACATTCGTGACCTGCTGCCTGTCCAGCCTTATCTGTCGATGACCCCAGGGCTGTAACCCCCGGAACGCGGAGGATTCGGACGACAATGATACTGCGTGATTTGAACTACTGGACCGAACTGCTGTTCCGGCGCAAAAACGCCTTCCTTGAGACCGCGGGGATCATCTTCGGCCTAGTGGTGATCGGGACACTGCTCTGGCCGCCGGTCTACCAATCGACCGCGAAGATTTTCGTGCAAAACAATCGCGCGCAGTTGCTGGTCTCGCCGGACCTTCAAAACGAGTCCTCGCAAAATCCCGGGATCGTCGCGAACCCGGTTAGCGAGCAGGATCTCAACTCGGAAGTCGAACTGCTGACCAGTCTCCACCTGGTCAAGCAGGCCATCGCGGGCCTCCCGCTGCCCGACAACGCCACAGGTCCGGGTCTGCTGCAGGACACGCTAGGTCTCGCGCTGCAGATTCCGAGCAATGGCTACCGGCTATTGCACAGTTCACCAGCGGCCGACCCCCGCGACCAATGGGCGCAAAGGCTGGCGCAGCATGTCGGCGTGTCAGTGATTAAGCGCTCCAATATAATTGAAGTCGATTTTCGTGCGCACGATTCGCGCTGGGCGCACGACTTCCTGTCGCTGCTAATTACCCAGTACCAGGAATATCACGCGGGACTCTCCAACGACCCCGAGGCTGAACAGTTCTTCAACCAGCAGGCCAAGCAGCTCGATCAGCGGCTCAATGAATCTGAAGAGAAGCTGCGTCAATTCCAGGTTCAGACCGGAATAACCAGTCTCACCGATCAGAAGCAGGCGCTGGTGACACGCCTGTCCGATCTGCAAATCGAGGACGCGAAAAATTCGACCGACCTGGCTTCGGCCCAACAGCAGGTCGCCTCACTCACGCAGGAACTGCAGGCGACGCCGCAGCAGATAAGCAAGGAGACGCGGTCGGTACAGAACCTCGCGCTGCAGCAAATCAAACCGCAAGTGATGCAGCTTGAGGCCGAGCGCGCCGATCTTCTCAGCCGCTACCAGCCGACCAGCAAGAGGATCACCGAGATCGATGCGAAACTCGCGGCGGCGCATCGGATCCTGAATCGTGAGAATCACCTCGAGGTGCAGGAGGCCAGCACCGACCTCAATCCGGTCTGGGTCACGCTCGAACAAAGTCTGAAGCAGGCGCAAGCCAACGCCGCCTCGCTGCAAGCCAGTCACGAGGTACTCGATAAGCAGATCGACGCGATGCGCCAGCAGCTTACCGATATGGTCAACAACGGGCTGTCGATTGAGCGGCTGTCGCGCCAGGTCGCAAACGATAAGGACGCTTACACCGCATACGTGCGTAAGGGTGAAGAGGCGCGCGCGGCGCAAGGGCTCAATCTGAACAAGATTTTGAACGTCAGTCTGGCGCAGGCGCCGACCGCGCCGATGATGCCGGTGTTTCCCATTATCTGGCTGAATTTCCTGGCGGGGGCAGCACTGGCAATGTGCGCAGGCATCGCGGCCGCGTATTGGGAAGAACAACGCGACCCCAGAATCTATTCAGCCGCCGCGGTCGAAGAGGCGAGCGGAGTTAGCACTATCGCGATCCTTCGCAACGAGGCATAAGCGCGACCGCCATGTACCACCAGCACTTCGGACTCAGCGGCGCACCGTTTCAGTTCACGCCCACGCCCAGCGCGCTCTACCTGAGCCAAACTCATCGCGAAGGCCTGGCCGCGCTGGAATGGAGCCTGTTGCATGAGCCCTCGGGTTTCACCCTGCTGGTGGGCGAAAGCGGGATCGGCAAGACCACGCTCGTGTGTTCGATTCTGGCGCGATCCTACGCGAGCGTGCGCAGCGCCTACATCACCAGCCCGAAGCTGAGCTTCGATCAGATGATGCAAGCCATCATGTCGCAATTACTTCGGGCCACCAACGGCCAGAACAAGCTCCAACTGATCGAGAGCTTCACGCGCCTGCTCGACGATCTCAGGCCGGGCGAGCGCCTCGTCATCATCTTCGACGAAGCACAGGAACTGGCCGACGAGACGCTGGAGGAATTCAGGCTGCTTTCAAACCTCGACACGGCCGAGGAACGGCGATTGCAAATCATATTGGTGGGGCAGCCGGAACTGATCGATCGTCTGGCGCGCCCTGAGATGAACAGTCTCAATCAGCGAATCGGCGCGCGCGTATTGCTCAGTCCGCTGCAGACCGCAGAGGTGCGCGAATATATCGACACCCGGCTGCGGTCCAAGGGCGGAGCGGCGAACAAGGTATTCGCCCCGGCCGCTCTCGATCACCTGGTGCAGCACAGCCGCGGAATCCCACGGCGGACAAATGTGCTCTGTCACAACTCGATGCTGCTCGGGTTTGCGATCGGCCGCGCCAGGGTCAACCTGCCGACGGCCAGAGCGGCCGTCAACGAGTTTGAAAATCTGCTCGACGGGAAACCGGCATCGCGCGATCAGTCTGCGCGCGGGCCGCAACTGAAACAGTTCGCACGGGCGGCGCTGGCAGTGGCCGCGCTCGTACTGGTCGCGCTGGGCGTCCTTTACGTGTGGTCATCTCAGTCCTGGTTCACCTTCAATCCGATGCATGCGACCTTGGGCAGAGAAACTCTCCACCCTGCCTTGGTTCCTGCTACTCCGGGCCCTGAGATGTCGTCATGGCCAATGTTGCCGGCGCTGGTGTCTGACGCCAGCAGCCGCTACCCGCTCGCCGGTGCGCAATCATGAGCAAGTACTACGAAGCAATAACTCGTCCCAATCAGGCACAGCCGCCTCCGCAGGTCGATGATCTGCGGCGCACGGACACTTCGGTGTTCAACGGGATCAGCGCGGCGTCGCACTCGCTAGTCCCGCTGCCGACGCTCGAACACGTGCCGGCCGCGGTGGCGCGCGCGAGCGCGATTCGCAATCTCACCGAGCGGCTCGCGCCCGTGGCGGTGATCGAAAGATCTTCGCGGCTGCTGGTGACCGGATGCCGTCCCGGGGACGGGGCGTCGACGGTCGCGACGGCGATCGCGATCGACATGAGCCAGCGCCTGGGCCTGCGCACGATGCTGGTCGATGCGCACCTGCGGCATCCGTCGTTGCATCGCCTGTTCCAGCATCCCGGCCGCCGCACTCCCGAGTTGGTGCTCGACGGCGCATTGCAGATTCGCTCTACCGAATGGCCGCGGCTGGAACTGGTGACCTGTTGCCTGTCGAGCCCCGATTCGCAACGGCAATTGTTCGACGAATTCGAAGCGCTGCTGGGCGCGTATCCGGCCGTGATCGTCGATCTCGGGGTGACGCGGCTCGACGCGCGAATGCTGCCGCTGGCGCGGTCTAACGATCCGATCCTGATGGTAGTGCGCCAGGGGCATACGGAGCGGCGCGAGGTGGCGACGACCGCCAGCGCGTTGCGCGCGGCGCGCCGTTCGGTGGCCGGCGTAATCCTCAACGATGCAACCGACCCGGTTGCGAAACCACTACGGAGACTGTTGGGAAAATGAATGAATTGGCAAGTGGAGCGGCGGTTGTACAACCGGATCTGAACGGCCGCAATGGCGCCGCCGAAACCCACAAGGCGCGGCGTTTGCGCGGCGTCGCAGTGGTCGGGCTCGGTTACTGGGGTCCGAATTGGGTGCGTAACTTTTATCAGCTGCGATGCGCAGAACGGATCATCGCGTGCGATCTCGATGACGGCCGCTGCGAGCGCATTCGCAGCCTTTATCCGGCCGCCGAAACCGACCTGCGCTTCGAGGACGTTCTCGAGGACCCCGACATCGAGGGCGTGATCATCGCAACCCCGGTCAGCAGCCACTATCCGATGGCGCGCCGGGTGCTGGAAGCGGGCAAGTCGGTGCTGGTCGAGAAGCCGTTGGCGATGTCACCGGCCGAGGCGGCCGACCTGATGCGGTTCGCGCGCAGGCGCGGGGGCGTGCTGATGGCCGGGCATACGTTCGAGTACAGCGCTCCGGTGCTCAAAATTCACGAGGTCATATCCGCGGGCGAGTTGGGCGAGGTTTTCTACGTGAGCTCGATCCGCGCCAACCTTGGACTTTTCCAGCACGACGTCAACGTGGTCTGGGACCTCGCCACGCACGACATTTCGATCATCCTCATGATCATGGGGCGGATGCCGGAGGCCGTGAGTTGCCAGGGGCAGAGCCACTACCGCAACGGCGTCGAGGACGTGGCGCTGCTGTCGATGCACTTCCCGGACAACGTGATTGCCTTCGTGCACGTGAGCTGGCTCGACCCCAACAAGATTCGCCGCACCACCATCGTGGGCTCGCGCAAAATGCTGGTCTACGACGACACTTCCCTGCAGGAGAAGATTCGCATCTACGATAAAGGCGTCGACGTCCAGCGCTATTACGACACCTTCGGCGATTTCCAATTCTCGTACCGCTACGGCGACATCCAGATCCCGCGCATCGAGGAGGCGGAGCCGCTCAAAGCCGAGTGCGAACACTTCGCCGACTGCATCCGCAACGGCACGACACCGCGCACCGACGGACTTTCGGGTGCGCGCGTAGTGAGCGTGTTGCACGCAGCCAACCTTTCGCTGAAAAACGGCGGGAACAAAATCCCGATCGAAATCCCCCTGGCGTGAAGCGCATGAGCGGCGATATCCAGATGCCCCGGTTTGCCTGCGTAGCCGACGATGTCCGGCTGGGCCCGCGTGTCCGCTTGAGCCCGTTCGTCAACCTGTACGGATGCGAGATCGGCGAGGACACCCGCCTGGGGGCGTTCGTCGAAGTCCAGCGCGACGCGACGATCGGCCAGCGCTGCAAGATCTCGAGCCACACCTTCATCTGCTCGGGAGTGACGATCGAGGACGAGGTGTTCGTCGGTCATGGCGTGGTTTTCATCAACGACCGCGCGCCCCGCGCGACTACCGCGGACGGCGCGCCGCAAACCGAGAGTGACTGGCGGATGGAGGGCACGGTGGTGCGGCACGGCGCCTCGATCGGAAGCGGCGCGGTCATCATGTGCGGCATCGAAATCGGCGCGCGCGCGATGGTCGGCGCCGGCGCGGTGGTAACGCGCGACGTGCCGCCGGGCGCGGTGGTGGCCGGCAATCCGGCGCGCGTGCTTCGCTCGACCAGACCCGAGAACCAGCTAAACCCCAACCATGGAGACTCCAATGCAGATTAAGTTCGTCGATCTCGTTTCGCAGACCGCGGAGATCCGCGAGCGCGTGGAACGCGAACTGGTCAGGATTCATCTCGACGCCGGCTATATCGGCGGCCCGCAGGTCAAGGCCTTCGAAGAGGAGTTCGCGGCTTATCTCGGTGTTCGCCACGTCGTTTCCGTCGGTAACGGCACTGATGCGATCCGTCTCGCGCTGCTCGCGGTCGGAGTGGGACCTGGCAGCGAAGTGATCACGACGCCGATGACTTTCATCGCGACCGCCGCGGCGATCCGTCAAACCGGCGCCCGGCCGACCCTGGTCGATATCGATCCTGAGACCTGCAACATCGACCCGCATGCGCTGCGCCGCTACCTGGTGGAGCGCCGCCGCCGCTCGCCGCACGGCCTGCGCGCGATCGTTCCGGTACATCTGTATGGCTTGCCGGCGGCGATGCGCGAAATCCAGGAGATCGCGGAGGAGTTCGGCCTGCGCATCGTTGAGGACGCCTGCCAGGCACATGGCGCCTCGTTCCACGACGGAAAGCGCTGGCGGTACGCCGGAACGCTCGGCGCGGCCGGATGCTTCAGCTTCTACCCGGGCAAAAATCTCGGGGCCTGGGGCGATGGCGGCGCGGCCGTAACCGACGATGACGAACTGGCGGATCGAATCAGAATGCTGCGCGACCACGGGCGCATCTCGCACTACGCGCACCAGGACTACGGTTATAACTCGCGCCTCGACGCGATCCAGGCGGCGGTGCTGCGGGCCAAGCTCGAGCGGCTGCCCGAATGGAACCGGCGCCGGCGCGAGATCGCGGAGACCTACCGCGAACTGCTCGAGGGCGCGGACCTCGTGCTGCCGACCGAGCCGGAGGGGTTGGCTTCGGCCTATCACCTCTATGCGATTCGCAGCCGTCAGCGCGACGCGATCCGTCAAGCGTTGCTCAGCAAGAATATCCAGTGCGGCATTCACTATCCCGTGCCGCTGCATCTGCAGCCGGCGTGCCGCGACCTCGGCTACCGACCCAAGGATTTTCCGGTGAGTGAGCGGCTTGCCGACACCGAGCTTTCGCTGCCGATGCATCCGCATCTGACCGACGCCGAGGTGCGGCAGGTGGCCGAGGCCGTGCTCGCGGCCGTGCGCAAGCGCCCGACCATATTCGCCGGCGGGCATCGCCGAAGCCCAGCCGTCTCTGCTCTCCCCCCGGAGCGTGGCGAGTGAGGCATGTTCGCCGGCGAACTACAAAGGCAGAAGGCGCTGTTCGCGGCGTGTGACGGGCTCGCGTTGCTCGTCGCATTCGCGGCGGCGCTGATACTGCACGATCCCTCGCACGCGATGGAGGGGCGCCTGTTGCAGAACAATCCGGCGCTTCTATGCCTCATCGTGTTTGCCGTCGTTCTACTTTGGATCATCGTGTTCCGCGCCTGCGATCTCTACCGGATGCGTAACGGCGGCTGGCAGGAATCCGCCAGCATCGTGCGCGGATGCTCGTATGCTGCGCTGCTCACGGTGCTGGTCGGATTCCTGGTGCATGCCGAGGTTTCGCGGCTCACCGTGATGCTAGGCTACCTGTTCAGCGTCCCGGCCGTCGCGCTCGAACGGATGGCGACGCGGCAGGCCATCCGGCGCTTTTACGCCAATCCCAAGAATGCGATCCCGCTGCTGCTGATTGGATGCAACCGGTTCGCGCGCTATCTGTGCGACCGAGTTCTCGACGAGATGACGCCGTACGAGATGGTCGGCTTCGTCGACGACGATTGTGACATGCGCCAATATCGCGGGTGCCCGGTGTTCGGTTCCACCGAGCGCATCGCCGAAATCGCCGCGCTCTACCCCTCGCTCGAGGCCGCTATCGTAATGCCCGACGCCCCGCGCGAGCAGCACGAACGGATGATCGGGCTGTGCGAGCAACAGCGCTTGCGCTGGTGGCTGATGCCGTGGGTATCTGAGTGGCCCAACGGCGGTCTGCGGGTCGAGATGTTCGGCGTGGTGCCGCTCATCAGTCCGCGCGGTTCGAACATCGAGGGTCTGAACTTCGCGCTGAAGCGCGCGTTCGACGTGACGGTGGGGATGTTGCTCCTTATCGCCGCCGCCCCCGTACTCGCTGCGAGTGCGCTCGCGATCCGGCTATTCGACGGCGGCCCGATCCTGTTCCGCCAAACGCGTATCGGGATGCGCGGCCGGCCATTTAGCATGCTCAAGCTGCGCACGATGCGATCGGCCGCCGACGATTCGTCGCATCGCGACTACGTCCGCGAGTGGATTGGCCAGGGCGAGTCCGCGGCCCAAAACGGCTCCGGCGGCGAGCGCGTGTTCAAGCTTGCCAACGACCAGCGCGTGACTCAGGCCGGCCACTGGCTTCGCCGCTTCAGCATCGATGAACTGCCGCAGCTCATCAATGTGATTCGCGGCGAAATGAGCCTCATCGGCCCGCGCCCCGCCCTGCCCTATGAGCTCGAGCTTTACCAGCCGTGGCATCTGCGCCGCCTGCAAGCGGCGCCGGGAATAACCGGCCTGTGGCAGGTCAGCGGCCGCAACCATCTCTCGTTCGACGAGATGGTCCGGCTCGATGTGCAGTATCTCCAGAGCTGGTCGTTCTCCGGCGACCTGCGGATCCTGGCCAGAACGGTCCCTGCGATGCTTCGAGGAGGAGGGGTGTAGGCGGGGTGGCAGTTTCGCAAACCATTGGGCCGAAAGGCTCCGGGACGCGCCACTCGATGTGGCAGGCGGTCGCACGCAGCGTGCGCGACAACGTGATTGCCGAGTTCGTCGTTCAGGGCGTGCGCCTGGGCGGCTTCGTGCTGCTGGCGCGCGCGCTCGGCCCGGATCAATTCGGAATCTTCAGAGTGCTGCTCGTGGTCAGCGTCTTCGCGACTCTGACCAATGATGCGGGCATTCCGGACGCGCTGGTCCAGCGCAAGGAAATAACTGCCGCCCATGAAGCCACCGCGTGGTGGCTGAGCATGCTCGCGGCGCTCGGCGCCACGGTCGTTTTGTACGTAACGGCGCCCTCGATCGCAAGGGCGATGGACATGCCCGGGCTGGCTGCCGGCGCGCGGCTCCTCTGCCTACCGATTCTGCTCGACGCCACGACCGTGGTCCCGAGCGCGCGTTTGCGCCGCAGGCTCAACTTCACCGCGCTTGCGGCAGCGGATGTCCTGGCGGAGATGGCCTTTGTCGTGGTCGCGCTGGCGCTGGTGCTCTGGCGCGGGATGCCGGCGCTGAGCCTGCCGGGAGGTCTTGCGGCGCGCTATACCGTACATGCGATTGCGATCTGGGCTGCCGATCCGCACTTGCCGAGCGGACGGCCGACCAGGCAAGCCGCGCGTGACTTTTCCCGTTTTTCGGCCGCCGCCTGGGGCAGCCGGATTATCTACGTGCTTTCCTCGAACACCGACTACCTGCTGGTGGGACGGCTACTCGGCAGTTCGGCGCTGGGCTTCTATGGGATGGCGTGGGACCTGCTGCGCTTCGTGCCCGACCGCCTACATCGCGTCGCCGGGCGCGTGACGTTTCCGGCGTTCTGCCAACTGCAGGATGACCGCGAAGCGCTCGCCCGCGCCTACCTCGACTTCTTCGACTACATCGCGCGTGTCGTGCTGCCGATAGCGGCCTGCGCGGCGATTGCTGCGCCGGAAATCCTGAGCACCATCTATGGCCCGCAGTGGATACCCTCCGCGCTGCCGATGAGGCTGCTCGCGCCGGGCCTCGCGCTCTGCGGCTTGCGGCTCGGAATCGGCTCGATGTACTACAGCAATAATCGTCCGGCGCTCGATATGTATCTCCATGGGATACGCCTCACGTTGCTGGTGATCGCGGTGCTGAGTTTCTCGCGATGGGGACTGTTCGGCGTCAGCCTGGGAATGAGCGCGGTCGAGGCCGTCGTCAGCGTATTAGGTCAGGCGCTCGCGTGCACGCTGATCGGGCTCAGCCTGCAAGACCTGGTCAGATCCGGAATCCCGGCATTGCGTCTGGCCGCGCTCTGCGCGCTCGCGACCGTGGCCGGAAAAACGGCCGCGATTCTCGCTGGGGAGAGTGGCGCGATCGTTTTGGTTGCCGCGGCCGCGCCGCCGGCTCTGATCTATCTGTGGATGGAGCGCTCGAACGCGATGGACCTCATCGGCAGGGCGTTTGTGCCTGCCCCGGAGCCGCAGACCAAGGCCTCGGAAGCCCAGGCGTAACTTTCGGATTCCGACGGTTACTACGCATGAAACACTATATCGCCATAACGCCAGCGCGCGACGAGGAGCGGCTTCTCCCGCGGCTGCTGGTGGCGATGGTCGCGCAGACGCGCCGGCCCGGCCGCTGGATCGTAATCGATGACGGCTCGACCGATCGCACCGGCGAGATTCTCGATCGCGCCGCGCAGTACCATCCGTGGATCCAGCCGCAGCACCTGCCGCGCAACGGCACGCGCGCGCCGGGTGGCGAATCGGTGATCATGCGCTTTCTGCCACGAGACACGTGGGAGGGCTACGACGCTGTCCTGCGCCTCGACGCCGATCTGACTTTCAAGCCGCAGTTCGCGGAGTTGCTGCTGGCTGAATTGGAAAAGGACCCGCGCCTCGGGATCGCCGGCCCCACGCTTTACGAGCCGAGTGGCACGCGCTGGCACGAAGTGCCGGCACCGTCGTTCCACACCCGCGGCGCCGCCAAGTTGTACTCCAGCGCGTGCTTCGCCGCGATCGGCGGGCTCGAGGCCGGGCTCGGCTGGGACACGATCGACGAAGTGCGGGCGATGATGCTCGGGTTCGGCACGCGCAACTTCCGGCACATCCGCGCCTATCATCATCGCCCGCAGGGCGCCGCCGGCGGCCTGTGGCGAGGCCGCAAAGCTGCCGGCCGAGCCGCCTACAATGTTGGCTATTCGCCCGTGTTCCTGATGGCGCGCGCGCTGCGGCTCGGGCTCAAGTGGCCGCCGGTGGTGGGCGGCCTCGGGCTTGCGGCCGGCTACCTCCAAGCCGCGGTGCAGCGCTCTCCGCGGCCGGTCTCGCCCGCGCTGGTCAGATTCGTTCGCCGTCAACAGCTACGCAGACTTCTTTTGATGGAGTCGGTATGGCGCTGAGTCTCAAAGTTGCGATCGATCACGCGGCGCTCCAGCACGGTGATCGTTGGGTCGAAGCACCCGGGCGCAACGACGCGTTCAGTTTCTGGAAGCTGCCCGAGCAGTGGGCCGCGGCGCTGGAGTCGACGATAGGGCCGTCGGAGGCCGCCGCGGAACGGCTGCTGCTGGAGCAATACCTGCCCGAGATCGATCGTCATCCGCCCTCCGCGATGCGCGCGTACTACTACGTCAAACGGCTGATTCCGCAAGGCCTGCGCCATCGCCTCAATTCGGTGGCAATCCGCGCGCGCACGCCGCTGGAGTTTCCACGCTGGCCTTGCGAGAGCGCGCTGGTTGAATTCCGGCGTGCCTGGCTGAAGCACGGTCTGGAAATACACGGCGCTACTGATGCCTGGCACATCGGCTTTTGGCCGGAGGGCGCGAGGTGCTGCATCGTGCTCACCCATGACGTGGAAAGCCCTAAGGGCTTCGATCGGATGGAGGTGATCGCCGACCTCGAAGAGCAACACGGCTTTCGCTCGGCCTGGAACCTGCCGTTGGCCCAATATCCGATCGATTGGCAGCGCGTGGAGCGGCTGCGCGCGCGCGGCTTCGAATTCGGCGCCCATGGGCTGTGTCACGACGGCCGCCTGTTCCGCAGCCATCGCGACTTCGCCGAGCTCGCGCCGCTGCTGGAGCGGCTCGCCGGCGAACACGATCTCCGCGGCTTCCGATCCCCGTCGACGCTGCGCGATCCGCGTGCGATCGCCACCATGTCTTTCGATTTCGATTCCAGTTTCGCCGACACGGATCCCTACGAACCGCAGCCCGGCGGAACCTGCAGCCTGTTTCCGTTTCATCTCTCGCGTCTGATCGAATTGCCCTACACGCTGCCGCAGGACCATACCCTGATTCATCTGCTCCGCCGGAGCCCGCTGCCGGTATGGACGATGAAGGCAAAATGGATTGCCTCGATTGGTGGAATGATCCTCACGCTCACGCATCCCGACTATTGTGGCGAGGGCGTCTATCTCCAGGCATACGCGGAACTGCTCAAACAGCTCGCCGAGATCAACTCGGCCTGGCGCGCGCTACCGTTCGAGGTGGCCGGATGGTGGCGGCAGCGGGCGCAGCTGCGGCTGCACGTCGAAAACGGCCGGCCGATCATATCCGGTCCCGGAGCCGCGCGTGCGAGCGCGCTGCGGCTTAGCGAACAACCTTTGGCGAATTAGGAGCTCGTCGTGGCCCGTATTCTGCTCATAGCTTATACCACCTACGTCCACGACGGGCGCGTCAAGCGCCATGCCGAGGCGCTGGCCGAACGCGGCGATCATATCGACGTGATCTGTCTCGACAGCGGCCATAACGGCCTGATCGACGGCGTCAACGTCATCGGACTCAAGATGCCGCGCTATCGCGGGGCCAGCCGCTCGAGTTACGTCCGCAGCTATCTGAAATTTTTCGCCCGGGCCTCGTGGGCCGCTCTGCGACGCAGTCTGGTGGAGCGCTACGACGTCGTGATCGTTTGCACGATGCCCGACGCGGCAGTGTTGTGCGCGCTTCCGGCCAAGCTGCTCGGCAGCCGGGTCGTACTCGATATCCATGATACGATGCCAGAGCTGTACCAGGACAAGTTCGGCGGCCGGCGCGGCGCGATCGGCGCGAGGCTCCTGATGCTGGAGGAGCGCTCCAGCGCTAGCTGCGCCGACCGAGTGCTCGCGGTGCACGCGCTTCATCGCGCGCGCTTGATCCAGGCGGGTGTTCCGGAGCACAAGATTAGTACGGTGATGAACGCTCCAGACCCGTCGGTCTTTAGTGCGATGCCGGAGGGGCGAGATCGCCCCGACGGCGTTTTCACCCTGGCTTGTCACGGCACCCTGACGCGCCGGCTCGGACTGGATGTCGCGATTGAGGCGGTGGCTCTGGTCCGTCCGCGAATACCCGGCCTGCGGCTGATGGTGATCGGGACCGGCGACTATATCAATGAGGCCAGGCAGCTCGTTGTACGCCAACAGCTTGAAGAATGCGTAAACTTTATCGATCAGGTACCTATCGAAGAATTGCCGCGGTTGCTGGCCGAAGCCGATGTCGGCCTAGTACCAAACCGGGCGAGCAACGCGACCCATCTTATGCTTCCGGTCAAGCTGCTCGACTACATGGCGCTGGGCATCCCGACCATCGCGTCGCGCCTGCGCACGATCGAGCACTACTTCGGCGAGCGCGCCGTGAGATTTGTCGAACCAGGCAATGTCGTCGAGATGGCGGCGGCGATCGAAGAGCTCTATCGCGACCCCGCCCGCCGCGCCGAGTTGGCGCGCAATGCTCGACGCGCGGCGGAGCGAATCGGCTGGCCGGCTCAACGGGCGGAGTACTACCGCACGATTGATTCGCTCCTGAAAAAGCCGTCGTCGGAGCCGCGCTACGACCCGGAGCGGGCAGCGTGAGGCAACGCGAACATACTAAGGGAGGAAACCGAGTGGACCAAGGGGAGACGCTGATTGTTGGCCTGGGCGAAGTGGGCGCGGCGCTGGCGCAGGTGATCGAGCGCCGACGGCCGGTGCTGCGTCACGATATTGAACCGCGCGAGTTCGACGCGCCGATCGGCGTGATGCACATCTGTATTCCGTTTCAATCAAGCGCACCGTTCGAGGACGCCGTGTGCGGCTATATCGAACGCTTCGATCCGGCGCTGACGATCGTCAACAGCACGGTGATGCCCGGAACGACGAGCGCGATCGCGCGGCGCACCGGCAAACCCGTCG
>WNFC01009197.1_pt1 | contig 17519 bp, 15 predicted proteins | sample 5400541 | NCBI WGS metagenome assembly WNFC01 (sample SAMN13153342, study PRJNA577476) | soil metagenome | isolation source: 120 cm saprolite under Douglas fir tree site 2 hole 2 replicate 1 | place: USA:California | collected 2015-04-18
AGGGCATCCACAAGCTGCCGCCAGCGCATTTCCTCGTAAGCGATGCGCACCACATCGCCGTTTCCCCGTATTGGGAGGCCGCGGACGCGGCCGGCGCTCCGTCCCGCCTCGTCAGTCCCGTCCAGCTGCGAGAGACGCTGTTGCGCGCCGTCGAGCGCGAGCTCATGTCGGACGTGCCGGTCGGAGTGTTCACAAGCGGCGGGCTCGACTCCTCCCTTCTCGCCGCCGCGGCAGCGCGGGTCAAAGCCGGGGAGCAGATCCACACCTATTCCGTCAGGTTCCTGGAGCGCGGCTACGACGAGAGCGCGTTCGCTGCCTCCGTCAGCCACACCATCCGCACAACGCACCACGTCGTCACCGCTGACGACGCATCACTCGATCGTGCCTTCGAGCTAGTCACCCGCACGCTGGCCGAGCCCGTGGGTGACCCGGCGATCCTCCCGACCTACCTCCTGGCCGACGCCGCGCAGGCCCATGTGAAGGTCGTGTTATCCGGCGAAGGGGCGGACGAGCTATTCGGCGGTTACCCCACCTACCTCGGGCACAAGGCGGCCGGGCTGTTCCAGCGCCTTCCGGGCCGAGGCCTGCTGCGCGCCCTGATCAACCGCCTGCCAACCTCCACGGGCAAGGTGACGACCGAGTTCCTGCTCAAGCAGCTCGTCACGGCCGCGGAGCTGCCGGTGCTCGAGCGCCACCTCGCCTGGTTCGGTGCGCTCGGCCCGAATCCGGAGGTAACCGCGTGGGCCGACGGGTTGCTGCACGCCTTCCCCGCTGCCCCGTCCCTGAATCGCGTCCTGTGGCTCGACTTCTGCTCCTACCTGCCGGACAACCTGCTCGTCAAAGTCGATCGGGGTACAATGTTGGCCTCGATCGAGGCGCGGGCGCCGTATCTGGACCGGGAAGTGATGGAGTTGGTCCTCCCCGCTCCGGTGCCGCTCAAGGTGCGGGGGGTCAGGACCAAGGTGATATTAAAGGAAGCGGCCCGCGGGCTCGTGCCCAATCACGTGATCGATCGCAAGAAGCGCGGCCTGTCGGTCCCTGTCGCGCGCTGGCTCAATACCGGCCTTGCGTCGCTCGCCGATCGACTGCTGGCGCGGCCGCGGCTTGGTGGCGAGCGGGTGCCGGGGCTCCTCGCCGAGCACCGCGCCGGCCGAGCCAACCACGCCCGCAAGCTCTGGCCCATCCTCATGGCCGAACTGTGGGCGGAACGGTGGGGAGTGCAATGGGATTGACGCGCGAGCGGGCCCTGGCCTTGATGCAGGAGCACACGCAGTCCCCCTCGCTGCGCCAGCACATGCTGGCGGTCGAGGCAGCGATGCGCGCCTACGCCGGCAAGTATGGAGAGGACCCGGAGGCCTGGGGCCTCGTGGGGCTGTTGCACGACTTCGATTACGAGCGATTCCCCAATCCGACCCACTCCGCCACCGAAGATCATCCCTCCTGGGGAGTGCGGCAACTGCGGGAGCTGGGCCTGGCCGAGCCGATGTGTCGCGCCATCCTCGGACATGCGACCTACACCGGCGTACCCCGCGACTCGCGTATGGCGCAGGCCCTCTTCGCGGTGGACGAGCTGTGCGGGTTCCTCGTCGCGTGCGCGCTGGTGCGGCCGTCGCGCAGCTTCGCCGACCTGGAGGTGTCGTCGGTCAAGAAGAAGCTCAAGGACAAGGCGTTCGCGCGGGGGGTGAACCGCGACGAGGTACGCCAGGGCGCTGAGGAGCTCGGCGTGCCGCTCGAGGAGCACATCGCCTTCGTGATCGGGGCGCTGCGCCCGGTCGAGGCAACCCTCGGACTCCGAGCAGCACGCCGACAGCGCGGCGGCCCTCGCCACGATGCTCGCGGATATCGCCGCCGCCCGACGCTGGGTCCACTTCGAGAATTACATCATCCGCGACGACCACACCGGTCGCTGCTTCGCGGACGCGCTAGCGGCGCGGGCGAGAGCGGGGGTACGCGTACGAGTGCTGTACGACGCACTCGGTTCCCTCGGCACCGGCCGACGCTTTTGGCGCAGCCTGCGTCAAGCGGGCGTCGAGGTGCGGGCGTTCCACCCGCTGCTATCGCCGCGGCTCCTCGAGGTGATGAAGCGCGACCACCGGAAGCTGCTCGTCACCGACGGCCTGACGGCGATGGTCGGGGGCTTGTGCATTGGCAACGAGTGGGCTGGTGACCCGGCGCGCGGCCGCCAGCCGTGGCGGGACACGATGGTCCGGGTGTGCGGGCCTGCCGTGACAGCCCTCGACGCGGCGTTCGGGCGCCTGTGGCGACGCGCGGGGGATCCGCTGCCCGCAGACGAGTTCGACGCGGACCCCGCGGCGTGCGGGAACTCGGCGGTCCGCGTCGTCGCCGGCGCGCCGGGGCGCGCCCACATCTACCGGTCGGTGCAGCTGCTAGCGGCAAGCGCGACCGAGCGGTTCTGGATCACGGACGCCTACCTGCTGGCTCCCCCGCCGCTATACGCCGCGCTGCTCGACGCGGCGAAGGCCGGCGTGGACGTACGCCTCCTCGTGCCGGGCGCGAGCGACCTGCCAGTCCTCAGCAGCCTCACTCGCGCCGGCTACCGCGAGCTGCTGCATGCCGGTGTGCGCGTCTTCGAGTGGCGCGGGCCGATGTTGCACGCGAAGACGCTCCTCGTGGACCGGCGCTGGGCGCGCATCGGCTCGAGCAATGTGAACATGGCGAGCCTGCTGACGAATTACGAGCTCGACCTGCTCGCGGAATGCGAGGAGCTGGCCGAAGCGCTGGCGGTGCAATTCCGACGCGACCTCGCTTCGAGCCGCGAGGTCGTGCTCCAGCCGCGCCGCCTCCGGCTCCCCGCGCGGTTGGTCGGCGCGCCCGCCGTCCCACCAGCCGAAGCGGTGCCCCCCGTGCCGCACAAGCGCTCCGGGTACGAGCTGGGGGCGGTCGCGGTGGTCGCCCTCCGGCGGGTCGCCGGCGGAGCGCGGCGGGCGATCGCGTGGACCGCCGGAGGTACGTGTCTCGGGGTGGGAACGCTGCTGCTCGTGTTTCCTCAGGTGATGAGCATCACGCTCGCCGCCGGAGCCTTCGGGCTGGCGGTGATCTTCGGGCTGTTCGGCTTGGAACAACGGCGCTCCCGGGAGGAGGCCGCGGATGCGAAGTGATCCCCCGGCCCAACTCCCAGGTGGGGTTGCGCGTATACCAGACAGAGACGAGGCTGAACTGGCGGCGCGGGCGCGCGCCGGGGACCGGGCGGCCTTCGGGACGCTGGTGGAACGCTTCGCGCCGCAGGCCCGGCGGATCGCGCGGGCGGTACTGCAGAATCCCGACGACGCGGACGACGCCGCGCAGGACGCCTTCCTCTCGGCGCTGGTCAAGCTAGACCAGTACGACCCCCGCCGCCCCTTCGGCCCGTGGCTGATGCGGATCGTGGCGAATGCGGCGACGGATCGCCGCCGGCGGCGCGCGGTGCGCCAAGCCGAGGCGCTGGAGCCCGAGCTCGCCGGCGGGGGCTCGCGCCCCGACCTGGACGCTGAGCGGCGCGCCCTGGGCGAACGACTGAGGGCCGCGCTGGCACAGCTACCGGAACGCCGGCGCCTAGCGGTGGTGTTGTTCGACGTGGAGGGTTATTCCCACGCCGAGATCGCGGACATCCTCAGCATCCCCGAGGGGACGGCGCGATCGGAAGTGTTCCATGCACGACGGACGCTGCGCAGTCTGTTGCAGGACTGGAAAGAGGGAGAATGATGGAGCCGTCACTGCCGTTCGATCATCGGGCCGATCCGGAGCTGGGGGCGGCGCTGCGCGCCGCGCTCGAGCCCGCGGACCCAGCCCCGTTCGTCGCCCGCGTGCTGGCCCAGGCCGAGCTGACGCGGGCGCGGCGTCGCGACGTGCCCACGTGGGACATCCTCGCCCGCTGGGCGCGCGCGGGCATCGCCGCCGCAGTGGCGGCCGCGCTCGTCGCGGGGTTCGCGATGGGACGGGCAATGCAATCACGCGCGACGCTCGACGACGTCATGGTAGCGTCCGCCGGCGCGGGGGCCAATGCGCTGCTCTCCTCCCCCCGAGCGCCCGACGCAAGCGTGGTGTTCACGTCGCTGGTAGAACGGGAGCGCTAGGAAACGATGACGCCGATACTGTGGGAGGTCATGCCGTCATGATGTTCAACCGATCGAAGGCGCAGGCTATCGCGCTCCTCGTCGCCGTGTTCCTCGCGGGCGGAGCGGCGGGCTGGGGCGTGGCCGCGTCGCGCGGCGATCACTGGCCCCAGCGCCACGGACCCGACGCGATGGTGGACTTCCTGAGCCGCAAACTCAACCTGTCGGCCGCGCAACGCGACTCGGTGCGGGCGGTGATCACGCGTCACCATGCGGAGACGGAGGCGCTGTGGCGGCAAGTACACCCGCGCTACGATTCCCTGCGGGCGGAGATGCGGCGAGAAGTCAGCGTCCAGCTCGATCCGCAGCAGCGAGCGACGTACGCGCGACTCATCGCGGAGCTGGAGCATCAACACCAGGCGGGTGACAGCGCGAAACCCACGTCCGACGGAGGGCGGCATTAGCATGCGGTGGATCGGCGGAATCCTGATCGGAGTCCTGGCAGCCCCCGTGGCGGCGCAGCAGCCGCAGGCGCCCCAGCAGGTGACCCTCTCGGAAGCGGTGCGGCGGGCATTGCAAGTGCAGCCCGCCATGGTCCAGGCCGAAGGCGACCAGCGAAACGCGTCAGCGGGCTACCACTCCGCTCTGGGCGCGTTCCTGCCGACCGTCACGGTCGGCGGCTCCGCGGCGCGCAGCAACGTCAGCGTGATCGATCGGACGACGGGACGGGCCGTGCCGTCACAATACTCGTATACCAGCACCCTGTCGGCGAGCTTGGATCTGTTCACCGGATTCCGCCGACTCGCCAACCGCAGCGCGGCAGCGGCCACCCAAGACGCGGCCGACGCGGGCTACGTGAACCAGCAATTCCAGGTGACGCTCCAGACCAAGCAGGCGTTCTATAACGCGCTCGCGACTGAGGAACTGGTGCGGGTCGCCGAAGCCCAGGTGAAGCGCACGCAGCAGGAGCTGCAGATCTCCGTGGACAAACTGCGGGCCGGCTCGGCGACGCGATCGGACTCGCTCCGCTCGGCCGTGGATGTCGGCAACGCGCGTCTGGCGCTGCTGCAGGCGCAGGCGAACCTTGAGTTCGCCCAAGCCTCACTCGGCCGGCAGATCGGCGTGGACCAGCCGGTGCGCGCGGCCGCCGACAGCGCGCTCCCCGCGCTCCCGGATACCGCGACGCTACGCGCGGAGGCAATCGCCAAGGCGCCCCAGGTACAGCAGGCCGACGCCCAAGCGCGCGCCGCCGCAGCCCAGGTATGGTCCTCGCGGTCGCAGTACTTCCCAACGTTGAACGTGACATATGGCGACAACCGGCAGGGGATCTCGTCCCCGTCGTGGTCGCGTCTGGTGGACGGGGGGTACCCGGAGACGTTCTCGTGGCGGTTCGGCCTTTCCTGGACCTTGTTCAACGGCTTTGCGCGCGAGCAGCAACTCGTCTCGTCCAAGGTGTCGCACGACGTCGCCGTCGCGCGCGCGGGCGACACACGCCGCGGCGTGAACGCGCAGCTCACTCAGCAGCTCGCCGCTCTGGAGACCGCGTTCGCCCAGCTCGACATCGCCCGGTCGAATGTTGCCGCGACCACGGAGGACATGCGCGTGCAGCAGGAGCGCTACCGAGTCGGCGCGGCGACGATCCTCGACCTGCTGACGTCGCAGGCGAACCTGACCCAGGCGCAGGTGAGCCTGGTGCAGGCCCGCTTCAACTTTGTGATCGCCCGGGCCACGCTCGAGGCGCTCGTGGGGCGCGAACTATGACCGCCGTGCGGCCGATGGCATTCACCACCGGGGACACGCCTCTCCCCGATATCATCATCCTGACACACAACCTGACGCGCGACTACGACATGGGGGGCGAGATCGTGCATGCCCTGCGCGGCATCGACGTGCAGATCAAACGGAATGAATTCGTGGCGTCGGTTGCCTCGACACCCCCACCGCCGGCGAGTACTGGCTCAACGGCCAGAAGGTCAGCGACCTGACGGACGACGAGCTGGCGCGGATCCGCAACAAGGAGATCGGGTTCGTGTTCCAGACGTTCAACCTCCTGCCCCGCGCCAGCGCGCTGCACAACGTGGAGCTGCCGCTGATTTACGCGGGCGAGAGCGCCAAAGCGCGCCGCGAGCACGCTGCCCACGCCTTGGAGCGAGTGCAGCTGGCAGACCGCATGGACCACCGGCCCAACGAGCTGTCGGGCGGGCAGCGCCAGCGCGTCGCCATCGCGCGCGCGCTGGTCAACAACCCGAGCATCCTGCTCGCCGACGAGCCCACCGGCAACCTCGATTCGGCCACCGGCGACGAAATCATGAAGCTGTTCGAGGAGCTCTGGAGCGCCGGGCAGACAATCGTCCTGGTGACCCACGAACACGACATCGCGGCGCACGCGCGCCGCCAGATTCATCTGCGCGACGGCAAAGTCGAGCGCGATGAGAGGATGGGACAGCAGTGAAGCGACTCCTGACCGCGGCCGCCCTCGCCTTGGGCCTCGCCGCCTGCAAGAAGGCTCAACCCGCCGTGCTCTACGAGAAAGTGCCCGTGGAGCGACGCGATATCACCGTCACCGCATCGGCCTCGGGGACCATCCAGCCGATCCTCACCGTGCAGGTGAAGTCCCAAGCCTCCGGGGCGATCACCGAGATGCGCGTGCAGACGGGCGATGACGTCCGTCCCGGCCAGGTGCTGGCGATGATCGATCCGCGCCTGCCCAAGAGCGCGCTCGACCAGGCGAAAGCGAATTTGGACGTGGCCAGGGCCAGCTACCAGAACGCGGCCACCCAGTTCGCGCGCGAGGACACCCTCTACAAGGCGCAGGCGGTCACGCAGACGGAGTTCGAAACCGCCCGCGTCACCTTCGCCCAGGCCAAGGCGAGCCTCGTGAACGCCCAAGCCAATCTCAGCGACGCCCAGATCGCCTACGACCAGACGAGGGTGAAGGCGCCGCTCGCCGGCACGATCATCCAGAAGCAAGTCGAGCTGGGCACGGTCATCTCGAGCCCGACCCGAGACGTGGGTGGCGGTACCGTGCTCTTCCAGATGGCGAACCTCGACACCGTTCAGGTGCAGTCGATGGTGGATGAGACGGACATCGGGAAAGTACAGCCCGGTCTGCCGGTCACGATCACCGTAGACGCCTACCCCAACCGGCCGTTCCAGGGCACGGTCCTCAAGATCGAGCCGCAGGCCACCGTGCAGCAGAACGTGACGATGTTCCCGGTACTCGTGAACATCCTCAACACCGAGCACCTGTTGAAGCCAGGGATGAACTCCGAGGTGGAGATCCACGTGGGCCAGCGGCAGGGGGTGCTGGCGATTCCCAACGCGGCGTTGCGCACCCAGCGCGATGTGACGTCCGCCGCCCAGGTGCTGGGGCTCAACCCGCAAGACGTGCAGGCGCAGCTCGCCGCCGCGCCGCTGCCACCTCGGATGGGCGGCGACACGGCCGTCCGCACCGGCACCTCGCTCGGCCAGGCGGGTGCCCCCACCACCCCCGCCGGCGGGCGAGCGATGGACCCCGCGAAGAGGAGCGGAGCTCGCGACAGCACGAAGCCGGCGGCCAACGTGTTCACGATCGCCGACGGCCGGCAGATCCCGCTGCCAGCCGGCGTCACCGCCGAGCAGGTGCGTGCCGCCTTGCAGAAGCGCACGACGGGCGGCCAGCTCACGCCTGCCGAGCAAGCGCTGCTGCGCCAGGTGTTCCCGCAGTTCGGCGGCGGCCACGGCGGCGGCGGGGGCGGCCCCGGAGGGGCAAGCATGCGTCGCAGCAACAACTTCTCCGGCAACTTCATCGTGTTCGCGCTGCGCAACGGCAAGCCGACGCCGGTCAACATCCGCACCGGCCTGACCGACCTCGACTACGTCGAAGTGGCCAACGGGCTAGCGGACAAGGATACGGTGCTGCTGTTGCCGAGCGCCTCGCTGGTGCAGTCCCAGCAGGACATGAAGAACCGGTTCCAGAATATGACCGGCGGGGGACTGCCAGGGCTGCGCCAGCAGAGCGGCGGCAGCGGAACGACCAAGAACTAGCCATGCTACTCGGTGAGATCATCCAGGTCGCGCTGCAGGCGATCCGCGCGAATAAGCTCCGGTCGCTGCTCACCACGCTGGGCATCATCATCGGCGTCGGGGCCGTGATCACAATGATCGCGCTTGGCTCGGGCGCCCAGAAATCGGTGCAGGATCGGATCCAGGCCCTGGGCCCGACGCTGCTCACCATTTTCCCCGGCCAGAACTTCCACGGCGGAATCGCGATCATGGGGGCGATCAGCATCACCATGGGCGACGACACCGCGCTGACCAATGGCGCGCGGTACATCGACGCGGTCATCCCCGAGCTGTCGCGAAACGTGCAGGTGAAGAAGGGCAACCAGAACATCAACGTGAGCGTGGTGGGCACTACCTCCAACTACGTGCCGGTACGCAGCTATACCGTCACCTACGGCCGCATGTATACGCCCGGAGAGGACGATGCTCGCCAGCGCTATGCCGTGCTCGGCTCAGCCGTCCCCGACATGTTCAACGTCAACCCCGCGGGGATCGTCGGCCAGGACATCCAGATCCGCGGCATCACCTTTCAGGTCATCGGCGTGTTGAGCCAGAAGGGCTCCCAGGGGTCGTTCAACAACCCGGACGAGCAGATCCTCATTCCGCTGCAGACCGCCCGCTATCGCATGTTCGGCCCCGATCGACTGCGTTCCATCACAGTGCGCGTGGTAGACTTGGACCACATGAACCTCGCGATGGTCGAGATCGAGCGGGTGATGCGACGCATGCATCACATCCGCCCGGGAGGGGATAACGACTTCCAGATCCGTAACCAGACCGACATCCTGGCCACGTTCCAGCAGACGACCCAGACCTTCGGGCTCCTGCTGGCGGGCATTGCCGCGGTCAGCCTGCTGGTAGGGGGCATCGGCATCATGAACATCATGCTGGTCTCGGTGACCGAGCGGACCCGCGAGATCGGGGTCCGCAAAGCCCTGGGCGCGACGCGCTTCAACATCATGTTCCAATTCCTGGTGGAGGCGCTGGTGCTGTGCCTGGGAGGCGGGCTGATCGGCGTGCTGTTCGGTTCGCTGGGCGCGCTCGTGCTGTCCAAGATGTTCCATTGGAACACCCTCATCTCGCCACTCGCGATTCTCCTGGCGTTCGTCTTCAGCGCGATGGTCGGCCTGTTCTTCGGCATGTGGCCCGCGCAGCGGGCGGCGCAACTCGATCCGATCCAAGCCCTGCGCTACGAGTAGCACGCGGAAGTCGGCACGCGGAAGTCGGAGCGGGAAGTTGAACTGACGATTCGTAGGCGGCCGCTGGCGCCGTTCCGCGTTCCGACTTTCGCGTTCCGTGTTTATCTTGCTTCCCATGCTCCCGCTCTTTATCGCGCTGCTGCAAGCGGCGGGCGATCCGGGCCCCGTCTATGACGGCCACGCCCGCCAGCTCGACGTCCACCCGCCGCGGATCGAGGCGACGGTGGTCATCGACGGCGTGCTCGACGAGCCTGTCTGGCGCGCGGCGGCCCGGCTCACCGGCTTCACGCAGTATCGCCCCGTGGACGGCCGCCCCGCGGCGGATTCCACGGTCGTGCTCGTGTGGTACGCCCCCGACGCGATCTACTTTGGCATCCGCGCCTACGAGGCCCATGGCAACGTGGTGCGCGCGACCCTCGCCAACCGCGACAATATCGACGCCGACGACCACATCCAGATCCTGTTGGACACCTACAACGACCATCGCCGCGCCCTGCTTTTCTCGGTGAACCCGCTCGGAATCCAGGAGGACGGCGTCCGCAGCGAAGGCCAGGACGCGGGCGCAGCCGGCGGCGGCGTCGGCACCGGGCGGTTCGATGGCATCGTGGATCTCAGTCCCGACTTCGTCTACCAGTCGCGCGGCCGCGTGACGCCCTGGGGCTACGAGGTCGAGGTCCGCATCCCGTTCAAGAGCATCCGCTATCAGAGCACCGACTCGCAGGACTGGGGGCTCCAGATCGTTCGGATCACCCAGCATACCGGCTACGAGGACAATTGGGCGCCCACCGTGCGGGCCAGCGCCAGCTACCTGATCCAGGCCGGCCGGCTGCGGGGGCTCACCGGCCTCCACCGTGGCCTGGTGATGGACTTGAGTCCCGAATTCACGACGCATGTGGACGGGGCGCCGCGCGGAGGAACGGGACCGGGGTACGTCTACAAAGGCGATCCTCAACCCGGCGGGAACCTGCGCTGGGGCGTCTCCCAGAACCTCAATGCGACCGGGACGATCAACCCTGACTTCTCGCAGGTCGAGGCCGACATCGCTCAGGTGACGGTGAACCAGCGCTTCGCGCTGTTCTTTCCCGAGAAGCGCCCCTTCTTCCTGGAGGGGCTCGAGCAGTTCGACACGCCCAACCGGTTGATCTATACCCGGCAGATCGTGGCCCCCATGGCCGGCGCCAAGCTCACCGGCAAGCTGGGCGGCACCAACGTCGCCTACCTGGCGGCTGCCGACGACCAGGGGCAGTCGCGCACCGGCGACACCCCCGTGTTCAATTTGCTCCGGGTACAGCGCGACCTGGGAACCAGCTCGACGGTCGGCCTGGCGTACACCGATCGCCTCGACGGCGGCGATTACAACCGGGTCCTCGGGGCGGACGCGCGGATCATCTGGAAGCACATCTGGTTCTCCCAGGTCCAGCTGGTCGGCTCATGGGACCAGAACGCCGGCGTCCCCCACGCGGGCAAGCTGTGGGACGTGACGCTGTTCGACCGCACGGGGCGCTCCTACGGCAACCACGGGGAGATCGTCGGGATCACCCCCGACTTCGTGGCGCGGAGCGGCTTCGTGAACCGCGTGGGGATCGTCACGGGGCGGCTCTTCGACCGCTACACGGTATACGGCCGGCCCGGGGCGCTCGTCGAGCAGCTGAGCACGTTCCTGCTCGTGAGCCCGCTGTGGCGCTACGACGACTTCCTCAAGCTCCGGGGAACGATCGAGGGAGGGTACACGGTCACGTCGACCGCGAACATCCGCGGGGGCTGGAACCTCAACACCGCGGTGTCCAACAATCTGCAGCGCTTCGACGCGGCGCTCTACGCGGGCTATCAGGTGAACCGCACTGTCGATACGATCCCGTTCACACTGCCGCACGGGTTGTACAACCTGTGGAGCGCGAACGCCAGCTTCAACACACCGAACCGCGTGCTCACGCTCGGGGGGAGCGCGGGCTACGGTGCAGCCCCGATCTTCGCCGAAGCGGCCGAGGGACGGCAGGTCGCAATCAGCGCGACGGCCAGCTGGCGGCCCACGTCGTCGATTCGGGTTGACGCCCTCTGGACCCACGTGCGCCTCAGCAGGGCGCGGGACGGCAGCCGCTTCTCGACGGCCAACATCCCGCGCCTGAAGATCGAATACCAGCTGACGCGAGCGATCTTTTTCCGCTACATCGGTCAGTACTTCGCGCAGGATCACGTCGCCCTGCAGGATCCACGCACCGGCCAGCCGCTCCTCGCGAACGGGACGGCCGCCGGGCCGCAGGCGACCAACGACTTCCGTAACGACGTCCTGTTCTCTTTCAAGCCGACCCCGGGGACAGTGTTCTTCTTCGGCTACGGCGCCTCGCTCGACGAGCCCCAGGCGTTCGCGTTCCGGCAGCTCCGCCGCACCGGCGACGGCTTCTTCCTCAAGGCGAGCTACCTCTTCCGGATGTAGTTTTCCCCGCATGCTGGCCTGGACGTCCATCGAAGCGCAGCTGGCGCAGGAACGCGCCGCCAAGCGCCGCCAGTACGTCCGCGCGACGACGCGCGCCCGCTGGGGCTTCGTGGGGTTCGCGATCACGCTGCTGCTGGCCGTCCGCCTGGGACACCTCGTCCCGATCTCCTGGGCCTTCATCGCCGCCTTCGCTGCCGCTTTCCTCGTGGCGAATTACGGGATGTCCCAGGTCGCGCGAGACCCGCAATTCCAGCCCTGGTACGCTCAACTCAACATCGCCATCGACAGCGCGATGATCTCCGCGGTCCTCTACGCTCTTGGCCCAACGGGCCACGTGCTGTACGCCGTCTACCTCGTCGCCCCGATGCAGGCGGCGCTCTACCTGGAGCGACGGGAGGCCTGGGGTGCCTTGGCGATCAACCTGGCGGGGTTTGCGATCGTCGGTGTCGTGCAGGTGCTGCAGCTGGCCTGGTCCTGGAGCGTCCTGGTCCAGGAGGCGCTCGTGCTCCTGGTCGCGTGCCTCGGACTGATCCCCTTGCTCTCCCGCATTGTCGATCGGCTGCGGGACACGCGCGGCGTGCTCGCGCAGGTCGAGCGCGGAGACCTCACCATGAGGGTGGCCGACGCGGCACCCGACGAGCTCGGCTACCTCGGCGTGAGTGTCGACCGCACCACGGACGCCATTGCCGACATCGTGCGCCAGGTGCAGCAGCAGGCGCAGGAGCTCGCCGCGATGGCGCAGGAGCTCGCCGCCTCCGCCGAGCAGCTCCAGGCGTCCTCTCAGGAGATCTCGGCGACCACAGTGCAACTCTCCGCGGGCACCGAACGCCAGCGGCAGCTCATCGGCCATGGTCGCACCGACACCGATGCCGCGGCGGCCATCGCGGTCACGCTACACGGCCGCGCCCAGGAGGCCGAGCAGGAGATCGGCGCGATCGCCCAGGAGGCGCGGCGGCACGGCGAGGAAATCGCCCGGGCGCGCGAGCTGTTGCGGACCCTCGTCACCCACATCGACCAGGTCGCCCAGGCCGCCACGACGCTCGAGCAGGGGTCGAAGGAAGTGGGGAAGCTGGTGGACAGCATCACGCGCATTGCCAGCCAGACCGATCTCTTGGCCCTGAACGCCGCCATCGAGGCGGCCCGGGCGGGCCAGCACGGTCTGGGCTTTCGCGTGGTGGCGGCCGAAGTCCGTAAGCTCGCCGAGCAGAGCACGCGCGCCGCCGGCGAGGTACAGACGCGAGTTGGCCAGACCCAGGACCAGATCGGCCGCGTAGTGGCCGCGATGCGGGAGAGCCGCACCACCGCGCAAGGCGTGGGGTCAGTCTCGACATCAGTGCAGCAGGCCCTCGACGCCATCTTCGCCGACCTGAACCGGACGGTACAGTTCGCCACCGCCTTCGCGGCCGAGACCGAAGGCCAGACACGACGGATGCGCGAGGTCGTGCGGCGGATGGAGGAAGTGGCGGTAATCGCCGATGCGGCGGCGCAGGGCGCGCAGCAGACCACGGCGGCGACTCAGCAGCAGATCGCCTCGCTGGGTGAGCTCACCGCTACGTCGCAGCACCTCTCGGTCGCGGCGGCGAAGCTGACCGAGACGATTCAGCGGTTTACGGTGAACGGAAAGAGCAGACCTTGAAGGTCCGGCAGTGCTGGCTGCTCGCCTCGCTGCTCGGCGCGAGCGCCACGCAGTGCCCCACCCCAGCGCGAGGCCAGGACAACTTCGAGATTCAAGTCTATGGCTCCGAGCTCGTCACGCCCCGCCGCACCATGCTCGAGCTCCACAGCAATTTCACGGCGTCCGGACGGCGCAGTGTCTTGGACGGTGTGTGGCCCAGCGACCGCGCGTTCCACGAAACCCTCGAGCTGACGCACGGGTTCACGGGGTGGTTCGAGGTCGGCTGGTACGTCTTTACGAGCGTACAAAACGGCGGGGATTGGAACTGGGTCGGCACCCACGCTCGACCGCGCCTGCGAGCCCCGGAGAGCTGGCACTGGCCCCTGGGAGCCAGCCTGTCATTCGAGTTCGGATACCAGCGGCGTACATTCTCGACTGACACCTGGTCCCTGGAGATTCGACCGATCATCGATCGCCGCTGGGGCGCGTGGTATTGGGCGGTCAACCCGGCGCTGGAGCGGTCGCTCAAAGGCGCCGGCACCTCTCGGGGCTTCGCCTTCGCACCCAACGCCGCTGTCACCTATGACGTGACCTCGAGGATCACCGCAGGCCTCGAGTATTACGGGGCGGTGGGACCCGTGACGGGGTTCGACCCGTTGAATCAGCAACAGCACCAGATCTTCCCGGTCATCGACCTGAACCTGTCGCCCAGCTTCGAGTTCAATGTGGGGGTAGGCATCGGGATGACGGCAGCAACGGACCACGTCATCGTCAAGATGATCACGGGATACCGCTTTTAGCGAGGCGCTCACATTCCAATCGTCTCCCGCAACCGCGCTCCCCAGCGATTCGCCTCGCGTCGAATCTCCGAATAGTCCGCCGTCAGCAACTGGCCGTCCTGCACCACGAGCTCTCCGTCCACGACGACGTGGCGCACGTCACTCGCCCGCGCGCTGTAGACGAGGCGCGAGACCAGGTCCCCCGCCTCCGGCTGCGCGTGCGGGCCGGAGAGGTCGAGCGCGAGGAGGTCGGCGCGCTTGCCCGGCTCCAGGGAGCCGAGCTCATCCTCCAGGCCCAGCGCGCGGGCGCCGCCGAGGGTGGCCAGCTCGAGCGCCTGGCCCGCGGGGAGCGCGTCGGGGCCTAGTCGCGGCTTCTGGATGAGCGCCGCGAGCCGCAGCTCGGTGAAGCCGTCGAGCCGATTGTTGCACGGCGCGCCATCGGCCCCGAGCGCCACATGGCAGCCGGCGGCCAGCATCTCAGGGACGGGAGCGATGCCACTGCCCAGCTTCAGGTTCGAGCTGGGACAATGGACCACATTGGTGTGTTGGCGCGCCAGGCGCCGGATCCCCTCGCCGTCCACCCAGACGCAATGGGCCAGAGTCGTGCGCGGGCCCGCAATGCCCACCGAATCCAGATAGGCTAGCTCGTCGTTTCCCGTTTCCCGCTTCACGGTTTGCAGCTCCAGCGGCGTCTCGGCGGCGTGCGTGTGGATCACCGCGCCGGCCTTGGCGGCCAGGTCGCTCACGCGGCGCAGCAACGGGCCGGTACAACTGGGCGCGAAGCGCGGCGCGTAACACCAGCGGAGCCGGCCGTCCGCCCGGCCGTGCCACGTGGCGCACAGATCGGCGGCCTCCTGCAGCGCGCGGTCGGTCCGTTCCCGCAGCTCCGGGGGCGCCGCCAGCGCGTCCATGAGACATTTGCCGGCCGTGGCGCGCAGCCCAATCGCCTCCAGCGCCTGAAACGCCGCCCCCGTGTGGCGGACCGTCTCCATGTCGAGGATCGCCGTCGTACCGCCGAGCAGCAGCTCCGCCGCGCCCAGCATCGCCGACCAATAGACGGAGTCCTCAGTGTGGGCGGCCTCGAGCGGCCAGATGCGCCGGGCGAGCCATTGTTCGAGCGGCAGGTCGTCGGCCAGCCCCCGGAACAGCGTCTGGCAGAGATGGACGTGCGCCTGAATCAAACCGGGGAGAATGACGAGGCCTGCGCAGTCGAGAATCGTCCTTCCGTCCGACGGTCCGACACTTTGACCGTCCGACCGCTCTCTCAGCGCCGCGATCCTCTTGCCCTCGACCCACACGTCTGCGTCGAGGATCCGCCGCCGCGGATCCATTGTCACGACACGGGCGCCGGCGAGCACCAGCGGCCGTGGGGTGTGGGAGGGCTCGCGCACGCCTACGTCGTCACCCGCGGTCGCGCTTTGGTGGTGTCCTGGGGCAGGTCGAAGTAGGCGGCGACCTCGTCCACGAGGTCGTCGTCAGCGTAGGTGCCGGTGAGGATCCGCTCCGGGCTCCCCGGCTCGACCAGGAGGTACCCGAACGGATAGTCCAGGCCGGAGAGGAGGATCGGGCGCCGCCGCCGGTTAGGCAGCGCCACGTAAACCGTCTCGGCGTGCGTGGGAAGCAGCTTGATGTTGTAGGCCGTGAGCTGAGGGAGGATCGCCTGGGTGGCGGACGTCAACTGATCGAACGCGTCCACCGCGTCGTCCGGATTGAGTGTGTCACCGCCAGCTGGGAGCCAGAACACGATCACCGTGGGCGCCGTGACGAGGCGCGGCACGTGCAGGCTGTCGGTGGAGTCGCGCGTGAACTGCCCGAGATCACCAGCCGGCACGCTCCCTGCCCGGGGAGTATTGGCGACGGTGCGGGAGTGGCAGCCCAAGAGGAGCCCCCCCGCACCCACCAGCGCCGCGCACCAAGCCGGTCTCATGCCCGAAGTATATCGCCCGACCGACGCTACTCGATGGCCGCCAGGGCGTCATGGAGCTGCGCCGCGCCGCGGTATCGCTCTTCGGGCCGCTTCGCCATCGCCCGGAGGACGACCGTCCCGAGCGCATCCGGCACCTCGGGGTTCAGCGTGCGGGGGTCGGGGGGCGCCTCCTCGAGGTGCTTGGCGATTAGCGACCACGTCGTGTCGGCCTCGAAGGGGAGGCGGCCGGTGAGACACTCGAACAGCACCACCCCCGCCGAGTAGAGATCGCTGCGCGGGTCGAGCTCGGCACCCGAGAGCTGCTCGGGCGACATGTAATCGAGCGTGCCGATCGTCGTGCCGGCCTCCGTGAGACCCCGTCCCCCCTGCTTATCCTGGGGCGGGTCCGCGAGCCGCGCGATGCCGAAGTCCATCACCTTCAGGAAGCCGCTGGGCTCGACCACCATGTTCTGCGGCTTGATGTCGCGGTGGATCACGCCCTCGGCGTGCGCTACCTCGAGCGCGCGGCACAACTGCTTGCCGACCGTCAGCGTCACCGACACGGGCAGCTTGCCACGGCTCGCGATCAGCAGCTTCAGCGAGGTGCCCTCGACGAGCTCCATGGTGAGGTAGTACATCCCATTCACCTCGCCGAGGTCGTAGGTGCGGACCACGTTGCGGTGGGCGATCCTGCTCGCAGCGTCTTGATGGCGACTGGCTCCTGTAGTTCGCGGTCGAACGCGCGGTACACCACACCCATCCCGCCGGTGCCGAGGATTTCCTTGATCTCGTAACGGCCCGCGAAGGTCGAGCCCAGTCGCAGGACGTCCCCACCCGAGGTGATCGAGCGCCGGGCCCCGACCTCGCGGATCGCCGTCGCAGCGCCACCAATTGGTTGGGTCGCGGCGGCTCCAGAGGCGCGCATCATGTACTCGACCAGGTCGGATTTTTCCTTCAGGTCTTCGACCAAGCTCTTGAACGCCCGCGCCAGCACGCCGATCTCGTCGCCCGTGGAGACGTCGATCGCCACAGCGTAGTCGCCGTCCTGGACCTGGCGCGTCGCGAGGGCCAGGCGCCGCACCGGCCCGGCGATCTGACGCGCCTGGACGAAGGCGAAGACGAGGGCGAGGACGACACCGAGGCCGATCGCGAGCACGATGGTGCGTTGCAGTGCCTTGAAGGCCGCCAGCTCGGCATCACGTGAGCGCAGCGCCAGCACTCCTCCATATACGTCGCCGCCCGCTGAGCGGATCGGCGCGGCGACCCCGATCAGGTGCTCGCCGTGCATTATGGCGGCCATCCGTGCCGGAGAGGTGTCGCTCAACGCTTCGGGGTGTAGCTCCGCGGTCAGCGCCGAGCCGACCTCCGTCCGGAGCACTGTGCTCCCGACCACGACGGGGACGCTGTCGCGGCGGAAGGCGAAGAACACGACCTCGGAGTTGGTCGCCTGCTTGAGCGCCGCAGCGAGCGAATCGTCGAGGGCGTAGGCC
>WNFC01003618.1_pt1 | contig 17516 bp, 21 predicted proteins | sample 5400541 | NCBI WGS metagenome assembly WNFC01 (sample SAMN13153342, study PRJNA577476) | soil metagenome | isolation source: 120 cm saprolite under Douglas fir tree site 2 hole 2 replicate 1 | place: USA:California | collected 2015-04-18
AGTAAGGTCAAGCGCGTGCCAGTGTTTCATCCAGAACGACCACCGATGTAACGGTTCTACTGTACCTGCTATGGCTTGTGGTTTTCTGCCGAATACTATATGGATCTAGGCAGGCCGAAGGACCCCTGAGTCGGGGTCTCAGCGGGCATGTGGCATTCTCGATACAGACATATAGAACTGCTCTCAAGTCGATTCAGCATGAACGAACCGTCTGGTGTACATCCACCGCCCTGAGTCGCCTGCACGGCATACACGGTCGGCAGCGGACTTGGCCTTGGTGTGTAATACAGCTAGGGATAAATTATCATTGAAGCAGGGCAATGCATGGGACCCAAAAGATACAAATCGGGGACATCGATACTATGGGGCAAGCGTGAGAAGCATGATCCTTTCATGAAAATGGGTGTGGACATCCTGCGTATATCATATCACGAAGCGCAAAGACGCCGCAGTCTTATGACTTTGCAGACGCGGCACGTTTCGCTGCTAGTGCTCGCTCGCTCGAAAGACGGGCAGTCATGGGTGCCTGGCCGAGGCTGTTCGATCGCAGTTGTTGAGGGGTGGTGGTGACCTCGCGATCTGGAGCGGGAAGCACTTCTGGTGGAGCCTCTTCTTCCGCAGAGACGCGCCGCGCTTGAGCAAAGAACAACTTCGCGTCACGTTCCGCGATATTCTCGATGTAGTACGTGTTTCCGCGGGGTACCAAAATCATGCCGCCCGTGCAGAGGAGATACGATGATTCGTGGACCTTGAACGTGACGGCGCCTTCGATTACGTAGAACACCTAATCGGTGAACTTGTCCGTCGAACGTACATAGGTGTTGTCTTTCGTCATTTTGCTCGGTTTGTGCTTTTTGGGAGGAATTCGAAGCTGCCCAGCTGCAATATATTCTCCGTCTCCGAATACTTTCGTGAAGAAAAAGTCGTTATTCACAGCAGGGCGATGGTTCACCAAGCGACCGGGGAAAGCAAGACCTGTGCCACAGTCTGTTCGAAACGGTGTGTCGCACTGCAATGGAGATAATCAACGTACGTCGGGAAACCTCATTACCCGTGAACCAATCAATGACAACCCCATTCGTTGCTGTTTTTTCATCCCACCCTTCTTCTGGATCAAAGACCGATAATTGTTCTTCCGTATTTTTGCGAATGGAAGCGGTGCGCTTGCTCTTTTGTGTACCAGCCAACGGCTTGGGATGATCTTTAGGGATACGCACAATCTCTTTGATCGTCGGGACGTAGGTTTTCTTGCTTGGGTCACGTCTCCCGTAAACAACTTTCTCGCACCGCCACCACTCAAGTGGCTCGTAACGTAATCGTTTGCCTCTTCGGAGACCAGTCGTATTTTCCGGGGATACTGCTAAGAAATTAGCTCGATGGTTGCGCCAGAGTGAAGGGACTCTTACAAGTAACATCGGGCAACGCTCTCTTCTTCCGAGATCTTTTCTCCGTCGGTTTCTTCTTTGACGTGACTTCATCATCCTCGTCTCCTTGTTGCATGTCAACATCCTCTAGGCCTTGGGCAATCTCCTCCTCGACCTCGACATCCCTTCCACGACGACTTTGATTTGTTGCTTTCTCCTTGCCTTTAGATCGTGCCCTGGGTACGCTCTCGTCATCACCATCTTGAATTACATTGACACGACTGGCTCGTGGGGTTTGCGGTTGTCGCTCAGAGCCCCTCCTTGGCGACTCCGGCTCCTCTGCCTCACCGCCACTATCGAAAAGCGCGTCATCGTCAAACGTCATATCATCGCCACCACCCTGAGGAGAATATGAGGGCCGAAGAGGGAGGCCAATCGATGAACGGCGCATGCTAAAAGCAAGTGACTTTCGTGGGCGAGGAGATGGCACCGTGTCGAAATCGACATCCGAGGCACGGGCAACGAGACGCGAAGATGAGCCAACACGGCCAGCCAAAGGTGATGAGGGGTGTCGCGCGTTGGAAAAATATCCATTCGCGTTCGTGACGATAGGTCCACCTTGTATTGTTCAAGTACCGAGAACTGGACAAAGACTGGACACAGCTTACCATAATCCTCGAGCTCCATTGACATATCACCTCCATCATCATCCTCATACAAGGGTACAACGCTCTTCCGTTTCTTGGTGCTTCCAGGACGTTTTTTCTGACCGTGCCATGCGGCACGCGTATCGGCGTGGCTGAGGATCTCGTCGAAGGGTTCGAAATCGTCTGACTTGTGTTCGATAGTGGGAACGGGTAGACCTGTTTTCTTTCCACGGCCTAAGTCATCGGCGCGAAATGGCAGATGAGCGCGTTGTTGAGCACGCCTGGATGCGCCGAGGGAGCTTTTGCGAGCAGAGGTGGGCATGGGTAGAATAGAAAGTAGCGTGGGAATGATCAACATGTCGTGTCGCGTGTTATCAACGACGCGTCATTTATTCCACATCTCATAAAATGTACAACGCCAGCCACTAAATGCAACAACGAACGCGTCTCAGAGAAGAGTTAGGCAACAAAACGAGGCTGCATTGTGTGAGAGGTGTGTCACTGCAAGAGAGGGGAGATGAGATGAGAGGGTGAGCGGGAGAGTCAGGCAAGCGCGGCTTCATCCAGTCCCGCAGCGTCAAAGTCGAAACTGAGAGCGGCGCAAAGCCGCAAGACAAACAATTCGAAAACAGAATAGTATACATAAGTAGGCATCACAGATAAACTAGCATACATGTACAGCCCATTGTACATATACGGGGCAAAGTTCCCCCAGGTGCACGAACACGAAAACGGGAGATAACTGTAGAGATACTAGTAGCTATTATCGAAAATCCTTTTATACGCGAGAGATAGCCTGCAGGGCGATAGGCGATTGGCCCAGCGAAGACGGGGGAAAGGACAAGTCAAAGAAGGTGAAACGCGAACACGAAACCTGGTGGTCTAGCCATACAGCGACGATCGACGAAAGAGAGAACATCGAGGGTGACGAGGGGGCGAAATGGAGAGACGGTGTCTGTCAAGTATGAGTACAGTAAAGTAGCAAAAGTGGGAAAGCATAGTGGGTAGAACGATAGTGAAACGGGGGACGGGGAAATGAGCAGAGTCTCCCCGACACAGGCCGAGTGTGATCAAGAAATGGAGAGGAGTCCAATGAAAGATAAGAGATAAGCGTGCACGCTCCAGAGAAGTGTTGTGGCTCCGAGGTACACCTTAACTAGGACGTCGCGCAAATGCGTAGATGAAAAGAGATAGGTGCCTGATGTAAATAACTAGTCGTTACGCCTCTGTCTTGTTTTGAGTGCCGGGTGCAAGATGGGTGAGGATCTCGTCGAAACCGTTCAAAATCGTCTGACTTGTGTTCGATAGGTAGACCTGTTCTCTCTCCACGGCCTAGGTCATCGACACGAATGGCAGATGAGCGCGTTGTTGAACACGCTTGGATGTGCCGAGGGAGCTTTTACGAGCAGAGGTTGGCGTGGACAGAATAGAAAATAGCGGGGAAATGATCAACAGTGTCGCGCGTTATCAACGACGCGTCATTTTTTTCAATTTATTCCACTCCCCCTTGCTGGCATTTTTCTCCACATCTCATAAAATGTACAACGCCAGCTACTAAATGAAAATGCCCCGTCACGCCCCACCATTAGGTGAGGAAGAAAAAATATGAGCGTGATGGTCTACAATAAAACGAGATGGATGGAATGCTCAAAGACGCAACAACAAACGCGCCTCAGAGAAAAGATATGCAGCAAAACTATGACGTCCCGCAAATGCGTAGATAAAAAGAAATATGTGCCTGACGTGAATGATTAGTCGTCATGCTTTTGGGTCTTGTTTCTTGTCCCTAAATGCCGGGTGCAAGATCTGCTCGTGTAACGCCTTGCCTGCAGGAACCTGTCCAACAAACTGGGGTCAGTGGCGATCAGTGACATTCAACCGGGAGGACGCACCATGGGGAATACATGTTCGCTTGCCTCAACAACGCATTCTAACAATATGGGCTTGTTCCCGTCGTACTCTAGGAACTCCTTCATCTTCTCGGGTAGCTCACTCGCACTGCTCACACGAATCCCGTGCACTCCCATCGCCTTCGCCAGCAGCACAAAATCGGGGTTAGTCATGCGGGTGTGCGAATACCGATGATCATAGAATAGGTCTGCCGGCATCCGGTAAGCATGCACGTGTGGATACGAAAAGATGTTACAAACCTTGCCATTGGACCACCATGCCTTGGAACTCGTTGTTCAAGACCAAGACTTTGACGCCAATGTTGTATTGAGATGCAGTAGCGAGTTCCATGGCAGTCATGCTGAACGAAGCATCCCCATCAATATCAATGACCGTTTTGTTCGGTGCTGCAACTTTTGCGCCAACTGCCGCAGGGAGGCCGAATCCCATTGTCTAGGGGTCAAAGTCAGCACGAATGCAAGGGAGGAGAACCGGTAACACAGACACCAAGCCCCCCCGAGGTCACCATCGACCGTGGATACCGCCACCGGAAGTGTTGCGCAGCCCACATTTGGTGCTGTCCGACGCCCGTTGTGATAATTACATCTTCTTTGTACGATGCGGCTTGTCGGTCGAGTTCCTCGATCACCTCCTGTGGTTTTATCTTCTCGCCTTTTTCCGGATTGCTTTTCACGTAGACGAACGGGTACTTCTCCTTCCAGTCATTGATATCCTTGAACCACGATGCGCGTTCCGAGTACCTGATCAAGGGGAGCATTGCCCCGAGGTTCTCAGTGACATCGCCGAGAATAGGGATAGATGCATCCACAACTTTGTTGACGTTCTTCGGCTGGATCTCGAAGTGGATGATGCCTCCCCGCCCCTGCGCGGCCGCGGCCCGTGCGGCGGGAGCAAAGAGGGACACCTTGCCAGTGACGCGATCATCGAAACGTGCACCAAGGGCGATGATCACGTCTGCCTGCTGCATTGCAAGATTGGCATATGCAGACCCATGCATGCCGATCATATGCAAACTTTTCGGGTCTGTCTCATCAAAGACCCCGAGGCCTTGCAACGTCGTCGTCACCGGGATATTGCCTTCGCGTGCGAGTTGTGTCAAGAACTTGGGTCCGAGAGGATTTCCAAGGACGCCATGACCGGCATAAATAAGCGGCCTCTCCGCTTGATTGATGAGCTGCGCCGCCTGACGAATGAGTTCGAGTTCAGAAGATGGGCGGATAGGAGCGTGGAGAGGGTTTGACGGGAGATCGAGACTGAATCCGGGTGTCGTCGCCTTGAATGGGAGAGGAGTGCGCAGGATGCCCGCCGTCACATCCTTCGGAAGGTCCACCAGCACAGGGCCCGGACGGCCCGAGGTCGCAATCTTGAAAGCCTCGTTGATTCTCCTAGGCAGCTCGGCGATGTCCTTGACCATCACGTTCCATTTTGTGCAGCTGCGAGAGATGCCGACGATGTCGGCTTCCTGGAATGCGTCGGAGCCTATAGCTGAAGTCGCGACCTGGCCACAAAACACGACCAGGGGAACACCGTCGCTGAGGGCGTCCTGCATCGGAGTGACAACGTTGGTAGCACCGGGACCCGATGTGACCAGAATAACGCCAGGCTTGCCGGATACACGGGCATAGCCCTCTGCCATATGTCCAGCACCTTGCTCGTGTCTGGGAAGGACAAAGTCGAAATGTTTTGAATCGTAGATGGCATCGAACACGGGAAGTATTGCTCCACCAGGGTATCCGAATATATGCTTGACATTGTGTCTAAGCATCATCTCGTGGAAAATATCACCGCCTGACATGCCGATGAAAGAATGATCTAAAGGAGTGTCCCGGTGGGGCATTAGAGCAGGACTCGGGACATTGATTTTCGGGGGTAACTGCTGGAAGGCAGGCAAGGGAGCCGGTCGACTACAAAAATCTTGAGTAGACTGGCACTAAGGCAAAAAGAGAACGAAATGTACACAGTATGAGAGACGACGGCGTTGTGGGCCGATGAACGACTGATGTTGCGCGCATGTTCTTTTACTCTTGCCCTCGCCTCGAGAAATGAGGGGCTGGTGGCCGCAGTTGAGCGAGACCGGGTTAAAGTGAGAGACGTCGAGGCCTTGGGCGCAGATGCCGCGCGAACTTTTACAGCAGCAAACGACATGACCGTGTTATTCAAGTGGAGAGATCAAAAAATGTCGACAAGTGGGGTATTATAATGACTCCGCAAGTGACTCACTCGTCGGATTTGCGTCCTTGTCTCGAGTCCGACTAAGTCCGACCTAAACTCTTTGCGTTCCTCAATGTGGGCTCGCGCTTTCAAGGGCGCTGCAGCGGCTCTTCGCACACCAAACCTCCCAAAAAATGGTAGCAAAGGTTCTTAAAGCCCCTTATATGGATAGCTCCATGAAGACTCATCGATGACACAGTGGTCGTCGCCATGTCTGGTGGCGTCGACTCGTCTGTAACTGCTAAATTGCTCGCTGAGAGGGTACGTCATGACAAAACAATTGCCAATACTCCTTTGCACTTTTGCTCAGACATTCTAGGATTATGACTTATCCGCCATCTTTATGCGGAATTGGGATACGCGGGACGAATCGGGCACCGATGTCGGTTGTGAATGGGAGAAGGACTGGGAAGACGTCCAACGCGTCTGCAGAAAGCTCGACATCCCGTGCCGGATGGTTTGTCAATCTCACTCTTCGATCCAGTCGCTTTTGACACCACGAAGCAAAGTCTAGGTTGACCTGTCAAAGGAGTACTGGCTAAGAGTATTCGAGCCGTCACTCAGGACATGGGAGCAGGGTAACACGCCCAATCCCGATGTCTGGTGTAATGGGTGCGCATCACATCGTCCCGCTCTGGCGCGTTCCCCACTTACACCCTTTTCTCCAGCGAGATAAAGTTCGGTGCATTATTTGATAATTTACCAGAAGGCACCGATTTCCTTGCGACTGGTTAGTCCCCGTCGATTGGCTTGCCTAGTTCATTTGTCCGATGTAAAACCCCCAGGTCATTACGCACGCAAAATCTATCACCCACAAAATCGCCGTCCGCAGCTCATGCGCGCAAGCGATTTATCGAAAGACCAGACGTATTATCTTTCGTCCATCACCGAGTCCAGCCTCGACAAGGCTCTCTTCCCACTTGCAAACATCTCCAAGACCCAAGTCCGCGAGCTCGCACACGCCGCCGATCTGCACAACGCCTCGCGCGAGGAGAGCATGGGCCTGTGCTTCGTGGGCGAGCGTCGGCGTTTCAATGACTTCCTCGGTAAGTTCCTTCCTCAAACGTTTGCTGGGGACCTTGTTGAAACCAACCCGTGGTTTTGTGGCACTCTCGTAGGGGATTACGTGGCGCCTCAACCAGGACCGATTCTCGAAATCGACACAAAAGTTCAACTGGGCCAGCACAACGGCCTGTGGACTTACACCATCGGCCAAGGCGCGAAACTCCCAGGCTTGTCCAAGAAGCTGTTCGTCGCCGGCAAAGACCATCGAAAGAATGCGATCTACGTCGCGCTTCCAGAGTTAGTGGTGGTCCCCTCAGTCCTTCCTTCTCCCGTTCTGACGTTGACCTTTGTTTGTGCTCGCAGCCACCCGGCCTTGTTCACCTCGACTATCACCTCGAACAACTTCTCGTGGATATGGCGCGATTCGCCTCCGTCCTCCGCATTTTTGCACGAGGGCTTTCGGGCGAGCGTACAAATCCGCAATCGCATGACGACAGTGCCCGTTACGGTGCGCCAGCGCTGGACCAGCAACGCCGTGCAAATTACATTTTACGAACCGCACAAAGCCGTTGCTCAGGGCCAGATCGCGGTCCTCTACGATGGCGATCATTGCTTGGGTTGCGGGACCGTCGACGAGACCACAAGCACGGCAGGTTTGAGGGGTTCTAGGTAACATAATCACTGTTATTCTATATCTCACACACACTATCATAGCTTGGACATTTCCCGCATTTTCAACACGTGACTGCATTCAGCGTATATCTTTTTTGTACTAGCGGCCTGCATCGTTGATGCGTTAGGTAACTGGAAGGAGTGGCCAGCGCATACATGAACCTCATGTGCATCATCGTTATTGTTAACAATGTTTACGGTGGGGAATGCAGGTGTTCGGTGAAGTTATTCACCCGTCCCTCAGAAATGGGCCGTTCGTCGAGACGGCCGTTACGGTGGTGGAGCTGGGGGTGTGGGCAAACTGTTGTCAGTCTGTTGCAGTGGGTGGGCCGCACGGCCAGTTGGACAGAATGCAGCCAGGACTGAGATAAACCCATTGGCTGCAGCTTCCGTTTGTCCCTTTCTCGGTCCAACCGCCGTCACAAGAAACATCAGGACAAACCAATGTGCCAGAGTTGGGTCCATTGAGGGCGTTGATGACAGCGTACCACAGCCCTGTGCTGGGGCCCCAACCTCGGGACGTGTAAGGCGCGTTGCATTGTACTCTAATTGCAGGCGACAAACTGGCGCGGACCAAAAATGGGTACGGAGGTGTGGCGCGGAGACACGACGCTGTTGTCAGTATGGGGAAAGTGCAGGGATTGGTGACAGCCAATGACATTGTAGGATGGATGTGATTTGATTTGACAATCCTTGCCAATTGTGTGGCCAATCAACACATCAGTTGACCTCTGCTTACAAAACTACTATAACAAATGAATGCACATAGTAAATGCCTAATGCATAATGCATAATTTTTCATAATAAAGGACCAGCGAAACAGCCGGCACACTCTACAAACTAATGGACAGACGCGAAAACAGCAATTGGAATGAACGATAGTGCATGGCACTGCCAGACTGTGGAGAGAACAGAAAATGGAGGAACCAACACGTCCGTCGTTCGTTGATGGCGGGGCTAAGGTCTTCCTAACCCAGATGCCAGCCGACGACGACGACGACAATGCACTCTTGGCAGTTTTGCCAGTACGAAGGTGCGACGCCGTGAGAGTGAGTTTCGAAAGGAGCCCGAGGACCCACGAAAAAACCCCGGGGCAGGGCATTCCTTGGGGCCCCTCCGGTGTGACTACCGCATATCGGCACTTCTGCAGCTGTGGGGTGCGCGAATGTACGCATCTAGAAAGCAGTGACCCCGCTCTGCGTCGCCGCATACTGGCTCTTCATGTCGTCCATGTCCGCCGCTTCGTCCTGGCTCTTGTAATCGAACCCACTGCTGAGTAGGCTGCCCACCTCGCTCGCCCCCGCGACGCTGCCGAAGCTGCCGCGCCGGCGCAACCTGTCGCTCTGCGAGTAGCCAACGCGGTCGGATGCGCCGCCGATGACGCTACCGCTGTCACCTGCTCCGCCTTGTGACACGATGGACGGCGCATAGGACCCGTACGCACTGCGCTTGCCGACACCGCCGGCATTGAATGGCCCGTTTGTGTTGAAGACCGGCAGGCCCGATGAATATGTTGCTTGCGAGCGGAGCGACTGGACGTCAGACGGGATGTAGTTGAGCGGGTCGTGCGTGCGGTAGAAGGATGCGTCGAAGCGTGATGGTGTGCCTGAGTTCGCCGCCGTGTTGCCGAGATATTCGCGTGCGCTCGTGTCATGCCGACGGTACTGATCAATGGATTTAGCGAGGGTGCGACGCGGCTTGGAAAACTGAATCATGCTAGGCTGGAGGTTGTTCAGTGGTCCCTCGACAAGACAGCCTTTTTCTTTGTAGTGCGTCAGAAGGTAGTGCCACAGCGGGTGCTGATAAATCCACGTAAATAGTGGACCCCTGGTGATGTAAAGAAAGAAGTACAACTCACCTTGCTGAGCACTTTCGGATTACCGAGAATGACCACTCCGTATTTTGCGCGTGTGAGGGCGACGTTTAACCGCCGGGGATCGTTCAAGAACCCAATCCCTTGGTGTTCGTTGCTCCTGACACAGCTGAGGATAATGTAATCCTTCTCACGACCTTGGAACGCATCCACGGAAGCCACCTCTATCTCCTTGTAGAGGTCCTTCTTCAGCGAACCATTGTATTGCATATAGTTCACGATGTAGGAACGTTGTCCTTCGTACGGCGTCACAACGCCGATCTGGCCGGGTACAACACCAGACTTGAAGAACTTCGTGACAATTTTCTCAACATTTGAGGCCTCGGTTCTGAAACAAGAGATCAGTGCTGGACAGTACAGCAAAGAAAAGAGGATTACCTGTTCAAAAACGATGTCCCACTGCTGGATATTTCTTCTTGACCTAGATTCTGATAGAAAAACATGGGCGTGTCCGGGACGGGCCACGGAAAGTCGACATTTTTGCGTAGCCGCTCTGGGGCGGTGACACCATTCTGCAAGGTGCCTTCGTAGAACATGTTGGATGGGAATTCGGATAGGCAAGGATGCATGCGATACTGCACTTGCAGACGGATTGGACGGTTGCCGAGAACAACCAGGCGCTCAAACAATGATTGAGTAAGACCAGCTCGGGCAGCTTTCTTGTTCATAATAACGGGACCGAGCTGTTGGTGATCACCGACGAGTACGACTTGCTTACAGCCGAGCACGAGAGGTATCATGCACTCTGCGAGAGAATTGAGGGGGTGATAATTTGCATCGAACGGTGACAAGCTTACCAGGTTCGGCGGCCTGTGTTGCTTCGTCAATCAAGACTGTCTTGAATTTTAATTTACTGAGCCTCGGGTCTCCTGCGCCGACGCAAGTGCAGCAGATGACGTCTGCTGCCGACAGGATCTCCTTCTCACACTGTCTGATCAGACTCTTGTATTTCCGCTCGTCGTTAGAGCTCAATTCTCCCTGCTCATTCTTCAGCTGAATGAGTTTCTGAAGTTCGACGTGCGTTGTGTTATTTGCGACTTGGTGATGCAACGTTAGGAACGCGACGGATGAATCAAGGGCCTCGCGCGATTTGGCAGTGAGGCGCACAACTTTGAGCCCCGTAGCGTGAATCTTTTCGGTGAGCTGATCAACTGCGACGTTTGAAGGAGCACAGACGAGGACCTGGCCCGGGTTCATCTTTGCGAGGTGATAAACAATCGAAGCAGAAGTTACAGTTTTGCCCGTTCCCGGGGGTCCCTGGATCAAGCTAATAGGCTTCTGGAGGACGCTCTTGACAGCGTACATTTGCGAGTGGTTGAGCTCCGGCAACCCAGGTGCTGAGAAGCGCTTGGGCATTTGGGTGCGAAGTACTTGGGGCTCGAGCTCATGGCCTAGGAGCTTGTGATACTGCTCAAGATCAGCCGACTGCACAAGCAGCAAAGGGGCCTCAGGAGAAGCTTACGATATAGCCGCTGACGCTCTTCTCGTCGACGGCGAATGTCTTCATGGCAAGCTGCATTCTGTCGAAACTAGTAGACTTCCAAACGAAATCGGCGGCAAAGCCTTGCGTAATGTCGTGTGGTACACCCTCGGCCCTACGTAACTCCAGACCGATCTCATCCGAAACATCTGTGACAAGTGAGCACGGGTGAGACAGTGGCGAGTGGGAACGTACTATTGGGAACTTTGATGACATGGCCGACACCTTCCCAGGTCTTATGCATCTCGCCCGTGTAGCGCAATCTCAGTTCATCGCCGGTTGCAAGGCGTACTTCGCCGCTTTCCAGCTTAGGCAGCACGAACCATGCCACCCTTTTCTGGTTCAAGCCCAGATCCCACCTCACCGTGATGTCGGTTTGCGTCTGGCTCTCCTTAAGTCGCTTATCGTAGTCCGCCTCGATTTTGACTAGAGGCCCGAAAATATTTTGGTATTGGTATGCGTCCTCGTAGCGCAGCAGGATGGACTGTGGTTCATCGTCAACGCCGGGTTTCTCAAGATCCTCAAGCGTCGCTTTGGCGTTCTCACGCCACAGATCCTCGAGGCGGTTGATCTGCTGGAAGGAAATTTGGCGCGAGCGTAACTGCTCGGTCTCGGAAGGCGGTTTCACAAGCCATGAGAGGAAGGAACGATCATCGATGAGCGGTGCCCAGAGAGCAGCATTCCAGGAGATATCTTTGGAGATGGCAGCACAAGGTTGACTGCGGAACGGTGGTACCATTAGTTCGTTAAGGCGCGGATTACAAAAGTTTTCTCGATTACGCACCGACATAGCAAGACAACAACTGTATCACTTTTGGCCGGAATGAAGCCAAGCATGAAGACGTTCTTGCTGCCGCAATTGTAGCATTCGGGTGTGGTCTCACCGAGGGGGCTCTCGGCATGCAAGATAACTTCCTTGTGCTTGGCACGAACTAGATGGTTGACGATGTGTGAGGCCGAGGTATTGCCACGCGAGTTGCAGAACCACTTGGAACAGACGAGGCACTTTACAACGGAAGCTGGATTGTGTATTCCGCAGTAGCTATCATTCGTCGGTCAGAGAGATCTAGCAAGGGTAAAAAAAGAGGTGTACGAACCAGCACGCGTGAGGGGGGAGGTCAACCTGAGACTCTTCCTTGAGATCGTCCAAGACGGCGTCGAAATCTTCGGTGATACTCCCATTTGTAGACTGTAGTTCCAAGTCATTCTCTATAGAGGAAGACGGGTGCGTGTGATCATCTAAGATGGAAAGCCTCTCTAGGTCCACAGGAACGTCACCCTGAGTGTTAGAGGTGTACACTGAGGAGGTATCATCGATGACGCCCATGCCCCCATAGGAGGAGGCAGAGTCGTACTGGAAATTGTCGAAGGAGTCCATGGGAAGTGGTAAGTAAGATGGGATGCGGGGATGAGTCAGTGTGTTCTTCGTGAACCGTAAATACACCCGCCCGCGCCGCATTGCACCGCCATCCTTGTGGCGACATGTCTCTCCAATTCCAACGCAGCAATGGGCACCCAGAACCAGAGGTCATCGTAAACGTGAGTGAAAATGCCCATTTTATTCGTCGACTAATTATCGCTGCAGTATGCGGATGGCCATGCATACTCCAAAAGCAAATTCGAGGAGGGCCTCCGTATCATTCTCGCGGACAAGCCGGCCAAGCCGGCCAAGACGCACTTGAACCTCAAGAAGGAAGACATTGACTTGATTGTAAGACACTTCCAACGAGTTAGTTGGCCTTTTGATCATCTCTCTCAAAGGTCTCAGAGCTGGAAATACCGCGGGCCCAAGCCGAGAAGGCTCTGTTAGAAAACGACGGCGATATCACCAAAACTCTGCAGGCTCTAATTACTCCATAGCTACACGCTGTCTATGTCCATGAACTATGAAGCATTTCCATCTCCTCCTCCAGAAGGCATTGCATGGATGATACTCCGAAGAGTGACAAGTAGCCCCTCCGATACTCTCGTTCTGTCCGGATCCGTCTCACCGTGCGGTTGGGGTTTCGAAAACGTCATCCCCCTCTTGCTCTTCAGAGGCACTGCCGTTTGTGCATGCGCAATATATGCGCGCGATCCAGGAGGGAATGGATTGTCCCGCGTCATATGAAGGTCGGTTATGTCGACCGCAGTGGTCTCGATAATTGCATCATCCAGTCCTTGAGGCTGCGGAGACACGACGCTCGGAGCCCGTTTGAGCACAGTGTCGACAACGCGAAAATTGGATTCCACTCCGGAAAGGGAGAAAGGCTGTTTGATATTCGCCGCCATCCCCGCGAAACTGGCGCGTGCATTCCCGTGCCGGTCCGGGCCCTGCGTGTCAAGCAGCCTCCCGGGCTCTTCATTGGCGACGAAGAAGTGCGTCAACCGGGAGGTGTAAGCGTAAGAGAGGCCACCATTGCGGTGGGGACGTTGCTCGATCGCACGCGAATCGGAGGCCTCGTATTTTGTATGAGATTGTCGCTGTAGGAACCTCCGTCGAACCATCTCGGCTGAGCCCATGGCAGACTCCTCGTAGGCAGACGGCGCAACTTGGTGATGAGACGCAGTTTGGTGCTTCGTCGTGCGCACAGCCTCTCGTGACAAGAATTCCAGGAACTCAGGGCGTTGTTGCCGAAGCTTGTCTAGGTAACGGGCAAATTGTCTTGAGCTCATGGCGGAAATGAGGGGACTGGACGCAACGTATTGTCGCCTATCCGAAGACTCGTCAACCAGACGCTGCACAGCTGGGTTAACGATCCTTCCCCTTTCATTCTCCTTCGCAAGCTCGGCCTGGTGCATAGGTCTTGAGTTCATGCAATGCCTCTCCCACGCAGCGCGAACATTTGGCTCCGCAGCAACTTCTTCCCAACGTTTGATGAAGCGTGCCTCGGACTCTCGAGGTGTCCATTCCGTTTGCTGTTCTGGGGAGTCGACGGCTTGCACGGATATGAATTTGTCTCGTTTTCGGAGGGCAAGTGGCCGCTTGAATCCCCAGTTACCGCGGTGAGCGTTGCCGTCGTATGTGGTGTACACTTGGCCAATGGTTGGATCGTAGGAGGCAAATTTTGAGCGGCGGAGAAGGGCCGCAAAGGGAGATGGAGATGGCGGGTGAACGGCGACGGCTTTCTTTACAACGACGGCCATGTCGAGTTTGCGTTGGGAGCGCGAGCGAAGCGAACAGTTTCGTGCCGTGTCGCCCGCGCTTATTTTTTGACCCCCGCCCGGCATTGAGCGGAGCATAACAAAGGCTCACCTTGGTGCCTGCCTTCTCTCTTTCACGGCGTATAAATTACTGTCTATCCTCTGTTGGCTTTTCAAGTCTTCCGACTCTGGGATGGATGGTCCAGACAAGCGTCGAAGATGAAATGAGTATCTCAAAAACAATCTATGCTGATTGCTTCTCCCTTTGGTCGAGGAGCTAGGACGCAGGATCACCTGGAGATACGTACATTTGCCAGACACTCTCATCCTTTTGGTAAGCTTGTCCAGCCAATTTCCTTTGCCCTTCCCACCCTGCCTCTTTTTTTTTCTTTTAAAAAAAAGAACAAAATCTATATTGACCGAGGAAGATAACCCTGGTAAAGGGACACATCCGCAACCCCGGATGAGGGGTACTTGCATTGAATCAGGATTTTCACTCTGTCCCGTAAAGGACATTGGGGAGTATCCTGCAATGTGCGAGGTGTGTATGATGTGAATAAGGCGAGTCTGAGGTTGCGCCGTTTTATGACTTTTTCTGCTGTCGCATCTGTTGGACTAGCAGTGTTAACTCGCGTCTTTGCAGGCCATGATGGAGATGAGAATAGAATAGATGAATGTACATGTCTAGTAGCACTGTAAAAAAATGAGAGGCATGTTACGATTGCGAAATAGTACGTGATATACAAGGTGCCGCGAGGTGCCGCGTCCCGCGTTGCTTGTCGTTGACTGGTTCGAGCGGTCTACGCGGTCTACGCGGTCCACCGTCTACACTTCTCATCTCACTTCTCCGGTCCAAAAAAAAGCGAACACACCCCTACGGTTCACGACTATGGAACGCCGTCTCGACCAATTGCGATACCCCCGAGTTTCTGTGTCTTCCATCCGCGTCCCGGCCCCCTCCTTCCCAGACGTGTATCATCGACCGTTGCAGACATCAAGAGCCGGTACACCTTCGCCTTCCGTCTCCAGCGAGCACAGTTCTCGACCATCGCCTGCTCTCAATCCCGCGTCATTACCCCCTTTCCCGGATCACTCCGTTCCTCCTCCGGTAGCTCGGAACATACGCTTGTCCAGGGAGGATACCACACCCACAGTCTTTGGTTTACCACTCAAATATGTATCGTGAGTCTGACGCATTCTTTTCTCAGTTCGTGTGCTCACTCATCTCGACTTGCTTACTAGCCTCGTCACTCTTGCAGTTCAGAATGCAGCTCTTTCTATTGTTATGCACTATTCCCGCGTTTCGACCCCTCCTTCCCAAGCATATTCACCCGCATCCGCAGTCCTTCTTAATGAGATCCTGAAGGGCTCAATATCCTTCGGTATTGCTCTCTGGAGATTGTCGTCAAACCCAGACGTGCGAAGACCGGTCAATCAACTTTTACGCGAAACGTTCAGCCCCGACTGTTGGAAGCTTTCCATTCCCGCTATCCTTTATGTCGTCCAAAACACTCTCCAATTCGTCGCGATCGGCAATCTCCCCGTGGCGACTTTCCAAGTGACGTACCAGATGAAGATCCTTACCACTGCTGCCTTCTCCGTCCTGTTATTGCGTCGCCGCCTCACCGCAACCAAATGGGTCTCGCTTTTCTTTCTTGCTTCTGGAGTTGCCATCGTTCAGATTCAGACCAACACCAGCGCACTGGCCCCGCACAAACCCAACATGCCTGTGGGAAGCGCACATGAATCGGCACCTCTTTACACGCATATCATGAGTCCCCTCAAAGGCTTCGGCGCAGTCACTGCCGCCTGCTTCACTTCCGGCCTCGCCGGCGTGTACTTCGAAATGGTGCTCAAGAACTCCAAAGCAGATTTGTGGGTTCGCAACGTCCAACTGTCCCTCTTTTCGCTAGTTCCCGCGCTCCTCCCCATACTGTATGCTCCCCCTGTGTCCAACTCCCGCGGCTTCATCGCCAACTTGCTCAAAAATTTCGGTGGTTGGGCATGGGCGACCGTTTCGATCCAGGTCTTTGGCGGACTCATCACCGCGATCGTGATCAAGTACTCGGATAATATTCTCAAGGGTTTCGCCACGAGCCTCTCCATTATCCTGTCCTTCCTCGCGTCTGTGATCCTCTTCCACTTTAGGATCACGTCATCTTTCCTTATCGGCTCATCAACGGTACTCGTCGCAACATGGCTGTACAATCAGCCGGCAGGCAAAGAACCGGTTCTCCTAATGAATGTTGTCAACAGCGCAACAGGCAGCAAAGCGGGAGCTCCTTGGCCCGGTTCGCCGGTTGATTCAGATGAGCCGATACTCGGACAATTCGACACTAAATCATCTTCACCCGCGACACTGTCCGGAACCCTTGGTCCGGAGAAGATGGATACACACTTCCCTCCCATGTTGGATACACCACGATATTTGAACGCACCGTATGGTTCACCGTTCCCCTCACGGACGCCTTCACCCGCCCCGTCACCGACATTGCGACATTATTCCGAGCAGCGACAATGATGCACGATTCGATGCATTCTCCCTACCGAATAATGTTGCCCCTGGCTCGAACGGCTGGTTTAGCGTTTGAGGACCTTGATACCCATTCGAAAGTGGCGCACTCTATATATAGCTTTTTGCATACCTCGGCGAAAGACTTTTTCTACATCAGCCAGCCCTAGACACCTGCCCGCTTTTATGAGCCCACGCAACGAATTTCGCTTAGTTGCAAGTCTCTGACGGAATACCATATTACTAAATGGAGTCGGCTTAGACATTATTGTTAGAGCATAATAAAATTTCTTCATTTGAAACGGCCATGCAGCGGTCAGCGTTGAATTTCAACGACGCGTACTGCTTTCCGTGACGATGTCCATCGACCTCGATTGGAGCAACCTTGACGCGTCCTTTGCTTCCTCGTTCATCGGTGCCTTTAACAGCCAGCTTCAAAATATTCCACGACCCTCCTTTATAGGCCCCATCGAAATCACCTCCTTCGATTTCGGCTCCCAGCCACCAGATATAGAGCTGGTCGACCTGCGCGACATATATCGCGACTTTCTCGAGGATGACGACAATGACGACGACGACGACAACGAGGGAAGCAACAACGACCTCGGCCCTGCAGAAAGAGGCCCGGGTGTGCGCTCGGCGGCATCAGCACCGTTAGCGCGCCGGGCCGAGGACGAGGACGAGGACGAGTTTGAGTGGGTGTCGCGCAGCAGCGCGA
>WNFC01003279.1_pt1 | contig 17512 bp, 17 predicted proteins | sample 5400541 | NCBI WGS metagenome assembly WNFC01 (sample SAMN13153342, study PRJNA577476) | soil metagenome | isolation source: 120 cm saprolite under Douglas fir tree site 2 hole 2 replicate 1 | place: USA:California | collected 2015-04-18
CGGTCAAACTCACGAAGCACTGCGCCTCGAGTTAAAGGTGGCTCAGGCTTAGAAGGGTCTTCTGACTCTATTTTCTCAGCCTCTCGCTTGTAGTATTCAAAGAGACCGTATACCGGAGTCGTGTTTAGTTTCTTGAACCAGTCGAGTGCCTGAGAGGTTGAGTCGGCCTGATCGTTGTACTTGCCCTTCGGGAAGCTGGTGAGCTCATGCAAGTACTCACCCAACCAGGCGCCCTTATCGGGAAGGTGAGCAAAGCCATTCTCAATCGTGCTGGTGACCGAATTCATGCGCATGATCTTGTCCATGGTCGGTTCATACTTTTGGATCGCATCCATTCCCTCGCTGACCAGGTCTTGGATCAGTTGCGTGCCTGACGCTCTGTCTTCGATCAAGATCGTTTGCGGACTAAATGCCTTGGCCTGCTGCCTCACCGCGCGCTTCAATTCCGGATAGCCGAGGCGTTTGCGAAAGACATGCAGCAGGTAAACGTGCTTTTCCTTGATGCCCCATGTAGTGCAGACGCTGTAATCGCTGAGTTCCGTAGGCTTGTTTGCCGTATCCCAGCTTTGAAAGATCATCTCGAATTTCGCAGGCGGATCAGCTGCGGCGTACGTCTTAAACCATTCGGCTTTGACCAAGCCTCCACCCAGAGGAGCCGGGGCTTGCTGGTATTGACCCGCAAAGTTGTACTCTCCCAGGGTCTCGCGAATGCGATTCAGTACATCGAGCGGCTCTCGCCCCGGGTGGAGGGCTTCGCCAGTACGACGCTGAAAACGCCGTGTGCCATAGGGCGTTTCGATCACATGGGTCTCATCTTCTACCGCAATCGCGGGGAAGCGAATAACTTTCCAGGGCTCTCGGTCGAGAACATGACCAACCAGATCGTCCTCGTGCAAGCGCTGCATAATCAGAATGATGCACCCATTGCTCTTGTTGTTCAGGCGGCTGTACAAGGTGTGATCGAACCAGTCATTGACTGCCTTCCGCTGAGTGTCGGAGAGAGCCTCATCCGGTTTCAACGGGTCGTCTATGATGATCAAGTCCGCGCCCCTGCCAGTCAGCACGCCGCCGACGGATGTCGATAGGCGAACACCCTGGCGAGTGGTCATGAACTCCTGCACGGCCTGACGCTGCGGTGACAATCGAGTTGAGAATAGTTCCCGATAGAAGGAACTCGCAAAAAGACCCCGACAATCGCTCGATAACTTATTGGCCAGTTCTTGAGCGTAACTTGCCACAATTATCTGAGCACTCGGATTGTGACCAAGCAGCCAGGCCGGAAAAGCAACGGAAACGCAGTGTGATTTGAGTGAGCGGGGAGGAACATTAATGATCAGCCGCTTAGTTTCACCCCGACGACAGGATTCGAGTTCCGCCGCAATCACTTCGATATGCCAGTTCGACAGAAAGGGTGTTGCGGGATTCAGTTCGTGAAAGCTACGCTCGATGAAAGCAGTGAAGTCCGAGCGCAATAGCGCACGATATTCATTCGGGCTCAGTTTCATCGTTATCGTCCTTAATGGTCTGTTGAAACCGCTTGAGAATGCTGTCCATGACCCTCTGATCTGTATCTGAGAACTGCGTTATGGGCTCGACGACGACGGACCGTTCTTCAGCAGACATAACGAGGTGACACAGGTACCGCATGGCGTGTGCGTCTCCGGAGGCTGCTTTGTTGACCAGCTGCGTGATCGCGGCTTCAAGCTTTGTGATCACCTTGCGGCGGCCGTTCCCATTGATAACCACCTGCTCGCGCAGCGTCCGCTCTAGCACCGTGGCTAGGTTAAGCGTCCCTTTAGGTCGCCCCTTGAGATTGCCGGACTGACCTTTTTTGAACTGAGCATGTTTGGGCGGTTTACCGTAACCGACATCGTGCGATCCGTTCTTGGCTTCATCCTTCATGCGTCGCCTCGTGCTCCAACTCGGCGAAAGTTCGCCCAGATTTCTCGTGCACCGCCGTCTTCATGGTAAAGGTCTGCCAGCGGCGAACGCTGGTGTCGACATAAGAAGGAGCGGGTTCCATTCCGTAACAGATTCGGCCCGTCCGCTCGGCCGCAATCACAGTGGTCCCGCTTCCAAGGAACGGGTCAAGTACGATGTCGTTGCGAGAGGTGCAGTCGAGAATCGCGTCGGCGACCATCGCCGCGGGCTTGATCGTCGAGTGAAGACCCGACAGCCGCTCTTCGCCATCTAGCGAGTCCACACGGGGATATTCCCAAACGTTACTGCGGTAACGCCCGAGTTGGCCGAGCTGGATGTTGTTCCGGTGTCTCGCCTTGCCGTTCTTGAACACAAACACTAACTCATGACGACTTTGGTAGAGTGAGCCTTGGCCCCCGCTCTCCTTGACCCAGATGCAAAGGTTTTTGAATTCGGCGTAGACACGGCTAGAAGCCGCGAGAAGCTCGGGGAGGTGTCGCCAGTCCAGGCACACGAAATGAAGCGATCCGCTCGCACTATTGCGCGCCAAGTTTCGAAATGCCTTAAAGAGAAATTCAGTGAACGCGGCATCGTTCATCTCGCCCGACGCCATGGCGAACTCGGGATGATGGATCTTGCCAAATCCAGCGACGTAGCCGTCTATTGGGTTGTTGTAGGGTGGGTCAGTAAAGACTGCCGCAGCGCGGCGTCCCTCCATCAGCTTCGAATAACTGTCTTCGTTCAATGCGTCCCCGCAAAGCAAACGGTGCCGACCGAGGACCCAGAGATCACCGGGTTTGGTCACCGGGACCCCGGAGTCGGCCTGGACATCTGCGGGATCGGCCTCGCCTTCAGTCGCCGGTGCGAGGCCCTCGATCATCGTGTCGATTTCTGCCATCTCGAAGCCAGTGACTTCGAGATTGAACTCGAGTTCGACCTCCGCCAGCGCCTTAAGCTGCTGGGCGAGCAGACGGTCGTCCCATTCGGAGATGTGAGTCAGCCGGTTGTCCGCGATCATGAAGGCCCGCATCTGGGCATCGCAGAGGTGTTCGATACGGATTATGGGGACGCGGTCGAGCTTGAGGAGCTTGGCTGCGGCCAACCGGCCGTGACCCGCAATCACGCACCGGGTACGATCGACCAGGATCGGAACGTTAAAGCCGAACGTTTGGATGCTGCGCGCGATCTGCTCAACCTGCTTCTTGCCGTGCAGGCGGGGATTGGCCGGGTCGGGCTTGAGAGAAGCCAACGAAGCGTACTGAATTCTGAGGTTGCGCGACTTTGCACCTGAAGAAGGACTTCGAAACTGCTTCGGAACCGTGCCCACACCCCCGGGGGCGCGAGGACCACTGGCCTTTCGCCCTCGCAAGGGCTGTTCGGCTGTATCCTCACTCGTTGCGGTCCGCATCAAGTCCGGTCGTTGGTCCCGTGTTTCCATACTTCAATATTTTACAGCCCATCAGAGGCAATTTCTTCGACTTTGGACCGTTTGGATCGGACGCCCGATTCAGCTAATGCCGAGCCTGTGGGAAATGATTTAATCTGAAAAATAAATAAGATTTGTCTTGACAAAATTTTCGACAATCGAGGAAAAGTTCTCTGAGGGCAAAAATGCGACAATTCCCCGTGTCCAAGAATCTGAGAAATTTATAGCTTGCAAGGAATTCGGAGAAGCCCGACTTAGCGCGGCAGATGGCCGACAATATGGCGAAGATGGCTCAGGTACATCCGTTGGAGATGATGCAGACACATAACGAGCGGGCCATCTATTCTTCACCCGTAAGCAGCCACTCAATTGACCTCCTGAACTCTCGACTGATTGAGAGCAAAACCTCCGCCCCAGCTTCATTTCGTCCGAGCTCGATTGCTGACAAGTAACTCTGGCTAACTCCAATCCGACGTGCGAAATCCGCCTGCGTCAGATCAAACCCGCGTAGTTCCCTAACCCTCCTCCCAACCGCAAGCCAATCAATGGAACTACCCTTCCGCCGCAAAAGTTTCCTTGACATCTTAGTTGTATGCAGCTAAATTAGTTGTATGCAAGTTCGACGAAACCTCCCACTTCGGAAGACCCAAGTTCTTCCGTCTGTCTCTTTTACCTCCGCTGGGGAGCAGAAGGCAACGAAAGAAATACGCCTCGCACCCTTTACAGCTGTGGGCGTCAACCCTTTAGAGGAAAAGCCATGAGAAGAAAAGTTGTAACTTTTCGTGCAAACGCAAATCTCGCGCGACTATTGTGGGGCGAAACGCCGAGAATTGCACTCCGCGCGCTCAGGGATCTCACACTCAGATATTCACTTTCAGTGGCAGCAGGAGACCTCCAATTCTTGGAGGGTAGGTGGTACGTGACACACTCCGGGCTCCTTCAACTGGCTTTCCGGAAAGGCTGTCGCGGAATCAAGACAGTCCTACAAGAACGCCTTTCTGATGTCGGAACCGGTCGCTGGGTCTTCAAGGCAACTGTCTTCAAGAGCCCCTCTTCGAAAGGATTCGTCGGCTACGGAGATGCCGATCCCTCAAATACATCTCCCCTTGTCCGCGGGGCCGAGATGCGCGTTGCAGAAACGAGGGCCGTCAACCGTGCCCTCCGCAAGGCCTACGGAATCGGGTTGTGTTCTGTCGAAGAGTTGGGCTGGCTTACCGGGTCTCCGCGTCCCGCGAGAAAAGAAAACCAGGCCGTAAAGTCACCTCCTCAGAATGGCTCGAACAACGGTCAGCCTCGATTGCGAGATCGGCTGTGTCTCTTAATTCGCCAGCACAACCTCGATCCCACTCTTGTTAAAGCCTACGCCGCGGACTTCTGCGGCACACCGACCCTCAAAGACGCCAGTCGCGATTTAGTCGAGTCCTTTATCTCTCATCTAGCGACTTCCGCGAAAGAAAACAGGGACGGCTTGGTGTGCAAACTCAATTCCTATGCTCAACCTGTGGAGGTGAAACTATGAGGCGGCAGATTCAAGGCCTGCATTCGAATCAGCGGGGAGTCGAAAACAAGCTCGAAGGATTATTTCTTGTTCGTGTGGATAGGGCTCACTACCGATGGCATCCGCAGAAGCCATTCGTAGAGATCCGATTTGTTGTTTTGGAACCCAAACCATTCGAAACCCGGCTCTTCTCCGGACGGTTGTACTGCACCGAAAGAGCTCTCTGGAAACTCAACTGGTTTCTTCGAGATTTTGGCTACGACACACAGCTCCTCAAGGATGACCAGGTCGATGAAAAAGCGCTCTGCAGTCTTCGCGGCGTCGTCCGGACCTCTTATACCACCCTGAACGGACGCTCTTACCAAAACCTCGATGCCTTCGCGCCCGAGGCGGACTGGGAGGCACTCGAATGCACGTCACTGGCCCAGAGCGATGCCCAGGGAGGCAGTGATGGTCTATAGCTACACGCAAATTAGCCAGTATCTTCGCTGCCCTCGTAGCTATCGCTACCGCTATCTGGATGGCTGGAGGGAAAAAGAGACGCGGGCAGCGATGGTCTTCGGCCGCTGCTTTGAAATAGCTCTGGGTGCCTACTTTTGTCAGGAGGATAGCGCTGCTGTGCTTTTCAAGGAATGGGATGCATACCGCGATGCTCCCTTTGCATTCCGCAAAGGAGAGTCCTGGGACCGCCTCTTCCACCAGGGAGTCCATTTACTCGAAACATTTGCACGGGATAATCGGGTTCGGATTCGCAGTCCGAAGATAAATCTACAAATCAAAATGCTTCGGGCACTGCCGGGAGGGAGCGAATTCGTTGCCTATCTTGATGCCCTTGGGGAGATCGATGGCCAGCACTGCCTGATCGACTGGAAAACGACAACCAGCCGCTATTCGGTGGAGCCTGCGGGATTGCTTTCGCTCGACCCGCAACTCATTTGTTATTCCTGGATCAGTGGGATTCCTGAGGTAGCACTGGTCGTTTTCGTGCGGAAGCATGCTCCCGAAATTCAATATTTGAGAGCGTCCATCTCAGAAGAGCAGCGTCAAGAGTTCGGGCGCCTTGTGGAGACAACCATCGGCCAGATCGAAGCGGCTCAGTTTGTTTCGCACAGCGGTATCCGCTTTCCTCAAAACGGCTGCCTGAGTTGCCCACACCTAGGGCTTTGTCTAAACAACCAGCCGTTAGTCGATACAAATCTCGTGCGCAAGGCAGGAGCGAGCGACCTTGATTGGCTTGACGAGCTTGTGGACTAACGGGCGGACTGCCGTGGCACCAGAATTGAATCAGCGGCGGGCAGTCTTCGTCTTGGGCAAGATCGACGAGATCTTGAGCTGGGAGAGAGTCAAAGAACAGGAGAAGGATGCGCGGTTTGTGGAACTAGGAGAGTATCTATGCGAGGTGCGGGCGAAGCAGTATTGGAGGCTAGAGAAACTGAAGTCGTTCGATGAATTTCTTGAGAAGCGCTTTCCGGAATCGCGGCGAAAAGCCTATTACCTGATGGCGATCCACGAGAATCTGACGCGAGTCCCGAAGCAGCAACTCCGAGAAGTCGGCTGGAGCAAGGCAGTGGAACTGGTCAAGGTAGCACGGAAGGACGGAGAAAACTTTGATTGTGCAACCTGGTTGCACAAAGCGAGGGAACTACCGAAGGAAGCTTTTAAAGGAGAGGTGGAGCGGCATCTTACGGGCAAAGAGACCGAGGCTTGGGAGATTATCTATTTCAAGCTTTATAAGAGCCAGTTACCCGTGGTCGAGAAAGCCCTGGAAACTGCCGGCCTGATGCTCGGAACCGATAAATGTAGGGGTTATTGCCTGGAGATGATTTGCGCTGATTTTCTGGCGGGTGCCAACCTGGCCGAGACTCAACCATAGATTTGATTATGCAAGGTTCTATAAATTCGGTGCGTCTACGTCAAAAGCAACCTAGGCTCAAGCTGAACCCGAAAGAATACACAATAGTCCGAAACCGGGTCCTGGAACGAGATGGTTGGCGGTGTCAAGAGTGCGGTTCCATGGAAGGCCTGGAGGTCCATCACATAAAACGCAGGAGTCAGCTCGGCGACGACGTGGTGAACAACTTGATAACGCTTTGTGCTGGTTGTCACGGCAAATGTCACGGTGGACGCCCGTAGAAACAATTCTGTTTCTTTCCGACGGGAGTTTTTTGGCCACACGCGACGCGGCGAATCCCAGCGTCTAGCAAACACGTACGACGCGAAGAACGTCCCCATGGCAGCCTGGTTTATGGAAAGTCCAAACGGCTTGCCACGGAGACAAGAAGCCGTGCGAACTTAGCCCAGTCCGCGCGCGGCAAAAGTTTTCATGTTCTGCGACACCGAAGTAGCCCATTGGTGCCAGTCACCGAAGCGATCATTCAAGATCCGCATACCTTCGCCGGGCGGCGTGAGGGACAGCGCTTCCAAATCCGCATCGACCATGATAAGAACCAGCTCTCGAAAACTTATCCTAGGCTCCCAGCCAATATCCCTACGTACCTTGCTACTGTCAGCCAGAAGAAAATCTACTTCCGTGGGGCGCACGTACTTTGGGTCATGCTCAAAGTACTGCTTCCAATCCAGACCAACATACCCGAAGGCTTCTGTCACAAACTCTTCGATCGTATGGGACTCTCCAGTCCCTACCACGTAGTCGTCGGGAGCGTCGTGTTGCAGGATTCGCCACATGCAATCAACGTACTCGGGAGCGTAGCCCCAGTCGCGGTGCGCCATTAAATTACCGAGATAGAGCTTCTTCTGCTGTCCCGCTAGGATTCTGGCAACGGCTCTCGTGATCTTCCGGGTCACAAATGTCTCGCCGCGCCGCGGACTTTCGTGGTTGAACAGGATACCGTTAGAGGCAAACACTCCGTAAGCTTCGCGATAGTTCACCGCCATCCAATAGCTGTAGACCTTTGCGGCGCCGTAGGGACTGCGAGGATAAAACGGGGTGGCCTCGTTTTGCGGAGGCTTCGCTGCCCCGAACATCTCTGACGAACTGGCCTGATAGAATCTGGTCTTGATTCCACTTCGGTGAATTGCCTCCAGTAGCCGAACCGTGCCGACACCAGTGATATCAGCGGTGTACTCGGGCGTTTCAAAACTAACCATCACGTGGCTCTGTGCACCTAGGTGATAGATCTCTTCAGGTTGTACGTCGTAGATAAGGCTCGTGAGCTGATCACTTGTCGAGAGATCGCCATAGTGCAAAAACAAGCGCACACCGGGCGAATGCGGATCCTCATAGATGTGGTCAAGACGGCGCGTGTTGAAAGTACTGGCACGGCGAATGATGCCGTGGACCTCATATCCTTTAGTAAGGAGAAGTTCCGCAAGATAGGATCCATCTTGTCCGGTAATACCGGTAATGAGAGCGCGTTTCAATGAAGTGCCTCCATAGAAAGAAATGTGTTGTGGCGGTCCCGCGATTTCCACTCACGATTGACTCTTGTAAGAGCTCCTCACTCCACAGCACCAACCTGTCGCGTAAAGTATGCGAGTTCGGGTGCGAGTCGTTTCACCGGCTTTGCGGGTGTACCTGCATATAACCAGAAGGTCTCTGAATATCTCTTGTTGAGTAGCGATTTCGCACCCAGGATGCAATAGTCGGGCAATGAACTACCACCCAAGAGGACACAATCTGTGCCCACAAAGCAGTATTTCCCGATGAATATGGGCGCTGATGATTCGTTGCACATCTCGAGATCAATACTGTGGGTAAGTACTTGAGATCGGAATCCACCAAACGTGGCGAATGCGCCGATAGATACTTCACTAGTACAGTCGATAAGGTGTTGGTTGGTAACTGCCGAATGTTCTGCCATTATCAATTGTGGGCGGCGATCGGGTTGGTGCTTGAAATGTTTGAGAGACTCCTTTGGAAAGCCAGTGATCCAGTTTCCCCTGCCTATGACGGCGTGCTCGCCCATTTGCAACAACGTCAATCCCTTGCAGACTGTCAGGTGCCCGATATTGGCGTGGGCATCCATGATCAGGTGCGTCGGAAAAACCCAAGCAAAGCCAATGCGACTGTCGCGGTGGATTTTGTAGCCAAGAAATCGGTTAAGGGCCCTCCGTCGAACAAACCAGGGCAAAAACAATGTTAACAGCTTGAGCCAGAACATCTGATTTCGTAACTCACCTACTGGTCGATTTCGTACGCCCTGCTCGGCTTGCTCACGACGACGACTGTTTGGCCTATTTAGAGGATTGCCGCAGCACTTACGGATAAAACTAATTACTCGGACGCACATCAACAGGTGCCGATATGAGCTTTGTGTTGATAAACATGAAATCCGCCTGAACGCCATTGCCGCACTTATCGTAACTCATGTTGAAAACACCTCTAAGTCGAAACCCGCGGCACTTCAGGTACTCGATCACCTCGTCAGCTAACGGCTGGCCCTGATTCAACTCTATAAAAGAAGCCTCTAGGTACACATATGCGAACAGGTCGAGAAGCTCACCGCAGCCCTTCAATACCTCGATCTCATACCCCTCAACGTCAATCTTGAGCAAAGCACACGGGCGAATATCGGTAGCACTAAGGATGGAATCAAGCGGTTCAACTCTTACTAGTTGCTGACGGCATTCCGCCGTTCCTGGGAAGATCTGCGCCTGTAATGCTCCAATCGGTAACAAGGAGGAACTGTCATCTCTGTTCGAGACATGCATTTCACAATTAAGAGGTTTCGGTCCAATGGCGAGTTGTTGCAGGATGACGAGACTCTCATTGCCAAGGACGCGGCGAAAAATCTGCGCCGCACCAGGCAAGGGTTCAAACGAGAAAATGGAAGCTTCGGGAAAGTAACGGTGGGCGACCAGCGCGAATTGGCCGCGGTTGGCACCAATATCGACTACGGTTTTACAACGAAGACTCCGCAAGACAGGACCGTGCTCCACCGCTGCCGCCGCGCCCATCCATAGGGCCCGCCGATAGGGGCTCGAACACAAGATGCTTACTAGCTTCCTACATTTTCCGACCAACTGCACTTAGCGAATCCTTTGCATTCTGCGAATCCGCACGCCGGCGATCCGGCAATGAGTTATCCTATTTGGGTACGGAATTGAGGACTACGACTTTGCTGCTACAACTGGAATCGAGAGCGGTACAGCATCGAGGGAGAACGCGGATTCCCTTGCGTCCCGGTAGAACATTTGCACAGTCTCAAGTGAGTAGTCCTCAAGATCCTTTCCAACGAGCGAAATCTTTTTCAACACATCGTTGGTCACCGTGATCACATCGCAGCCGATGTCGTCAGCTTGAAAAATATTGAGCAATTCGCGTGGACTGGCCCAGATCAGTTCCACACCCTGTTCCGCTCGGACAAGCTCCACTGCAGCGCTCATTAGGGACACCGGATCTCGGCCGGTATCGGCAATCCGTCCGGCGAATACCGAAATATAAGACTTCGCACCGCCGTGCAACGCTCGGCAGGCATGTCGCACTTGATCCAGGGTCAGGAGCGCGGTCACATTGACCTGAATGCCATCTATGGACAGGCGCCGCACCAAGTCATACATAGGCTCACGGCGCGTATTCATGACCGGGATTTTGACAAATACCCGCGTGCCCCAGTTAGCAATGTAACGTGCCTGCCGCTCCATCTCGTCGGCATCGTCCGCGAACACCTCAAATGAGATCGGCCGATCTGGGATCGACTGCAGTATGTCTAGCGCGAACGCCTGGTAATCCGTAATGCCAGCCTTGCGCATTAGCGTCGGGTTCGTTGTGAAGCCCTGGATGTATGGCTTGCGATATAGTTCCAACATGCTGTCTTTGTCTGCGCCATCGGCAAAAACTTTGACCTTCAGGTCGGAAACTGATCTCATTCGAGGCTCCTGTTCAGATTTTCAGTACTCATGACCACAACTGGTTCCATAAAGTGGCCAAACGACGTTATGCTCTTTGCACAAATTAACTCTTGGGATCTTCGCCGCTCAGGTAAACTGAACGATCTCAACCAATCCAGGCGGGGGATGATACTGGTTGAAACGGCGGGAGAATATCTTCGAATAAAAAGCGTACGCGCAGCCGGACCTCAACCAGTCATGTAGCTCTATACAAATCGTGCGTGTCTTAGGCAACCACTCCTCCGTCGAGGCCTCAAAAATTTCCTTTTCTGTGCCTTCGATGTCCATCTTAAGAAGATCGATTTCGGCGACACGGAAGCGCCGCATAAGCTCAGGAATGGTAATTCCGACAATCGGTCCACGTTCTGCCTCACGAACACGAAATCCAGTCGAGTTCGAATCCGGGTTCTCCATCTCGAGTGCAGTGTTACGGCTCCAAAGAGCGCCGTGGATCACCGAAACGTTCGGATAAGCAGCCGCATTGCGGCGAAGCACGGCAAGGTTCCTCTCACTGGGCTCAATGGCCACAATTCGAGCGTCAGGGAACCATGTCGCGAATTGCACGGTGGCCAGGCCAATGTGCGCTCCTGCATCTATGACGAACCGTGTCCCTCTGATTGACCGGATACAATCCTGATCGTACACACCATGCAGCATGACTTCACGAAATATGAACTCATCAAACTTTTCCTTACTCACCCAAACCGGATGTCGCAAAGAACTGAGCTTGAGCCGTGCGAGCGCGGACGGACTCAGCGACGGGGTATACAGCTTCAGCGCGTTCCAGCAGCCGCATTGAGCTGCACATCGTATCATTGCAACGATTTTCCCCGGGTTCATTGCGATCGTGTTATGGCTTCCGCCGCGAAATTGAGTCCGGCAGCGCAGCTGAAGTCACGAAAGTAATACACCACGTAGTATGTACGCCGGTCATGTCACCTGGATCTGTCTTGCAGCGTGCTGAATGATCCAGCGTACCGCCTGGCTAAGAGAGTCAACACAGAGATCCGGAGTTTTGGCTGGAGGCCGGTCGTCATAAGCATTATCGATAAGGATCGTCCTACACCCGGCGTTTTGACCCGCTTCCACGTCTCCCCAGCGGTCCCCGACCATGAAACTGCCCAAAAGGTCGATATTCAACTTCTTCGCGGCTTGCAGCAGGAGACCAGGCTGCGGTTTGCGACAGGTACACTTGTCTTGGTCCGTGTGATAACACACGAAGACATCATCGAGTGGAAGGAGAGACTTTAGGCGCTGATTCATCTGTTCGACCACTTGGCGGGACTGTGTACCGCGGGCAACGTCGGGTTGATTCGTCACTACGATCAACTCGAACCCGTGTCCCTTAAGCTCTTGGAGGGCATCGGGGACGTCACTCGGGATTTCAAGTTGCTCAATCGAAGCGGGAGGATACGGTTTCCCATTACGGACAATTGCCCGGTTGAGCACGCCATCGCGATCGAGGAAAACCGCGCGTCTGTGTCGCGGAATCGACACTGTCACCGATTCCCACTTGGTAGCTTCAACCTTCACTTTGGGATGGGAGACAAGCAGATGCCACACGATAGCCTGGAATGCCTCCGTGTGGGGAGTAACATGAGCTGCGTTGACCGTAGGAACGAGTATCAGTGCGTCTGCCACGGTACCAGTGTAGCCGCCGCCGCGCCCAACGATGCCGATAACTCTTGCGCCGACCTCCTTTGCGTACTGGAGCGCCGCCACGATATTCGGACTGATGTTCTTCTCTAAGTCACCGCCTCCGACCGAGAGCACAAGCAAGGCGTCAGTCGATTGCAGGCGGCTTGTGCGCAGCCATCGCTCGAAGATTGAGGACCAACCGTCATCATTGATGCGCGCCGTGAGCTCCGAGACGTTATCCGTGGGAGCATAAGCTTCGATTCCAGCAATCTTGCGAAAATCATTGACGGCGTGGGATGCATTGGCGGCACTGCCACCGACTCCAAGGATGAACAACCGTCCTCCTGCATCACGCGTCCGGGCCAACAGCAACGCTGCGCTTTCGATGCTTTCCACGTCCAGCTTGTTAATGATTTCGCTAGCCTCTCGCAAATACTCCCGTGCAAACGTTTTAGACATCTCTGTCACCGGTCGCCTCCACGCGCTAGATACTCGGCGGTTTCATGCAATCCTTTAATCGAGCCTACCTCGTAGAACCTTTCCAGCACTTCGAAGCCGATCACTTCACCGCGCGCAAGCAAGTCACCATACAAGTCAGCCAGATCCGATGGGCGATCGCCTGGCACCGCGGCAAAGGCGGCTGCGCTGAATACACCTAGACCGTAGTCAATATAGTGCATACGAGAGCTACGGCTTTTCTTGTCATACGCGATGATCTTGCCGTCCTCAAACTCCACGTTGCTGAAGTCCCACATGTCCGAATTTCGAAATACCGTCATCAATGCCAGCTTGGTTGCTGCCGTGAACTTCGCAGCCACTGCGGTGTAGTCACAAGGTAAGTAGGAGTCACCGTACAGCACAAAGAACGCTTCTCCCAACTTTGCTAGTGCCCTCTTGATTGCCCCAGCAGTTCCCATCATGCGTTCTCCGTCGAAGGAATAGTCGACGTGTAGTCCAAAGGCGCGCCCGTCGCCAATCGTCTCCTGGATCATCTCGCCGAGGAAACCGACACAGAGAACGACGTGCTCGATGCCGTTCGCTCTGAGCAGCCGCAGCTGATGAGCAATGAACGGTTCTCCATTGACTGGAAGCAATGACTTCGGGGTCGTGGCCGTCAGCGGTCGAAGCCGCGTCGCCAGCCCACCGGCAAGAACGGCAGCAGAGAGCATGTTTCTACTCACGAGTTCGCCAGCACAGACGTACCTGCAAAATCAAATTGCATCCGGACCTCCCGCAGGCCCACCTCACGCATCGCCCGGCGAAGTTGCGTCTTATTCTCCGCGTAAAACAGCAGGAAGCCGCCGCCCCCTGCGCCGATTAACTTGCCGCCCAGCGCACCGTTCTTGCGCCCCAGTTCATATAGGTCATCGATTTCCGGATTACTCATCCCCGGCGAGCGATTCTTCTTACGGAGCCAATGACAATGCATCAACTCGGCAAATCGTCGCAAGTCCCCGGCCTGCAACGCATCGCGGCTTTCGATTCCCAGTTGCTTCACGAAGTGTAGGTTGGCCAGCATCTCGCCGTCGTTATGCCGCGTCCGCGCATCTTGATCGCGCAACAGTTCCGAGGCGGAACGTGTATAGCCGGTAAAAAAAAGCAATAAATTATCCTCCAGGTTTGCGAGAGCCTCAGATGCCATTTTGAGTGGTTCCACCGTCACGTGTTCATCCCGGAGAAAATGGAAAGCCGTGATGCCACCACAGGCGGCGATGTATTGATCCTGTTTGCCAATGGGTGCATTGAGTTTATCGATCTCGATCTCGCAAGCTTCTTCCGCGAGTTCCTGTGGCGCCACGAAATCGTTCTTGAGTGTATGCAGCGCACGCAACAGCGCGGTGGTGAAGCTACCGGAGGATCCCAAGCCTGTACCGGCGGGAATATCGGAAATACTCACGATCTCCAGGTGTGGGCCGGAGATCTGCAATCGCATTAACGCCTCCCGGATAATGGGGTGGGCGATCTGGTCGACCGTTTCGACCTCCTCCAGCTTTGAGTACTTCAGCATGATGCAAGGCCGAAACGCGTGGTTGATCGTAATGTAAACGTATTGGTTGATTGCGGCGGAAACGACAAAGCCGCCATGCTCGCGGTAATAAGAAGGGAGATCAGTCCCGCCACCGCCCAAAGAAATACGCAATGGACTACGGGCAATAATCAGGCCACACCTGCCGTGGCATATAGACGCTGAGCATCTTGCAGCAGCGCAAGAACCGAGGCACGTAATGCCTCAGCTGAGGACCGCGAGCACTTCCAGCCGAGAGCTCGAATACGATCAGTGTTCAAGCGAACTATGGGGACATCCCCCTTCCAGCCGCGATCTCCACCCGTGAACTCTAGGCGGACCTGCGAGGGATCAAGCCCCACAGATTCACACACTATCCTGGCGATCTTCTCGACCGTGATGTAATCGCCGGTCGCCACGTTGTAGGCACAAAAACGCTCCACAGTCTTCTCGTAGGCACATAGCACTGCCGTGATGACATCCTCAACGTGAATATATGACTTGCTCTGGGAGCCATCCCCGAGTATCCGAAGACGCGTTGGATCTTTGCGCAGACTGCGCAGAAAATCGAACCCCACTCCGTGCGTCTGCCGTGGACCGACGACATTGCCGAAACGAAATACGCAGGCAGACAAGTCGAACATGTGGCAATAAGAACTGATCAGTGCCTCACCGGCAAGCTTGCTGGCGCCGTAGGTCGAAATGGGAATCAGCGGGCCAAAGTTTTCGTCGGCTTCCATCAAGCCAATATCGCCGTAGATACCGCTGCCGGAAGCATACAACAGCCGCTTTGCTGAGGTGACTCGCATCGCTTCAACCACGTTTGCGGTGAGGTAAGTACCTTCTCGGAAATCGATGTCGGGGTCGGTGGCGGCACGAGCGATGTCGGGATTGGAGGCGAGATGAATTACGACTTCGTGCCCTTCCATGGCGGCCCTCAGAGCCGCCAGATTCTTTACGTCATCACGAAAGACCTCGAATCTGGAATCAGCGCGATGGCGCGCAAAATGCCATTCCCGACCGGAGGAGAAGTTGTCATAAATGGTCACACGACCGACTTGCGCATCGGCCAGAAGCCGGTCCACAAAATGGCCTCCGATGAAGCCGGCGCCTCCCACGATAAAGAATCGGCTATCCCTCATGCCGACCCCCACTCGCCAGAACGTGCGGCTTCGGCCAATCGCCAACTTTCAGGCCGCGACAGATTCGGCCTGCGACTGATCGAGTTACAGCACGTTGCAAAGATGGTGTTGTGCTTGCGTTGACAAACATTGAAGATCAAATGGCCTCCCTAAGAGCGAACAGCGACTACGGAAGCTGTTGGACGTGCATCACTGGTTAGCCCTGACCGATTCGCTGGCACAAACCACGCCGCCTGCCTTGGGTCCCTGCTCTTCAACTGTTATGTTCTTAAAGGACAGACTTTCATATAGAGCAACCAATTGGGGGACCACCGAATTCCACGTAAAGCGTTCAGAAACCATGCGGCGCGCGTTGGCACCCATGGTGCTCCGCTGCTGATCATTCAGGAGGAGACTGACGATTGCGTCAGCAGCCCTCGCTGGATCGAGCTTCGTGACAATACCGGCGCGATACTGGCTGATCTCAGGCAGGTTTGAATCCGCCGTACACACCGCAGGCACACCCTGACCGAGGGCTTCCAGGATAGCGCTCGACATTCCCTCGTTGCGCGACAGGGTCACGAACACCGAGGCGGAGGCGAGTAGAGCCGCTTTGTCTTCCGCCGAAACGGCACCGAGAATGCGAATTTGGGCGTGGTTGGGCAAACTGTCGGCGAGATCCTGGACCGATTTCCCATAGTCACCTTCCAGGGCCCCAGCAACTACAAGGGCGGCACCCGGGCAGCTTTGGCTTACCAAATCAAAGGCCTGCACGAGTTCGAGTACACCTTTTTGCGGAGACACCCGACCGAGAAACAAGACCACGGGCGACGCCTCTGGAATGTTCAAACGCGACTTGAGTCTGCCAACGGTTTCGCGGTCGGTCGCAGGGGGCAACGTGATTGCAGCGGGAATGATTGCTGCGGGTCCAACTGGAGCGACCATAGAGTTGTTGAGTTCCCCGCGGCTCAAATAGCGGACCGCAGAAGCTGAGCGCCAATACCTGGCTAACATCATTCGAAAGAAAATTCGCTTTGCAAACAAGCGCTTGGCCCAATCCCAGCGTCCCATCATGCCGTGGGGCGTCAAGACGTAGGGCACACCGGAATCCATGCAGGCACGAGCGGCATGCACCGTGCTCCAGAACCAGAGGCCCTGAATATCGACGACGTCAAACTGACGCACATTCTGGCGTAACCACGCTGACAGTTCCGCAGAGTGATAGACGCGACGGCTAACACGGCCAGTGCTGGGAAACAGCTTAAGTGTGCAGCGGCTATCAATGCTGACGATCTCGTCGGCAGGTGCACCGCGATAGGCACAATTGGTGGCGAGCACGGTAACGTGGTGCCCGGCATCACAGAGTTCTGGTACCAGTTCCGCGATGTAGTTACTCAGTCCCGTCGCACTCTTCACAACCATTGGCGCGACAATGCCAATTTTCAGGCTTCTCATAGGAACCATTATGTGACGGCCAGCAGCAGATTGCCCCTTCTCACGCGGGCAGACTGGCTCTGAATTCGTGCCAACCTTAATCATCGCCATGCACAACGGACGGCGACGCGCACGTTTCTGAGGAATGCAGTGCTATGAGGTCGCGTTCAAAGCTTGGGAGAATAGAAGCGGAATTCATGTCGGCCTCAGCAAAACGCCGGGCATTCGCTCCAAGGTCCCGGCGCAAGACAGGATTGCCCGCCAGTCGTTCGACCGCAGAGACGACGCCGGCGGGATCGTTAGGAGGCACAACTATGCCACGCCCGTTCACGGCTTGGGCAAGTTGGGTGCCAGACTGCGCCGTTGCAATCACAGGCCGGCCGCTTGCAAACATACCAAGTAGCTTGGCAGGCATCACTAGATCCGCCATATCCGGACGTTGCGGCAACAGGTGCAAATCTGCGAGATTTAGCAAATCATTCAGACGATCTAGAGGCTGTAAGGGAAGCAGGTGAATATTGGCTGCTGAGCCGAACTTTTTGAGCAGCATCGCTCGACTTGGACCCTGGCCACAAAGCACGAAATGCAGCTCACGGTGATCGGACAAACATGGTATCGCT
>WNFC01005332.1_pt1 | contig 17512 bp, 28 predicted proteins | sample 5400541 | NCBI WGS metagenome assembly WNFC01 (sample SAMN13153342, study PRJNA577476) | soil metagenome | isolation source: 120 cm saprolite under Douglas fir tree site 2 hole 2 replicate 1 | place: USA:California | collected 2015-04-18
TACCCAACAAAATCTGCGAGTGCAAAAGACCATCAATCAGCTCGAGTACGGAGCAACTAAAGAAGAGTCGTTACCAGTAGACCCGAGTGGAAGACTAGACCTGATGCTGTTATACCAGCGATTGAAAGCACGACGGTGGTGCTATCAGGGAGGCGAAATCGCTCGTATCCAGAATAGTGCAGGATGGGCAACATGGTCCACAACAATAAAAGGGTCATCAACCCAATTCCACAAACAAGGAGATTAGGGTGAAGCCCGAACGGTGGCGGGTACGTCAAGCCGTCGACCTCCTTGCTGCCTTCACTGAGCTCACTGGCAGGGATGCCATCTGAGTCCGGGAGTGGAGCGTACGCGCTACCCAACTCATATCCCTGATCCGGAGGCAGCGCGGCGTGGCGTTTATACAACACCTGATACAGCCCGTACCCAACGGAGGCACAGAGGGTGAGAAGATCCCCAACGAGTGGCGCTCTAGGTTTTACGTTCTCGCTTGCATCCTTGAACGTGTTGGGAGGATCGGCAGGGCGCGATTCGGGTTGCCCAGCGTCGCCGTACACGACTGCCATAACGCCGAAGGTCGCGACGAGCACGGCGAGGAGCTTGCGAAGCTCCCAGTTGAGCTTGAAGAGCCGTACCGTGAAGATGTATGCAAAGAAGGCGTTCGTGTTCCAGATCGCAGTAATATCGCTGAGTCTGTCACGACATGGAACGTGAGCCGATATCTCTCGCTGCCAGCGCACAGATCGACGCTTACGGAGATAACGAAACGCTGACGAACCAGAGCAAGGCGGGCAATGTAACGCCTAACGTCAGGAAGGCCAGCAAACGAAGAAAGCGGGTATATGGGAACGGCGATCGGAGGGTAACGAGATGGTTCTGGTCGCTGGGGGAAAACTGGATCTTGACGGCGAGAAACAGGCCTGCTAGGAGAGACTCCAAAGATGCGGAGGTGGTGAGGACGAGATATAGGAGATGCAGTGGGAATATGAGGATAAATGTGGAATGCACGATGTAGCTGCGAGAAATAAAGATCGATGAGAGGGGTCAACGGGAGCGGGCACGGGCATGCTGGTTAAAGACGGACAAGAGGAAAAATGGCTGCCGATAGTGAAGGGTGCTTTGTACATACTTTATAGATAAGGAGGTGAGATGCAACAATCGATAGAACGGAATAGAGCACGGACTTGGGTGAGCTGGCTCTCTACGACAAAGGCAATGAGGGTTGCGACAAAGAGAACGATGACGGAGCTTCCGCCTAGATGCGGTAAGGAGAGTGACCGCTCAGAACGGGGGGACATGTCCAACTCGAGGAGTGCGTTCACGACACGACATAAATGTGGCAGCAGGGATACCAAACTTGCCTTGTACGGTCATGCTCAGGGCGTTACTCCCATCCAGCAGGCCTCTCCTTTCAAGGGCAAGACTTGCCCAGTTCCAATCGATTTATCCACACCACCATGTCACCACCACTCCGCCACTGCCAGCGACAGCACCTTTCCTCGCTCGAAGTATGAAAGTCCGGTCTTCCGTCAAAATAATGTGCGACGGCTGCAGCGTAGTTCGAAGGAAAGGTCGCGTCTACATTCTATGCGCAAAGAATCCTCGTCACAAGCAGGTCAGTGAACCATTCTTGGGGATTTGGCTACATGTGCTGACCTGCAAAAAGCGCCAAGGTTGACGTCCTTGCATGGGTATGTCCCTTGTGGTACCGTGGTCGGGTCTCTCTCTCATCCCATTTCTGTAAGCACTCAAGTGTTGCTCTGGCACCTACCATGTGGTTCTTATCAGCGCTGTCATGGATTTAACGTGCATATAGTTCGACTTGCTCATGATTGCTGATCGACAGGACGCAGGGTAAATACAGGAATATTCAAAACTATAACTACACACAGTAGAATCTACCCTTTTAACCCATATCACTGTTCCCACTGTCTAGCCTCGCTACCCGATGGCGCCTTGATTGGCACTGGAGCTTTCTTGACATCGTCCCAATTCGTGCTAAGCGCAGTGCCACCACTCTCCTGGAAACTTTTCATCATAGCCTTTTTGGTGTCGTCGTCGGCATTTGAGAACAGACCCTGGAAGAACTCGTTTAGCGTGCTGTCGCCGCTCACGTTGGGGTCATCTGCGCTCGTTTTGGGCTTTTCTGATTCGAGAATGGTCTTTGTGACGCTGTCCCAATTCTTGCGCGCTTGTGGAAGGGTCGACCCGGCCTTTGTGGCTACAGGCGAGGCAGAAGATGAGTTGGCGAGAGCTGGAGCGTGATATGAGCCAAAAGTATGTGAAAGTTCGGTCGCGTATAGACGTACGATCAGGAGCATCCCCTATGAGGCCGCCCCAACGCCCTTGCGCGGCCTTGACAAGTCGGATTTCAACTTTGACTTTACCCACAACGAAGCTCGACTTTGTAGGGTCGATTTGACCTTTCAGTGGCTCGAATTCTAACTTTTTGTCGGCGTGCTCGTACAGGATCTACCACAGAGACTGTCAGCATCATTTGTTTGTCATTCCTGCGGGAGGGAACGAACGCTGCGTGGTTTAAATTCCACGTTGACATGAGCAGGGTCTACACCGCGATCGAAGACGGTGAGAGTGAGTTTGTCGTCAGTCTCGTAAAATTCGTGTCTAGAATGGAAGAGAGGATAAGAAAATAGAGAGGATGTTGTTTCGAAGCGCGCACCTGAGCGTGGTAGCCATAATATGGAATAGGAGTGGGTGGGAGGCACGTAGGCGGAGCGGAGGATCTAGAAAGTTCGCTCACGTGAGCCAACCCGTCTTAGAGCAGCATCGCAGGCCGATAAACGATAAACTTGACTCCATCTCATCTCCATCATGTCTGCATCAGTTCGCATCCCAAAGGCCGTCTTATATTACGATGCCCGCTCAGTCTGGTCCCTGGCAGGTGTGTTTCCTCTTGACAGATCGATCAACCCCTGACCACCTTGTATCATTCTAGTCCTCCTAGCTCTGTACGTTCATACACACTTCATCTAGTACCACTTGACCAGATATCGGCCACCCAGGGAAGAAAAGGGTTATGGGGGGGACGATCTAGATCTCAAGCTTGTGGACCTTTGTGGGTCTAGTTTGAGTGTGGAGAACGACATGCGTTGACCCAAACGTTGTTAGCCAAAGGCGAAAACTTTGCCCCTTCCTTTTTACGTCTCAACTCGAAAGGTAGCATTGATATTACATCCGCTTGCGATTCCTTACTCACACCCGTACTCAGGCACAGTACCCACGCTGGTTGTTCCATTCGAGAATACCTTGTCCAGTGACATGGAGAGTCGTTACAAGGCTATCACTGACACTGAAGCAAGTCCGCCACGCTACACATCAGAGCTCCGGGCTGAATCGCGTTGCATCGCAGGCCCTGATTGCCCTCCTTGACAAGTCGCGATCGGTCATATCTCACACTCACACGACATCCGACGCTCCTGCCCCTGTATTATCCCCAGCAACGGTGGCTCTGTCTTCTACAGCAAATTTCTCAACGGACGCAAGGAAGCGTTGGATCGTTACCTGGCAGAGAATGAAGCCAACGAGGTCCGCGTCTCCGAGAAAACCAAAGCGTTTTGGTTGGAGAAGAGGAGAGCGACAGAGAATTTACTGACTGTTTTAGACGAAGCTGATAAGAGCGAATCGGAACTGAGCGATTCTGGAAGGAAAGCTCGTGAGGAGTACTTCGAGAAGACGAAGGCGGCGTGGGAAGGTCTGGCTGACGTTCTGAACCAGCTCAGCGAGGATATTGCTGGGCCGTTCGCTCTTGGTGCGCCACGTCATGTCAGATGAAATCGCATTTACTTCATCCCCTTTCACTTGTCGTGCACAGGGGAACAGATTTCGATTGTAGACGTGCACCTTGCGGCGTGGCTACACGAGCTCGTCGTCCTATCTGGGGGTAGTATCCGCGATAGCGGAACAGCAGCAATCGCGCGGCTTGAGGAACACGTCGGTGGAGGGTTTGCACTTGCTAAAGATGTTATTTCTCCGTTGCCGGCCTCGGCGCCGCGGACAATAGGTTCTGACGAACCTGCGCCGGCGCAGCCCACATTGGCATCGAAATCAAAACTGGCGGTGTTGTGGGATGCGGTGGCCGCGAGGCCAAGCTGGCAGAAAGTGTTTGGCGTCGAAGGTTGAATGAAATAGAGTGTTTTGAGAGAACCATGATAGGGTGAGGGTGAATAGGCAGATTTGTTGTACCGTATCAACGTATCAACGTATATCAACAACGAAAGAATAGAGTGAGACAAGTTTGGCTCCGCGCGCAGCTGCCAAAATAACTTTTTGTCTTGATTTCCCTGTCTTTACACTGCCTCCACTTGGCTGTATCTTCCACTCGTTTACCCCAAGGGGATATCCAGCTCCCAACAGATATATTCTGTCCACCTCCACGACTTGTCATTCCTTCAGGCTTCAACTATCATGCCTCTGCCTCTAAGCACAGCAAACACGACCCACCCTAGCTCCCAATCCTCCTTCCCCGCGTCCCATGACCCTTTTGAGAACATCCCCTACCTGTCTGGAGGCGCGGGGCCACGCCCGCCGTCTCAGTCAAGTATCCCGTTGTCCTCGAACGCCCATCTTACTCCCGCTGCGCAGCACATACCCTCCTCTCGCTCAAGTTTCGTCTTTCCAGACCCACCGCCAGAAGGGCTCTCTGCCCGGACGTCACCCAATTCATCCGTGATGAATTCGCCTCTTCCTTCGCGCTCCCCTTCGCCACACCCTCCATTATACTCCCCCGGACCGTCTTCTGCGTCAGATACGGATAGCGACGAGCCTGGGTCTCCCTTGCTCCTCGATACTTATGGTACCTCGTACTCGCGCGAAGGCCGGCCCCGTTGGTGGCGCCTACAACAACGCTCGCGTCGAGGGCCACGACGTCCTGCATGGTGGGGATACAGGTCAATGGTTCGCGTCATGCGGAGAGTCGTCAGACACCCTTTCTTTCCAAAGCACCCTTCCACGATCGTGTGTCTCTCATCTATCTTTTCTATCCCGCGTATTTCTGACCGAAACTTTTGTGAGCAGCTGCTCTCTCTTCTTTTCTTCTCCATCTTGGCGTTGTCAATAACCCTCCTGTTGATCCACTTACTAAACCCTGACAAAGAGCCTCTACCGTGGCGGGCCTACTGTACGATGCCGGAACCGTCGACGGACCCTCCACCGCTCAATGTCCATCCTACCTTTCTTAACATTTCCACCGTGGAATCTGCACCTCCGATACCTCCCTTTCCTCCAGAAAACTTCGAGGCGTTACCCCCGGCTGGTGTCTTTGTCGGTGTCTTCTCTATGGATTCGTCCTCGGAGCGCCGCATGCTTATTCGGTCGACGTGGGCGACTCACCCTCGAAGTCGTAATGGTGCAGGGCATGGCGACGCTGGCGACGGGACATCTCGGACTATCGTCCGTTTCATCATGGGTCAGCCCCGCAAAACATGGGAACGACGTATCCGGTTAGAAATGGAAGGTGCGCGTCCAATGATACTTGCAGCCTTCGCGTCCCTCAGTCTAATGGCGCTGTCATGTATGATGTACAGAGTTTAGAGACATCGTTATTCTCCCAACCTCGGAAAACATGAATTCTGGAAAGACATATTCGTTCTTGACTTGGGCAGCCTCGATGGCCTGGGTTCCACCGCTTTACTTTGATACCGACATACCTCTCCCTAATTTCTCATACTCCAACGCCTCAAGTCCTGTCCTTTCCCTTGCCTCACATGACCCACTTTATGCACAGCAAGACCGAGCACTTGGATTATCGGCCGCACAAGAGTGGGTGCGCCCGGATTTCGTCGTCAAGGTAGACGATGATTCGTTCGTTATGCTTGCGGAGCTCGAGGCGCGCCTGCGCGTCGCGCTACACGAGGGTCGCACGGTGCATGTAGGTGACCAACAATTGGATGGCAATGGTGTATCTGCCGTGTCGGCCAGGCAAAGCGTCGAATTACTTTCACCAATGTCTGACGGGAGAGCGCCTCCGTCCAGCGGGGTACAGCCTCATTTGCCGTCCAGTTTGTCGCCAGCCGGGGATCCACTAATATACTGGGGCTACCTGGTTAAGCGGCGTTTCATGGCTGGCGAATTATATGCGCTCAGCTGGAGCCTTGTTGATTGGGTTTCAAGGGAACCTGCCATCAAGGGTCTCGTGCGAGGTGCCGAGGATAAGCAGACGGCTAAGTGGATGCGGTTGCACCCCCGTGCGGCGGATGTTCGATGGGTTGCAGAACGTTGCTGGATCTACGACCACCCACGCAGTGGCACAGTGTTCGTTTTTTTTCCTCACAGGTTCTTCTGTAGCTTTAACTGATGGCATCATTTACTATCGCAGGTACTCCCATGGTTTTCTGTTCCCCTCCGAGGCTGCTCGCGTCCGAGAGGGCGTCAGCGCGTTCTTTGACAGGCAGCCGGAACCAAACAAGCTCCCCACCGCGTCGGCGCAGAATTGGCACGACAGAGACTGGGCTGCACCCGCAGAGTGGTCTCGATCGAGCGTGTCAACGTTCGGCACTCGGTACACTTTGCCGCTTCCCAACTTGACCGTATCGCAGAGCATCGAAGCGCTTGTTGAGGGAAGCGACATGTCCGAATTATACGAGGGTACGTAAATTTCAGAATCTGGTCGTCCATCCCCTTATGGTTCGTCGTTGCAGGGAGCGTATGGTCTGCAGAACATGCGTGGCAGTTGCGTGAGGGCCGCAAAAAACGATACAACGGACAACGGTTGGGTGGCACAATTGTGGTGCATTTCATCAAAAAACACATGTGGTTCTTCGAGACTGCGCTCGCGCTTCTAGAAGGTGAGGAGGTGACCGAGTACGAGATACAGCGGCGGCCCGGGGCACGTGAAGAGGAATTATTACTCGCTGGGGCAACGGTTCTATCGCGAACGGCTGCTAAACCCCACCGATCTCAACTTGACGGCGGTCCACCCGCGCTGCACGCATCGGGCGTGTTGGCCGTGAAAGTAAGACGAGTTTCTTAGGACCCTTGCATTGCGATTAATATTCTTGGTCCCTTCACACGCTACTCTCTGATAACTGTATTCCTGTATCATATCTCTCTCGCTCTCCATCACATCCATTGCGCGTTTTCGACACCCATCCATCATATTTATACCAGACATACGGTAGAGATTGTAGTGACCATAGTCATTCATTCAAACTTTCATCATAATTTCAGAACAGCATACGCGGGTCTCGCGGTCTTGCCATGCCAGAGGCCATGAGCTAACCTGAGTCAGAGGCGGAAGCCGACGAAAAAGGCCCACATAGCCTGGGGGCTAATCCCAAAGGGGCAGCATTGCGGGTACAGGGGCACAAAAGGAGCGATGTCACCGCAGCACCGCATTGTCACTATTTTGACTATTTGGGTAGACAAAATATATTTGGCGGCCCGCTTTGCCTCCGAATAACTCCCAACCCATCTTGGAATCCGTAAAGATGATGGTATCCAGTTGGTATCCTTGACGCCAACAGGCTTTCTCAAGTTCGCGTCAGGTGAATAAAGGATGGCGCACTGTCACGATGACCGTCATTGGATATTGAACAAGTGATGAAATGACGGAGATGAGCAGATGCAAGGAGCGCGCAGCACATGGCTGTGGTAGCAACCTCGAAGGGCGCCGGTCATAACCAACAACGTGGCTGCCGATGCCGAGGATGCTCCACACCACCTTATGCCCACGTTGGCTTGGGTCAGGACAAGGTGAGGTACGTCAACAAAAAATCTACGCAGCTCACCTCTGCCTCCCTGCCTACCACCTTCTCTTCTCCTCATTCTCCTCCTACCTGACCCCTCTCATCATAATGCCCTCATGCTGAACAAACGCCAGTCGTCTGTTCCCGCCTCGGCTGCCCAGCCCGGTGAGTCTTTTAGGGCTTTTCGTTTTGTTCCGCTCTCTCTTTGTCAGTCAGGAACCTCGCCCCAATCGATCTTTTTGGGCGCTGCGGGGGTGTCGGTAACAATTTATATTTCCCACTCGGCCTTAGTAGCTCGAGGCTCGGGCCTTGCACGGCCTCGTGCGTTGCCAAATGCGGGTCTGATTGAAGGGTTTGCGCCCAACTGAGCGCGCTCTCACATACCCCTCTCTCTTCATCGTCTCTGACAAAAGCAGCAGTGCATCGCAGTTTGACCGGGGGCTGCTGCTTGCCCTTTCTTAAATCCCCCTCCCTTTGCGAGGGGCGCTTCCCCTTTCTCCCCGAAACTCCTATTTTGAGTTTTTCGCCCTGTTACTGACTATCTCCCTTCTGTTCCTGGATTCCCATTACTTCACCGTCTTCGGCAATCTTTCAACCACTTCGACTGCTTCTTGGCACGCCTGTGAAACACGTTTTTATTTCGCTTTCGCTCGACTTGCGAATGTCCGATACGTCTGTGCCATCACCCCTCGCATTATCACCATCTGCTGCCGCGCCGCCTACATCGCCATTGCAAAATCCTGCTCCATCGCCATCTGCTGTACCACCTCCCTCGCCCTCGCAAAACCCTGCTCCATCGCCATCTGCTGCACCACCTCCCTCGCCCTCGCAAAACCCTGCTCCATCTCCATCTGCCCCACCCTCCCCATCGCAAAACCCCGCTGCATCGCCATCTTCCCCACCCTCTCCGTCGCACAATCCTGCTCCGTCACCATCTTCTCCCCCCTCTCCGTCGCAAAATCCTGCCCCATCTCCTTCGCAAAATCCTACTCCATCCCGATCCTCTCCGCCCCTAAACTCTGCCCCGTCACCTCTGCCTGTATCGTCACCACCACCCATGTCTTCTGCACCACCACCGCCTTCGCACTCTGCGCCCGCGCCTTCGCCCTCTGCACCCGCACCTTCACCCTCTGCGCCCGCACCTTCACCCTCTGCGCCCGCACCTTCGCCTTCTGCACCCGCGCCCTCGCCCTCTGCACCCGCGCCCTCGCCCTCTGCGCCACCGCCTTCGCCCTCTGCACCACCGCCCTCGCCTTCCGCACCCGCGCCCTCGCCCTCTGCACCACCGCCGTCGCCCTCCGCACACCCACCTTCGCCCTCAGCCTCAGTATCGCCTTCTTCCCCGCCTCCGTCCATAGTATCTACCCCGACTGCCACGTGAGTCCTCATTGTTCTGGCCTACATTGTTATGGACCTAATGTCGAATGCTATCCTAGTCCGCAGTCTTCTGTACAACCGTCCTCAGCACCCGCAACTACTCCTGCAAGCTTACCTGCGTCGTCTCTTGCGCCTTCATCTAGCGAGGCTCCCCATAGCTCGCCTGTCAGCACACCACCGAGTACTTCAAATGCGCCATCGAGCAGTCCTTCGTTGGCGATCTCTACCCAGCCGCCGTCTTCCACTGCTACGCCCTCTACAGTAGCTTCAACTAGTTCCCCGAGTCCGAGCAGCAGTTCCACCACAACTACTAGTACTACACCCACTACCGTTCATGCTGCGTGCGTATTTCATTAAATTTTTCTCTCCTGCATGATCTTTAATACGATGTGAATTTAGTTCGACATTCTCGAGCACTGTTTTTATTCAGACGACCAACAGTCTTGGGCAGGTGACATCATTTGCACCCCTCGAAATCACTTCAACCTTTACCTCGACTATGAGCAATGGTGGTGTCGAGACCTTCACCGAGGTAATTGCGAATCCGACGCTAAGTGCCGATGACCGTGCAAGCACCACCCAGTAAGTCCCCTGAACCCGTGGTGCATCACATATGAGATCGAATTCCTCTTTGTTATAGGTTCTTCCACAACAAGGGTGCTGTTGCTGGTGTCTTTCTGATCGTTGGCCTTGCAGCGGCGACCATCTGCTTGTGGATATTCTTCTTCATCCGCAGGAGACGCCGCAGGCGAAGGATCGATCATGACACAGCCATCTCCGCGTCACTCGCGGCCGCTGGTTATAATCGTGCACCTATTGACGATGAAGACTTGGGCCCAGGTCCTGGAATGCGGCAGCGGTTTGGCTCCCTCAGCTCACATCCATCGCTCAGCACGCCGATCACTGATGAAGAGCGTGCAGCGGAGACTAATGTCCATGCCGTGAACTTATATGATCCGTACGCAGACTATGGTCGGCCCGTTGCTGGTTCGGGTTATATTCCTGCACGTTCGGAGAGCCCGTCACGGCATAGTCGAGATCGCATGGCGGAGGGTACCTATACCAGCGGCGCGAGCAGACACACAGGTTCAGCGCTTGTTCCGGACCGTAGCTCGGGGAGTACAGACCCACTACTCTCTGGCCCCATCCCACCTCAGGCGATTCCTCAACCATACACCCTATCTTCCCCGACGGTGCCGCCTCGGAACCCTAAGAGGATGGGTGGACAAGAAGGGCAATCACAAGAGAGTGCGGGCGGGTCTGGTTCCCGCCATGCTGATGAGCGTCCCCCGCCAGAGTACCGCGCAGCAGGTGGACGAGACAAAAAGCCGGGAGCCAAGGGATGACATGAATCACTCGCGGCAGTCTAACGTATGTGCCGTAGTATCCTCAGCATCCTCCCATGATATCAAAATCTGATGCGTCTCCCCGTCCAGGTCCAGAATTGTATGAAAAACAAGCCGGCCAGGTATACTAAGGTCTTGGGTTCGACATATCATGTCCGGGTTGCGGACAAGTTTACACTCATTGTTCTGATGTGCATATTGGGGTGTTGTTTCTTCTCTCCTCTGCAGCGATTGTAACGGACAGTTTCTCATTCTCATTTCATCTTTACGACTTCATAAATGGACACGCAACAATTGATTATGTCTTTTTCGGGAGATCCCGGACAGCTATATAGTTAATCGTGCTGTGGCTGAGAAATAGATTACCCGATTGGGAGTTGTCAGTCAAAAGTAATCTTCAAATAACCAGCGTTCGGTGTTCCCCCCTTCTACGATCTCAAAACTATCGCCATGGCTGAACAAGTTTGTAAAATTGTTGTCTTTTCTGAGCACTTTCAACTGACCGAATGTCTTGTAGGTTGAGAAGGCATTTCAAAAGCAGCCCCTCTTTCAGAACGCTAAGGCTCGTGGTGCGTCATTTTTCCACCCAAGATGAGACCCCAGGACGAGTCTAACCGCCGATTGTATGTGACGATAGGTGGAAAGAAGGTATCGACAAAGGAGAAGCGGTGGTATAAGGATGTAGGACTTGGATTCAAGACGCCCCTTGACGCGATAAACGGGACTTACATCGGTGTGTGCGCTCTTTTCGCCTCTTTCGAATAGCCCATAGACGGTGCGAGTGAAAACAGATAAAAAGTGTCCATTCACCAGTGAGGTTTCCATCCGTGGACGGATCCTCACCGGGCGTGTTGTCTCCACCAAGATGACTCGCACTATTATTATCCGCCGCGACTACCTGCATTACGTCCCCAAATACAGTGCGTAATCCCATGGGCGTCTAAGGAGCCTTCGACTCACTATCATCCACTGTTTGCAGACCGCTACGAGAAGAGGCACAAAAATCTTGCAGCACATGTATCGCCTGCGTTCCGTGTTGAGCAGGGAGATATTGTCACCGTCGGTCAGTCATGGACAACGGGCAATCCTTCGGACTTTTAACCATGAGAAACTGATGGATGTCTACAGGTCAATGCCGACCGCTATCGAAAACGGTGCGCTTCAACGTGTTGCGGGTGGCAAAGAGCAAGGCTGCGACCAAGACATTCGGCAAGTTTTAGATGTTGGAGATGGCCTATTGTCGCATACTGGACGTGTGTTATGCTCTCGATGATAATGATTACTCTAAGCTATGCGGCGAAATTGATTGTGCCAATACTGCGTATCTATCTGAGTTGAGTGGTCGGCCAAGGAGCCAAATAAGGGCCAAATAGATGCTGGGCGGTGTTATGCGCGGGCGCCAGACTTGGTCAGTGTTCTCCACCCGCCTCCTCCCGGCTGACCGGTACCACCATCGTCACCGTCACCGTCACCCGTCACCCGGTCCTTCATCGGACGTCGTTCTCCAACTCGATCTCTTCTCTCCTTCAACGCCACAAACTGGCTCACTCTCTCCTTTCAGCCTTTACTAATAGACTATCAAAGTCTAGATCCCATTCTCCTGGTCCACATACAACCTCTCCTTCGTCATCTTCTCGTGGCCTTTCCATGGGCCAGCAGCCTTCCAAAAAGTCAAGAAAGGGTGGGAAAGATAAGGAAAAGGAAGTCGGCCTTGGTGAAGGTGATCCTGCTCATACGAGTCCAAACGAGCATCCTCTATCCGGCTTGTCTCGTGCCGCTGGTAATGGGTCTTCCTCGGCTATCGGCACGCCCTCTATCAACGTGTCCTCTCCCGAGGACTTAAAGAACACACCAAATGGCGGCGGCGAACGGCCGCTAGGACCAGCGTCGGGTATCTCCAAGTCTCTTCTGCAGAACGGATCTTCAACCGACGTCGCATCTACACTTACACTGTTGAATGCGTCCCACTCACCCTCACCTTCGCCATCGCATTCTAACAGGCCTCCTCCTCTCGATATCCCTTCCACCACCATCCTCGCACACAACGGTTCTGCCCAATCCGCCGGCGGCTCAGCAGGGAGCGCCCCACAGGGAGGCGAAGCCTCTGCGTCCATGAGCCCCTACATGGGTAACAGAGACAGGTCTCGGTCGCTCGACGTGGACGACTTTATCCAACGATTGCTGGACGTCGGCTACACCGGAAAGGTCAACAAATCGTTATGTATTAAGAACCCTGAGATTGTGGCAATCTGCCAAGCCGCGAGGGAAATATTTTTATCGCAACCCACACTTATCGAGCTTTCCCCGCCGGTCAAGATAGTCGGGGACGTGCATGGACAATACTCTGATCTCATTCGCCTGTTCGAAATGTGTGGGTTTCCCCCGGCGTCCAACTACCTCTTCCTCGGCGACTACGTCGACCGAGGCAAGCAAAGTTTAGAGACTTTCTTACTCCTGCTCTGCTACAAGATTAAATATCCAGAGAACTTCTTTATGTTGCGAGGAAACCACGAATGCGCCAATGTCACGCGAGGTTAGCGCATTCCTACTGGGTTTTTCTTGGCGTTCGTCTTGGCTCATGATCGACAGTTTACGGATTTTATGACGAGTGCAAGCGACGGTGTAACATCAAGACATGGAAGACGTTTGTCGACGTGTTCAACTGCCTCCCAATCGCCGCTATTGTTGCATCCAAGATCTTCTGCGTACATGGCGGGCTCTCACCCTCATTACAATCAATGGAGGACGTCAAGGCACTGCAACGTCCAACTGACGTCCCTGACTACGGCCTGCTCAATGACTTATTATGGTCAGACCCCTCTGACACCGCGCTAGATTGGGAAGAAAACGAACGCGGCGTCAGCTTTTGCTTTGGGAAGGCTATTATAAACGAATTCCTTGTGCGGTACGACATGGACCTCATCTGTCGAGCGCATATGGTCGTAGAGGATGGATATGAATTCTGGAATGATCGGACTTTGGTCACGGTGTTTAGTGCGCCGAACTACTGCGGAGGTACGTGAACGGCACGCATTATCCGTGTTAATCGCTCATGATATGGAGAAGAATTTGACAATTACGGGGCTTGCATGAGGTGAGCTGAACGACGGGCGCCTGACCTGTCTCGATCGTGTGACTCACTCAACCCCTTTTAGTGTCTCGGAGGACCTTTTATGTGCTTTCGAACTGCTGAAACCTCTCGACGGGCCGGCCCTTCGTAAAGAGATGACGAAGGCTAAACGGAAGAGGTGACTACCTTGCCGCGTTGATGACACGAATCTGACAGTGGTTACAGCATGATGAGTGCCTCCTGATCCCAGATACCGGAAGTATTCCTCCCGCGATGAATTATACGATTATACTTACGAGTAGATGCGGGTTATTTGTTCTTGGCGATGCGTTCGTTCCCCCGATTCAGAAGATCGTCTTCCTGTGGACTCAGGAGACCCTTCTCTACTCCACGCCTGTTGGCCGTACGGCTATCTAAGGCATGATTGCCGTTCAGTCATGCAACCTTACAGAACCATTGCCTATCGTCGATTTTTCCGAGCCCGCTTGTGACAATGTTTTTGTATTTACAGTACCGCTTGCACATCCTCATTCCCATGCCCATCGCCATAACGATCCGTCCCCCTTTGTCTGTTTTTATAGGGGTATTTGCCAGTTCACGTTGACTACTGTTTCTTTTTCGTGGGAATTAGTGTGGTTTACAACAAGGCTATGGGAGCCTAGGATGTTTCTAGTACATACCGTGGGGATGTCATACTTTACTATGTCTTGAATCCAAATCCATTTCAATGACGACGCGACGCATCACGTGTCCATTTCGCATGTTTACGGCCATCGTGACTTGTCCAAGACGCGTCAAGCTCGCGTCGTCTATCTCTCCTTGCATGAGGAGGCAACAAACTCTCGGTACGCCCATATTCATGAACACCATCGCAGTCTACTTGACCCGTATGCTTTTAGCCAAATTCATCACTATGCCCCCTGGAAAGAAACCACCTCCACAACAGTCCAGTCTCACCGAATTATGGGGTAATAAACGGCAGAAGCAGACTGCCCCCGCCAGTACGAGGGGCGGTCAATCGAAACTGGAACCCGACACCGATGCCACCGTAGACGTGAGTCCGACAACGTCATCGGAACGTGCGTATTAGTCCGCGGCCTCGCCCTGCTGCTCGCTCCCACCGCGCAGGACGCAAATTTTGATGCACACGATTTTTACAGCTGCGCCCCCGAAGCGTAAACTAGAGACGGTCGCCAACGTTCACAGTCCGTGACCGCGTGCCATTCCCCGTCTCTGATTTTGCGCGTTGACTTTTTTCGTGGTGTTCGTGCATATGCAGGGACACCATCGCCTGAGCGTCAGGCCCCACGGCCGAAACGGCGGAAAATGGTGCTGGTCGACGATGACGATGAGGGACCGGCGCCAGACTCGGGTGAGTTTCTTCTCCTTTTCGACGCGTCGCGTCGGGACCTTTTCCAACCCTCTCGTAGAAGCACCATCGCGCCGCCCGAGCACTGCCGCGTCTCCTATGTCGTCATCGCCGCCGCCGCCGCCACCGCCACATGAGAAGGGTCAGGTGGCTAGCTCTTCCAAGGCTACCTCGCGGCGCCCTAAGGCTGAGCCAAAGGAGTCAAAGTCTACGATCAAGGCAAAGGGTAAGGGTAAAAGCGAAGCGAAGACAAAGACAAAGACAAAGGCGGCGGCGGCTGTGGCTGCGGAAGGGGAAGGGGAGGACGTGGACATGCACGAAGGGGACAGGGCAGTCGCGGCGGAGGAGTCAGGTCCTGCAGAAGAGGGAAATGATTCGGGTGAGGATGAGCTGGAGGACGCAGAGGAACGGAAAGCTGCGTCTAAAAGGTGTGTGTGTGCAATTTCACCTTCCCTGCTCGTTTTATGCCCTCAGTGATGTTGAACTGTCATTGCAGTGCGCAAGTAGCGTTAGATCGCAGAGATCAGATGGATGTGGAGGGTTGGAAAGTCGGCGATCCGTATGCACCTCCATAACTTTGTTGTTGAGCAAGAACGCTGTGTTACTCACAACCCCTCCCAGCGTACCCTATGCCGCTCTTGCAAAGTCGTTCGCACTCATCGAGGCAACCACAAAGCGGTTAGAAAAGACCTCTCTCCTCACAAGTCTAATGCTGCTTGTCATCCAGAGAAGCAAAGCTGGGGACACAGACTCGTTGCTTAGGACGGTCTATCTTTGCATTAATCGTGTCCGTTGCTCTCCCTATGCTTACGTTGCGTTCTTTTGGTTGATTCGGACATCTACAGCTCAGCCCAGATTACACGGGTATTGAGCTTGGGATCGGTGAGAGCTTGCTCGTCAAAGCAATAGGCGAGTCCACAGGACGAAGTCTTCAACTCATCAAAGCAGAGTTGAAAAAGGAAGGAGACCTCGGGTTAGTGGCAATGGTGAGTGACACTCTCCGTCGTCGAGCACGAGACACTTGAGGTGACGCTCCTGAAGAACTCCAAGAATATGCAAAAGACTTTGTTCAAGCCGAAGCCTCTCACCGTTCCTTTCGTCTTTTCAAATCTGAAAGAGATCGCTCTCAGTACTGGCCATTCGGTGAGTCGCGCGATCGTGCCCTCCGACTGCAAGTCCTAACACTTTTCTAGTCTCAAGGCAAGAAAGTGTCGATCATCACAAAGCTCCTTGCCGCGTGTAAGGGCGAGGAGGCAAAGTATATCGTCCGGAGTTTAGAAGGCAAGCTTCGGATAGGCAATGCTGAACGGACCGTGTTGGTGGCTCTTGCCCATGCAGCCGTCTTGGCAGAGCAAGAACGATGTAAGCACGAATTGTTTTACATGAACAATATCTACTCATATTCGTGTCTAGCTGGAAAGAAATGGAGCACAGAGAAGCTAGCGTCACGACTAGAAGAAGGGGCAAGCATAGTGAAGTCGGTCTACAGGTAAAGTCTATTCATTTCACTTGGAATCCCCCCGCCTATACACCTGCGCCTCCAGTGAACTGCCGAACCATGATGCGGTCGTCCCAGCGCTTCTCACCGTTGGCGTGAACAAACTACGCGAGGCGTGTAAGCTGACCCCCGGAGTGCCGCTCAAACCGATGCTTGCCAAGCCCACAAAGGCCATTGGCGAAGTGTTAGATCGCTTCGAGGGCAAGCGATTCACCTGCGAATACAAATATGACGGTGAACGAGCACAGGTGCACAAGCTTGCTGATGGCACTGTTGGTGTGTTCAGCCGTAACTCGGAGGATATGAGCAAGAAGTATCCAGATTTAGTCGAACAACTACCACATGTGGGATCTCAAACTCTGCGAGGGGAGACACCTTTCTCACGGAGTGATATAGTGCATCAAAGAGAATACCAAATCGTTCGTGTTGGACGCGGAAGCTGTAGCAATAGATAGGACATCAGGCAAGTTGATGCCCTTCCAGGAGCTGAGCAAGCGCAAGCGGAAGGATGTAAAGGTGGAAGACATCCAAGTGCGCGTGTGTCTCTTCGCTTTCGACCTCCTTTACCTCAACGGAGAAGTGAGTGTTCTTGCGCGCTGCGGCTTTAGTTCAGGGCCTGTGTTGATCTGTCTGTGCGCAGCCTCTATTGCACAGAGACCTGTCGGGACGGAGAGAGCTCTTGCAGCAGCATTTTGAGCCCGTTGACTTTGAGTTTCAATTTGCCAAGTCCTCGGACAGCGAAACGACGGAGGACATTCAGGCATTCTTGGACGAAAGCGTCAAGGATGGCTGTGAAGGCCTCATGGTCAAGATGCTCGAGAGCGAAGCAAGCTACTATGAGCCGTCAAGACGCAGCGTCAACTGGCTCAAGGTTAGCACTCTGTTCAAGATCATTCGCTTTGTGAAACTGACCTTTCTCGCGACAACAGCTGAAAAAGGACTACTTGGCTGGCGTTGGAGACTCGCTGGACCTGGTCGTCGTTGGTGGATACTATGGTAAAGGCAAGCGGACAAACGTATACGGAGCGTTCCTACTCGCGTGCTATGATGCGGATTCGGAAGAATACCAGACAATCTGCAAGATCGGTACCGGGTTTAGCGAGGAAGCATTGGCAGCGCACTACAGCGCACTGCAGCCTCTGGAAACGG
>WNFC01006413.1_pt1 | contig 17510 bp, 25 predicted proteins | sample 5400541 | NCBI WGS metagenome assembly WNFC01 (sample SAMN13153342, study PRJNA577476) | soil metagenome | isolation source: 120 cm saprolite under Douglas fir tree site 2 hole 2 replicate 1 | place: USA:California | collected 2015-04-18
GCCAGTTCCTGCCCTATGACCCGAATCGGATATTCCTGATAGGTCACAGCTGCAGCGCACACATGCTTGCGTGCGTACTACTCGACTCTGCAGAACCGGCTCTTGTGCCCCCTCCGGCGCTTTTACGGGCTGTTCGAGGTGTCGTCTTTTCGGAGGGGCTCTATGACATCGATGCCTTGCTCCAGTCTTTCCCAACTTATCGCGACTGGTTCATTCGCCACACATTTGGCGATCTGCCAACTTACGATCGTTATTCCGCCACCAGGATGATCCTCCGCGAGGGGGCAACTCATGTCAGGTGGATCATTATTCACTCTAACGGAGATACTCTGGTGGACGCCGTTCAAAGCCAGGCCATGTACCACCACTTGCAATCCCTCCACAAAGGGGGTCTCCGGGAGACCGGACAAGTTTTTAAAAATTGGGATGACCTACACGAAGAACACGGCGCGATTCTTCAGTCAGAAAAATACATTCAGATTGTGGGGGACTTCATACACATGGTGTCGAGCACTTGAAATTGTATGATGTACTGTTTGGATTCCTTTAGACGTCTAGCTCCTTGAGAACTTCCTCTAAATACTTTGCCGCGTTTTCGCAATCCTGGACTGTATTGTACAAGGCTGTAGGAGATAGCCTGATGACATTGGGGTGTCTTTCATCCCCTATGACACCGTGGCTCTGAAGGCCCTCGAGTACTTTATGCATCAGTTCTGTGTCCGACGAGAAAAACAAAAGGGAGAGCTGTGATCCCCGAGAGTTCGCATCAGATGGCGTAATGATGGTAAACGCAGGACGACGGTGTTGATCGTGGGCAGTCGAACTGGCGCATAAGGGTAATCTCATGGCCGCCTCGTGTGTGGAAACAAAATATGCCGACTGGAACAACAGTTTTCCGAGGTATGCCGTCAGCTCGATAGAACGCATCCGCAACCGTCCCATCATCCCGGCTTCTTTAAACACCTGAAGGGAGCCAAGCAGAGAGGCGACTCCGAGGACAGAAGGGTTGGACATTTGCAGCCCTTGCGCCCCTCGAATAGGGGAGAAAACGGATGGCATGAGAAAACGTGTGGAGGGATCGTGTCCCCACCAGCCCGCATATCTTCAAATTAAGAAATGTCAGCAAACGGGCCCGTGCGGCACGTCAGACAGCCAGGCAATATGTGATGTAAGAAACAACGTTGTGGCAGGGTAGGGGGATCAGTGAAATTTGCGCCGGAGAAAGGTATGGATCTACGGCACCTTGGCTTTTCCTGGTCCCACTTCTCGTGGACGTACAGGCCGGCAATACCCCCAGGACCTGAATTTAAATATTTGTAACTGCACCACACGGCCCAGTCAACGTCCCAATCGTGAAGAGACAGAGGGACATTTCCGATCGCGTGGGCAAGGTCCCATCCACAAATACATTTCTGTGTGTTGTGCCGATCAGCAGGACTAGAAAACGTAAAAGGCGCTGATGTGCAATAGGACTATGAGAAAAGGACCTTCCCGCGCACTGACTCTTAAAAGTTGGGGAATACCTCTCGGACCGCCCGGGCGAGACCCCGGCGGAAATGGGAAAAACCTCACCTGGGCCTTAGCTGCCTTAGTGATCGACTGCATCGGGAACCATTGCCCCGTGTAGTACTGCACGCCGCTGAAAATGACGAGAGCGATGGAAGGCCCCTGTTTTTCTATTACTTCTAAAATATCCTCTTCTCGAAGGGAGAACTCCCCTTCACGGGGGAACATCTCGATGATAGCATCTTTGGGATCGAGCCCATGTAGTTGCACCTGGGAAGCAAAAGCGTACTTTCGACAGGTGCGGTCAGAACCGAGAAAGGACACGAGGTGGTGATCAAAATGGAAAGTGACAGACTTGGTCTGACGGGAAAGCCATGCCCTCGCAAAGTAGTTTGTACCGTTCGGGGGTGGGCTTGTAGAATATATTCATCATGAGGTGTAGATTGGCTGTCAGAGTGCCCATGCAAGCGACCTCAGTCTCGCGCGCACCTTTGGCCAAGACGAGAGAACATGTTAGGACCAAGCACCAGCGCCGCAAGACAGACTGGAATTTTTCTCTACCTAAAAGCTCGGCAAGAAGGGGGTTGACATGATCAGTGATGTTCATCCATTCCCTTCCATGTGGATGATCATGATGGCCCTGAACAGCCCTGCGAACATGAAAAGAGACAGTTGGGACATGATGGGATGAAATGAATTAGGGACATCGATGATGGTGCTTGCCTGGAACCCCAGACGCGAAATTCTTGCTGGACTAGAGATTCTGCAGGCTGCGGAAGAAGGCCCAAGGAATTACCACAGAGATAAGTGCAAGGGTCTTCTCCACCTGCGGGGAGAGGGCGCTTCAACGGGCGTTTGATTTCGACGGAAGCAAACCTGGAGAGCCAGAAGAGTACCGACCTTTCACACGTGATGCGCCGACGTCCCCATTAGTGGGAATAACAAACCTGTGGCGGAAAGAAGAGTCGAGAAGAAGAGACTGCATCAGTGATCAGTCCAGAGTGGAGTGGATTAAGCCACAGTACTCTCCTCCCAACTCTCCCTTTTCGTCTTCGGCATCTCCCGCACTGTGATGTGATTAATTTTTTTATGATGACCGTACAACGTACACCATTGATTTAATATCCAGCCATCTGGCTGTTACAGGTCGCCGGTTGCCTTTGCAGATCATACTGACTCGCAGTGCGACCTCACCGACTTCCGGTCTATCCCCATTACGGTGCGGCGATGTTCAACCAAGTAACAAGGCGTATTTTATTTGGAAATTTACGAAATTCGGGGGTTCAGCGCTCAGCAAACGCAGCGCGTGATATCTGAAACGATTGCCTAGAAGGTACTTGATCCGAGAATATGAGGCGAGAGGGGGGGAAAAAAGAAAGAAAGAAAAGAAAGAAAAAAAACAAGAGATATATTTATGCCGTAAATGCGTGCGGAGATATGCCGAGTTGGGAAGGGAGAATTGCCTACATCGGAACTAGCGTGAGATGAGTGAGTGGGGATCGAGGCGAGACGGTCACAAATCGCGTCATGTCATGTCTGCAAAACTCAACATCAGTACTCCCACCATGACAAGAAAGCTTGTCATAGTTGGCGCTGGCCCTGTCGGCTGCCTCGCTGCAATCTCATTCGCGAACATGGGTTGGTCTGTCGAAATCTACGAGGCTCGTCCTGGTATTCCGCGTTCTTCACACAGGCGATTTTCTTCGGTTTCATAAGAAAAATCAGATATGCGCTTGCCCTCTTCGCAAGCGGCCGCCCAACAGCGATCGATTAACCTCGCCATCTCTTCTCGTGGAATAGCCGCTATGCAAGCAATTGATAGCGCCGCGGCGTCCCGCTTCCTCGACAACGTTATTCCCATGTACGGCCGAATGATCCATCATTCCAATGGCAATTCAGAGAGTCAGCCCTACGATAGGAATGGCCAGGTAGGTTGCATGTTCCCACTCCTTCGATGGTCCTCGCGTTCACACCCTTATACCGTGTTTGTCCCACGCCCCCTGGATTTCCTTGTTCTTGAAAAGTGCATCAATTCCATAGACCGTGCCCTTCTCAACCGGAATCTTCTTGACGAGGCACTCGCTGTCAGGTCCGTTCGCGCCTATTTCCATCATAAGGTCGTGTCTATAGATTTCGATGGGCGCGTGATATCGGTCCTGGATGCCACTACTGGTAAACAACTCGAAAGGGGCTTCGACCTCTGTATCGGCGCCGACGGCAGCTACTCTATCGTCAGACGTCAGCTGATGAGGGTTGTCCGGTAGGTACCTCTCTCCCTTAGGAGCGTATTGTATTCTGAACCGAGCCGCCTGATTTCTCCATAGCATGGATTATCAACAAGAATATATCCCTCATGAATATCTCGAACTAAAGATACCGCCTGGACGAGACCACCGTAATAATCCAACGTCCCTCCTTGATCCGAATCATTTGCATATATGGCCGAGGCACTCTTTCATGCTCATAGCATTGCCTAACAAAGTCAGTAGCCTACTTCAAACATCTCCGATTTTAATCTACAACCTATGCCGTGCTTCATACAGGAAAAATCATTTACTTGCACATTATTTGCTCCAACGACTGAGTTCGAAAAGTTATCCCACAAGGACCAGGTTCTTTCATGGTTTAGGACACACTTTCCCGACGCTTTGGAACTCATAGGGACAGAGGAATTATTAAATTCGTTTCAACAGAACCCGCGGAACCCTCTAATTTCTATCAAGGTATGGCACTTTCATTCTCACCTGCGCCTCCAATATGTGTTCTTTTTTTTTTCTCCTCCCCCTTTTCACCAGGCGAAGCCATACCATTACAAGGACCGTGCGATCATCCTTGGGGACGCTGCGCATTCCATGGTTCCCTTCTATGGTCAGGGACTGAATTGCGGCCTTGAGGACGTCCGCGTCCTCACAGCATTGGTTCACGAAGCGGGGGTTGATCCTAGGACCGTTCGAGATCCGGATGTTTTTGATCTTCGACTTGCCGGAGCACTTTCCCGGTATTCTGAGTCGCGGTACGAGGACCTCATTGCGATCAATGACCTGGCGATGGATAATTAGTGGGTTGAACCCTGTTGAACGATCACGCTGTCGATGACGGTCACGAAATAATTATCCAGTGTGCGCACGCCTGTCAGACTGACGAATCTAGGCGCCTTCCCGTCCGGGGTGACCTTCCCGCCGGGAACACCTCGCGGATGGCTACCGTTGTACACGATGGTGACGTTTCGACCGGATATCAGCTATTCGAGTGCGAAACGCAAGGCGGCAGCACAGGCGCGTGTGATGAGCAACGCAAGGACGGCAGGATCGGTGGCGCTCGGGATCGGTGCGAGTGTGGGCATGTTGTGGATTGCGTTATTTTACCGAAGGCGAAGTTGTTGTTATTGGTAGAAGCGAAGCATGTCATGACAGGTCGTCGTAGAGTAATTATTAAAGAAAGATAGGGGTTTTTCGACCTCATTGTTCGCATTTCCGGGAATACGGCGGCGTGCAAAGCTCGGATATGATATTGGCCTGCTGCAGGGACCGAGCTGCTTGTTTTCTGCGGCGATTGAGGAACCTTTTTTTTTTCCTTTCCCAATTGATGTCCCGTCATGATCAAAGCATCCTGCGGTCACACTGGCACATGCTCTCCTTTACCAATCATTCCCGACCTTGACATTTCAATCATACAGGGATCAGCTATGAAAACACCGTGTCCACCAGGAACCTAATGCTACGGAAACGGGCAGTACAAGTGGAGAGGTGCGAGGAAATAGATATACCAGACAATTGCAACAATAAACAGTCCGAGGGACAACACAACAGCGACAGGAAGTGGGTATTGTTCTGCGTGGTCGTGGGCGCAAGCGTCGTCGCATCAACGCGGCGGAGGACGTTCCATAAACGTATACAATGCATTCAATCAAAATATTATTTCAGGCGGCGTTCTTCGGGGGCCTGCCCCGCTTTCGCTTGGCTGGGGTGTCGGACGTGGCCCCCTCGCCGACGTCCTCGTGGGGAGAGGTGGGCTTGGGCTTTGGTGGCCTTCCCCTCTTGCGCTTCGTAGCTGGTTCGCCCGTCGCAATCTCCTCCGGGGCACTCTTGGGCTGCGTAAATCACGGGGGATCAGAACGGGCGGTATATGGAGTTAGTTCGGCAGAGCATACTTTAGGAGGTCTCCCCCTTTTCCTCTTCTCGCCAGCCGCTGGAGCAGCTTCGGACGTGGACGCGGCTGTGCCCGCAGCGCTCTTCGGAGTCTTGTTCTTGCTGCCCTTGGGACGACCACGACCTCGTTTCGCTGGTGTAGCAGCGAGGCCTGAAGGAGAAACAAGGCGATTGTGAGCACAAGGAATATGAGAGGACGCGCGTTATCGATCGTCGCAAAGGAATAGCGAAAGGAGAAAGAAAGGGGGACCGACCCGTTTCCAAGTTGCCCGCTAGTTGAGCACCCTCTCCGGGCTCGTCGGGAAGTTTGTGGTCGTCATAGGTGTCGTCGGGTGGAGAGTCAGACATGATGGAAGGGAAAAGAGGGCAGGTTTGGGGATTGTTGAAGGGAGGGGACGGGTTATAACGAATATTTTGCCATAATTGAATAGAGTTCTTTTCGCGTGCATTTTTATTGCCTTTAGATAATGTTCTTGGGAGAGCGTTCTGTCTCGGGCTGGCGGAGGGCCCTGGAACCGTGGAATACGTAATTAATTTATTTGGGGGAAGGCGGACTCGGTCCATATCAATGGAAAATGCCGTTTCTGGTCCAGAAAACACCCAGAGGTCTTGTCCCGCTCCTCCCACACAGTGCCATAACGCCAGTTTCCCGCAGTATCCCCGGTTTCGATCCACCTTGCCTATCGTCCTCAAGAGCCCCCCCGTGTCCGTGTAGGCCACACTCGCGGAGAACAACCGGCCATTCCCGGAGTTTCTCTGTCGGGAATCTAATCTCCAATCCCGCGCCACAAAGTCCAGGGACCCGGACTTTGCCACGTGGCTCTCCTCTCCCTTCAATAATCATGTCCTTCTCCCTCCTCTTCCTCCTCCTCGTCCCTCCTTTTGCCGCGCCCCATCTGCTCGACTCCTTGCCAGATGACCTCTACGCCTTTCCGAAATACAGAGTCACCTTTCTCAACGGTCTCCCTCTTTTGAACGAGACCGCAGACCGCTGGCTTCGCGAGGGTCTCCGTGGTGGCGAGGCCGAGTTCCTCGACCACCCCACCCCATGGCAGGAGCCGTCTCCATTCAAGCATATCGATGCAGGGGAGGGTGCAGCCGTAGGCTCTCAATGCCATATCATCCACCCTCGCTCATGTGTCACCTTCCCCAAAAGCAGGCCTCAGTCGAATTTGCCCCAGATTACGCCATCGAGCTGATGAAAATGGGCCCTCGTGATACATATCTTTGTTTCATACCGCCTTCAATCGAGCAAGACCCGCCACCTCCAGAGGAAACCATCACAGAAGCCACCGCGTCCCACAGTTGGTCGCTTCTGCAACCCTTGGACGGAAGTTGCCTATACGTATGTGACGTGTCAGTGTCTTCTTCCGGTTATATGACCGCCGACCGCTATCTCAGCATCGCCAGGGATGGTTTACTTACGCATATTGCCACAACTCGCATGTCCGCCAATTCCGAGAAATGATTCATTCCCGGCCGATGACACCAGGTAAGTGTTTGTCGCAATGATACGTGGGATCAATATGTTCTTCTTACCCGTCGGTTCCCAGGAAAAGCTTATGATATTGAGGAGGATCCTGACGTGAGTGCTTCGTTTCCCTTTTTCTTCATTCCTTTCAGATTCACATCGGCCTCGCTTCTCCCAGTGGGAAGCTTACGATCTCGGCCGGGCACCTGAGGCCGGCTCTAATGCCGACCTGAGTAGGGCAGATCACGGTGCGATAGCAGCGAATCTCGAGCTCGCGCGCGGTGTGGGCTCGCGGTACCTCGTTCAGCGGTGGGGAGACGGTACAATATGCGACAAGACTGGCAAGCGACGCGAGATCGAGGTCCAGGTATGCAGTTCGTCACCAAACCGTGTCGCTCGACTCATGCATGCGAATCTATGCCCACGTTGCCCGCCCTAGTTCCACTGTTCCATGACAATGACAGACAGCATAATGTTTGTCAAAGAGTCAAGAACTTGTCACTACATCCTCGTGGTCAATACGCCGCGCCTGTGTGCCGAGCCCGGGTTTAAATCGCGCGTCGATCACCGCGAAGAGGCCCTCATCCGCTGTCGGCAGGTCGTAGACGCTACCACACTCGGCAATGCGGACAGCTCCCTACCGGAAGCCGATCACCCCTTCCACCAGTGGCGTCCCCCAGTTGCCCCCCCGCCCCCCTTAGACGCAGCAGAAACACCGTCCGGCGCCGCTGTGGAGACCGACGGTGACGATACATCACAAAAGGTTACCGCTGCCAAGGATGGTGCGGCGGACCACAATAATCTACTGCGCCGCGCGCTCGAGGCAATTCTGCAAAAGGCGGCGGCCAACACCGATGGCAATGGCAATGGCGCAGGCACCACGCCGCGCGTGGTCGTGGAGGAAGTCGGCGACGGCGAGATGGTGATCGAGCTTATCAACGAGATAGAGATGGACGAGGGGGAGGACGGGCAGCGGCGCGCTGTCGAGGACATTTCGCGGATGATGTTCTCCAAGGTGTTCGAGGACGGGCTACGCGCGGCAGGGTTCGACTTTCGCGACGATGAGGTCGAGGTCGAGGTCGAGGAGGTCGAAGTCGAGAGGGGGAGGATGGACGCCGAGCGCGAGGAAAAGGAGCGGCAAAAGAAGGGTGAGCGGACTGTCAACGGCGCTGCCAAGGGCCGCCAGAGGGCGACGAACGTGCACCCCGGAAGAGACGAGCTGTAAAGTATCAGATCTGTTGTATTCCATAACTTGGCAAAGCTATATGGGTCAGGTCGCATGTGTGTCCCTGGTCGCACGCGTTGCGCCACGGTGCGCAATTGGAGGGGAAGATCGCTGGCCTCGAGACAACAACCCCTCCTGGCCCGCTGTGCACAACTCTTTCACAGTTTCACAGCCTTTCCTTTCTTCTTGAGGCGCTCAGAGCAACGTCCGGTATGTATTGGAGCCATGAACTTGGACAGTTAAATATGATTACAGAGGACCGTTGAATCTAGCAGTATTGATAGATAAAGCCAGGACCTGTACATATAACAGTAGTAGTCCGAAGGACGAACGTGATGACAACAAATGGTAGGGCTAGGGCACACGGCAAACACCTGCGATGTGGAACAGAATGCAGAATGTTTCTCCCGTCCGTGCCGCGAGTCGGCACAGGCCCGATACGATAGATAAGGACACCGTGAGTTGGCACGTCAACGGGTGAGCGAGCACATGGGAAGGTGAGGAGTGAGTGGAATATAACGGGGGGGGGGGGAAGGAAGGAATGTGGGGATATATATATAAGTGTATAAGTTGCGTGAGTGTGGTATTATTGTGGAACATCCCCTTGCTTCCGTGCTAGAAGAACCGTCGTTTGTGTGATTTCTCTTCTGTCGTCACCTTTATGTGCACGTGGTCGGCCGTTACCCTAGACGTCAACGTCGAGCACGGCTTGATGCTCTTGAGCCATGCATCGCCGTCGTCCTCCTCCTCTGCACTCAGGTCATGATCCTGACATGGCCCGGGCGGCGTGTCGATACCGCGAGACGATGGCTCGCCGTTGTGGCGGTGACATCCGCAAAGCAGGACGGAGGTCTTGCCCCGGCCCTTGAGAAGATCTGTGAGGGTGCAGCGCGCGTCGGGCTCGACGTGCAACATGCGTCGAATGGCTGGCCGCGTCTCACGCGGAAGGAGGAGGAAGATGGATTCCGCGCTGCCGATGCAGCCGTTGTGGGTCGCCACTGACGCCGTGCTGTCCGCGCGGGCACGACGTGTAGACGACGCTGGCTTCGCCGGGGTAGGAGTGGACTCCTTATCGCAGACACCTTGTGCACTTGGATTATCTTCACACTTGGGACACTCTTCCGGCTCCTTGACTGAGCAAAGGACAACATCAGGAGGCTCACACAGAGGCTGCTCGAGGGTAACCGGGGATGTCGGCCCGTGGATGGTGGTCGCCCGAGTCCTCGTGGAGAGCACCAAATCGGGATGCTTTGCCGTCGGTGTGGGTGTCGACACATCATCGTAGATGATGTCAACTATTGGGTGCGACCCTAGCACGCGGCCAGTACGGATGGGAGAGTGGGGATAAGTTGGACCGAGCGTCGTCGGCGAAGACGGAAGAGATTCGGTCGACCCAGCCGGACGCGCGAACATTTGGACGGACGGATCAAGCTGGGTAGAACTCTCCGTGCGAACTATGTAGCCATGAGGAAGAGCGGGAAGAGTCGCCACGGAGAAGGAGCGAGGAGCTCCAGAACCCCCCGGCATAAACTGAGTCAATGGGGCACCGTGGCCAGCGTTATCATCATCAGAGCCAGACTCGTCAGATGTATGAGTACAAAGCGGAAAGTCTGCATCAAGGCTCTCTCCGAGAGAGCTCGTCTCGAATACGCTCGAAGCGGAGGTGGCCGACGCATTGCTGCTGAACTGGCTGTCCTGTGATGAGCTGCTGGAACCGTCCAGAGGCGGCGTAGAGTTGGTCGAATCGGCCGGCGCAGTTACGGAGTTGGGTGGAGTGGGTGGCCGCGTTGTATGTGAGGGACCACCTTCGTGGGGAGTTGTGTTATCCCGATGTTTCTCAGGAGTTTGGGAAACCCGGGGCGTCGGTTTCTGGCATAACTCCGGGTGTGAGTTGACAAAGGCACGGAAACTGGGATCCGCCTTGGCATCCGGAATCTTCCACGGGAAACGGCGGAGGACCATGCACATGAAGATGATAGCAACGCTCCAAACGTCGGTCTTACGCGGGTCGTAGTTCTCCTGCGTAATGACTTCTGGAGCTAGATACGGGTCGGAACCGACGATACCCGTCGCCTTCTGTTGAGCCTTTCCCGGGTAGTGGAAGACGGTGGCAGTGCCGAAGTCGATAAGCTTGACGACATTATTTGTAGTCATGACGCAATTATCGAGTTTGAGATCGCGGTGTGCTAGTCCCATCTCGTGCAAATATTCAACCCCATCGCAGATTTGCCTGAACACGCAATAAATCTCTGGACGACACATCTTGCCCGACATGACGACACTAAACAGGTCGTATGGTGCATACTCCATGACCTGAAATGCGAGTCAAAATTGAGACGTAATCGCAGATGAGGTTGATGAGTCAACTTGCCTCATAATAGTGGCCATGATCACAAACGATGTCGACCGTTTCGATGATATTGGGGTGTTTGAGGGTGGAGCCGACGCAAAACTCTGCAGTGACCTTCTTCTGGTACTCCTTCTCAGACTCACCGTTGCGCTTGGGCCTGAACTCCTTTACGGCAAATATATGACCACCATTTTTGTTGCTGGCCTTGATGAGGCGGACAGTACCACCAGCACCGGAGCCCAAAATGCGGCCCCACTTGCCATACTTTTTGGCAATATGCGCTTGAGTAGCCTCCGAAAGGGAATTGATGGGGTGTGGACGAGAGGGTGTATTGATACTAGAGTTGCGTGAGGGACCAGGGTGTTGTGGATGAGGAGCATCGGGAACGGGTGACCGGGACCGTAAACGACCAGTGCGAGAGGATTGAGAGGGTGACGGAGACCTATTCGCTGGCCGATCCTTAGTAGATTTGATAGCCTTGTCATCCTTGGGTTGATGATGTTTGTCCTTCCGCATAAATACCGCAAGTTTGTTCTCCTTGTGGGGCTTCCCCTCTAAAATCTGGGGTTGGGCTGGAGAGTCTGACGTGTGATTTGATCTAGGGGGGCTGGGGGGTTCGGTGGAAGGCTGAGTGGATGGCCTTGAGGAGGGCGTGTTCGCGCCATCTCCCGAGATAACCGTTTCGGAGTCGGGAGCCGGGACGGAGTCAAGCAAACTGCCATGGGACTCCGTGGAGTTTATAGAAATCTCGATTTGGCTCATTGTAGGAGGGTTGTGGAGAGTGGCCGGGTGATGTGGTGGACCGTGATGATGATGGGGAATATGGTTGTTCAGGAAACGCCTGAGATCACTAAGCGGTCCGGAGGATTGCTTGGGAGCTTTGATTGTAGGAGGAGGGGCATGCTGCTGGGGTGGGGAACAGTCCGGAGATGGAGTAGAAACGGGAGTGTTTGGCGCAACAGCCGAGTTTGACAGGAAATGGATGGATCGACGGCGAACGGTGAAGCCGAGCTTGGAAGTCATGGTGGGGTGTTCTAATGTAGGGGAGCTTGGCTGGGAAGGACTACCTCTAGGCTTCAAGAGGGAAGGTGTCCTAGAGGGACGTTTTGAGGGAGCCTAGAAAGCAAAAAAAAGGGAGATGAGGTGGTTGTGGCGGCGAGGAAGGATGGCCGAGAAGCTCAAGTACCTGCTCCGACTTTAGAAGGGTTGTGGAAGAGGATTGTGGACGTTGTTCCAAGGGGGAAGTGGATAGATCGCTGTCCGATGGGGATGGGAGTTGATCAGAGGAAGGGTCGTCTGAGGGCTGTTGGGTGGGATGTGGAGGGTCCGAGGGGGAGAGTAGCCTATCGGAGACGGGGAGAGGCTGAGAGGGAGGAGAGGACATGGTGGCTGTGCTGTGAAGGAAGGGGGCGTTGTGGGAGGGGAAAGGGAAAGAGAGAGAGGAGGGATATACAGTAATTTGGATTGAGACCTTAGCTCATTGGCCTGGCTGGACACCTGAACACAGTTGCAGTGCCCGCCGTCAGCGGTTTCGTAAACGTTATTCAAATCCGAATTACGCTTTACTCCGTTTCGGCACATCATACACCTCCTTCCCTTTCCTCTTAGCCTGCCCTGTCTGTCCTTGTCCTTCTGTCCTTGCGACCTCCCCTAGCGCGACCTCAAATCCCAAACACAACGGAAAAATAAATTTAGAGAGAGAACCGGATTGCCTGTGTTGGCAGCAGCGCCAACGTACTTTCGCATGCCACTGATGGGCTGTTGTCCCACCTTTGCTGGGTAAGGACCCTCGACCCGTGACCCGCCGCCTTCCCCTGGGGCTTCGATCGCCGGCCAATGATAGTCCCTTCGTTGGTAACTCCTCTCCCCAATTTTGGACTCTCGCCAGCGTACAGGGCAACCAGTTCCGATCCTTGTCCGTCCACGCAATTAGTTCTAGCACCGATACTTGTCCCTAACAGTGCCCATTCCGCTATCAGCATCTCAGACTCCCCGCTTGCCTCCACCACATGTTTTCGCCTCGTCGCACCGCATGCACCCATGCTATATGTCATATTCATATGTATTCCCGTACAGTACGTCCCAATGGGCGGCCGCTTAATTCTTTGGCATCTTGTCACGCGAGGAAAAATATTTTTTGATCCTCGCTACCATGAATCAAAGTTTTGGACTTGAAGCATGACATTCGGGGTGGGTCATTGTAGTGTGTATACGCGCGTCTGCCATGCAAGAGTCACATTCCTTCCTTGTTGGTGATGGTCCCGATATTTATTATTACCCAGGGGAAGGTTCGTCTTCTAATCTAATCGCCCCGCGGAATAAATCAAGTGATGGCCTGGCGGTGGGAACGGCATAGATTCAGACCCGAACCAGATAACCGCATTGATCAACAACCATAGATTGCAAATAAGCAGATCTAGAACCCCCCGTACGCCAGCAAATAGCAATACAAACTCACTTTATAAACGGTGGGGTTGAGGGATAGGAAGGCACGCACGTACGTAGACTTGATAGATCGGCAATGATTCGGCGTGATTCCGTCGCCCCCCTCCTTTTTCCCTTCTCCCCTTGCGACGCGACCGAGACCTCCGACTCCGAACGAACACATGTCACGGGGTGGAAAGTGGATTCGCACGAGATATAAAATAAATAAATAAATCGAAAATGAACCACCAATAACGAATTGCCAACTGGTACTTATCGTCGACCGTCCCATCCCGTCCACCCCGCGCGGGTGCGGCGGCGCAGGCGTCAATCAGCCCAATCGAGAAACGGGTGTTGGGGGGGTTGCACAGGAAAGCGGAAAGGCTTCTGCTGTATAGCCAATTGCGGATCCAAGTGCAAGAACGCAAGCAAGAACAAGCTGGGCACAGAACAACAGAACGAGAAACGACGTAACAGAGCAGAGGGATGGGGACGGCGCAACTGATAGTCGTTATCAATCTTGACAATCGTAGCTCTACCCGTCTGGGATGGATCAGGGCACGAGGCCGAGCCGAGCACGGCAAAGGTGCCATCGGTGGTGAGCAACCCACGAGCCTGGCGTGGGTCGGTCGGCCAGCTGAACCTACGAAATTTGGTTGGCGGGTCAGAAAACGAGGTACTGCAACGACATAACGACGTGACACTAGTACGCCTCCCCCCTCCAATCCATCTATCACTTGTATCATCGGCACCGTGGTTTTGTTCCTTGTGGAACTCTCAACGGAAAATGATTCCGCAGCACCACCGGTGAAAAAAAAAAGCATCACAGTATCCACTCCCTGCTGCGCTTCTCAACCACTTGGCTCGGTCAGCATTGCGGGCAGAAACTGAGGAAAGTAAACCTAATTTCCTTTCTCTTTTTTCATAGGTTTTGCTATATCATATATCATCCATCGCCTTCAGCCCCTAGCTGTCATGAGCATGACAGCATGGTGGAAGTTATAGTACAAGTACATCCATTTCCACCAGCATGTTACTCAGCCCGATCGTGTGACTCCTCTCGTGAGAAGCGATTCGTATTTTTGTTCATTTGCTCCCTTTTTTCTCTCCTTCGATGTGTTATGCGTCGGTTTCTTTTGTTTTCCCACGCCCCCGCGCCCTTTTTTTTCTTTCATAATCGCCGAGCTTAGGCGATTTGTGTGAGAAGCCGTTCCTTCCTTCCACTGTTCCACTGGCAAGGGCCAAGGGCCCCATCCATGCTACAAGCGCCCCGGCCTCAAAAGCGGCACCGTGACGGGACCAGCGCGGGGCCGCTAAGGCTCGGCTCCACGCACTGGCACGGCGTCCAAGGATTTTCCCTCTGCCTCCGTCCGCGCAAACTTGGGGTAATATTGTAATCAATCGGCTTCATAATCGTTTTACAGTAGATCGAATTATAAGCCAGTTATGCACTCGGCCCGCCCGGTTATCAATAGCGCCCTGATCTTTTTTTCCCCACTAAAAGTGACACGATCAATGCATTAGCCTTATGATTTCAATCATATAAATATAACCTCCAATTGCCGAAATTCCGCAAGTAAATTCACCCGGGATTTCAATTATTATCTTATAGATCCTTTCTAAATCTGCGATATCGCCATTTTGCACTTCGTCTTTTGTAGAGCACACGAGGCAGATCAAATATTCAGTCTAGTAGTATTAGATCCGGCCTAACGATGCCCGTCTGTATTATTGACAAAAATCGTTATCAAGGCTAGGCGATAAAATTAGAAAGCGAGCTCGAAATCGGTTCGGAGAGTGGGGAAAAATATCACAGTACAAACACCATGAGACGCCCTTTCCGGTTCTCGCACGCAGTTATGTGCACTACTAGTACACGCAGCGCGGAACCGATGGCTCGAGTGCGCAGCTGAAACAGTCACAACAATCCCCCCTTTCGCCCTTTTGGTGCCCACTTCGGGACGAAGGGTATGGGCATCTGGCATCATATACTTATTCCTCTATTCGCCTCGGAAAAGGGAATGATGGTGGAGAATGATCGAGCACGGGTGCGGGTGGACTGCGCTCGCACTGCATGTGTGGCACAGATGATCATGTGGCTATGCTCGCATAGCAAATCAATCGAGGTGATTGCGGAACAACTACACTACACTACCACAGCGCCTAAAGCCAACTGCGCGAGCAGGATAGCACGGATGACCTAAACGAGGTCCCAGGACAAAACTACAGCCGTACATCCCGAGTGAAACGCGTACTCGTAGCGAGCGGTGGATGCAGACAACGGCCTGAGATGACGCCGGTCGTCCGATTCCGAGCCCCCAGAGCCCCACTCGTCTTGCTTATCCTTGGTCCTCGGCATCCCGTTTGCGTTTCATCTCTCGAGACACTTTATGTTGAGCCGCCTCGTGTCGCGCAAGTTCTGCGGGCACCTTTGATACGGGGCTCTTCGATATTTCTGGAGTAATCGTACATCAGCACTAGTAAGTTTGTGGAGTGTATTTTGATGTGGGCTCACCTTGCTTTAGGTCATACCTACCAAGACGAACGAAGGATACGTCAGCTCCGATGCTGCGGAACAGAGAGAGATGTGTAACACGAAGGGAAGACCAACGCACATCACTTCATCATCGTCATTTGTCAGGAACGTGATCGCGATCCCTTGTTTACCCGCACGCCCAGTTCGGCCTGATACGAGCAGCTCAGTCATGAGGTGCGCTCTCACGGACAGTCGGAGGCGACAAACCTATACGATGCACATAAGATTCGATTGTGCCGGCCATCTGGAAGTTGATGACAAGCGAAACATCCTGCACGTCGATACCGCGCCCCGCGAGATCCGTCGCAACCAAAACGTCGGAGGAACCGGAGCGGAGCGACTGTAACGAGGCCTCTCGTTGCTCTTGGTTTTTGCCCGAATGCAGAGTCGCGGCGCTCCACTGTATGTATACTGTCAGCACATATCCTGAAAGGTCATCTAGGGGTCCCAACGCACACCAGCGCGCGAGAGATCTTTCGCCACCATATCTGCAGTCTTTTTCTGGTTGACAAAAACGATAATGGGAGCCTGGTACTGCCCACTGTTGAGGATTTCGAGAAGACGTTGTCTGTGAACAGGGAAGATGCCCTTAGTCACAACCCCTTCGACCATAGACAGGTGAACGACGTACTTTTTCTTTTCTTCCCCAATGACGAACTCAACACGCTGTTCCACAGTATCGACGGCTCTGCCTGCTTCACCGATAGTGATGATCGCCGGGCGCTTCAGATATTTCTTAGCGAGTCGTTCCACAGGAGCCGGCATTGTCGCGGAGAAGAGCGTTGTCACTCGCGTGCGACCCTTCTTCACCATGGTCTCGCCATCGACGTCCATTTGCTCACCCTGGTCCTCTCCTTCCATGGTCTCAGAAGGTAACTTGTCCAAGATGTAAGTCAGGTCAGCCTCGAACCCCAAATGGACCATGCGATCGGCTTCGTCCATGACGACGTAACGGCATTGAGATAGCACAAGGACATGCCGCTCAAGCACGTCCTTCAGACGACCGGGTGTAGCGATTATAATTTCTGCTCCTTCGCGAAGATTGAATTGTTGCTCTTCGACAGCTCTCTGCAGCACATTAGTCCCGTGCGACACTGGTGAGAGCTAGGCACATACCCCTCCAACTATGGACACGCAACGGAAGCCGAGTGGTGTGGCAAACTTTCGGGCCTCCGATTCAATCTGCTGCGCCAACTCACGCGTAGGAGCCAATACTAGCCCATAGGGTCCCAAGTGCCTGTTTTCCTCGATAAATGGAGGCATGTTTGAAATAAACGTAAGCATGGGGATAACAAAAGCCGCAGTTTTTCCAGAACCTGGTGATTGGATCAGCGCAATATTTGACACAGACATTCAGGATCAGATCGCACCTGTCTCAGCGATACCAATGATATCTCGGTTCTGTAACCCTATGGGGATGGCCTGACGTTGGATTGGAGAGGGTTCCTTGTACCCGATCTGGTCGATGACAGCGAGAATCTGTTTGGGGATGGCTGACTCGCCCCACGAGCGTAGTGGATGAGGTATATTACCACCTACACAGGGTCAGTGGACGACAAGGAGAATATTGGAAATGAGCAGACCCCTCGCTGCGATACTGAAGTCTTCGCGAAAGATGCGCCAGTCGCGCTCCTTCATCTCATCCAAGGCTTTCTCGGACCAGTGGCGGTCATCATAACCATGTTTTGCAGCCTTTCTCCGCTCCATGGCATCGGCCAGTTGGGTATCTGACTTGTTGCCGGTTCTGCCTCCCCCACCATCGTCCATACCCGCGATATGCCCGCGTCCGAACATAACTTGTGCTCCTTGCCGTTGACCTCCGATATTTGCGGAGGGGTCCGCAGAGAAGG
>WNFC01007930.1_pt1 | contig 17508 bp, 14 predicted proteins | sample 5400541 | NCBI WGS metagenome assembly WNFC01 (sample SAMN13153342, study PRJNA577476) | soil metagenome | isolation source: 120 cm saprolite under Douglas fir tree site 2 hole 2 replicate 1 | place: USA:California | collected 2015-04-18
AGCAGAAAGATGTCGAAGTCCCGAAAGACTGGTCGATGACCGCGACCAACATCGTCGCCAGCAAATATCTGCACGGTGAGATCGGCACTCCGCAGCGCGAAACTGGGGTACGCCAACTTGTCGGCCGCGTCGCCGAAACTATCCGCGATTGGGGATTGAGCCAGGGCTATTTCCGCTCTCCCGAAGACGGCGCCACTTTCCACGACGAACTCGTGCATCTGCTCATCCGCCAACACGCGGCGTTCAATTCGCCGGTGTGGTTCAACGTGGGCTGCGATCGCATTGAGCCCAATTCCGACGGCCGCAACTGGCACTGGAACCCGGTTTCCAGCCGTGTCGAATTCGGCGTCACCGGATACACCAAGCCGCAGTGCTCGGCCTGCTTCATCAATTCGGTGCAAGATTCACTCGACTCCATCCTTACTCTTGCCAAGACCGAGGGCATGCTCTTCAAGTGGGGGTCAGGCACCGGCACCAATCTCTCCGCGCTTCGTTCTTCGACTGAGACTCTCGCCGGCGGCGGCACTGCCAGCGGCCCGCTCAGCTTCATGAAAGGCTTCGACGCATTCGCCGGAGTGATCAAGTCCGGAGGCAAAACTCGCCGCGCCGCCAAGATGGTCATCCTCAACGTCGACCATCCCGATATCGTGAGTTTCATCGAGTGCAAATCGAAAGAAGAAGCCAAAGCTCACGCGTTGGTCGCTGCTGGATACGACGGCTCATCTCCCGACTCGGAAGCGTATTCGTCCATCTTCTTCCAGAACGCCAACAACTCAGTTCGCGTGACTGACGACTTCATGTACGCCGTCCTGCGCGACGCCGACTTCTCCACCCGCTCGGTCAAAGATGGCCGGCCGATGCAGACCTTCAAAGCCAAAGAGCTGCTCTACAAGATTTCCGATGCCACTTGGCGCTGTGGCGATCCCGGCATGCAGTACGACACCACCGTCAACCGCTGGCACACGTCAAAGAACACTGCGCGAATCAATGCGTCGAACCCTTGCTCGGAGTACATGTTCCTCGACGATTCGGCGTGCAACCTTGCGAGCCTGAACCTGCTGAAGTTCGCTCTCAACGGCACATTTGACGTTGAGGCCTATCGCCACGCCGTGGACATCCTTATCACCGCGCAGGAAATCCTGGTGGACAACGCCGGATATCCGACGGAAATGATCATGAAGAATTCGCATGATTACCGTCCTCTCGGACTCGGTTATGCCAACCTAGGCGCGCTGCTGATGGCCTGCGGCCTCCCCTACGACTCCGATGGCGGACGTGATTACGCCGCCTGCGTAACCGCAATCATGTGCGGCGAAGCCTACTTGCAGTCAAGCCGCATCGCCGAACTCTGCCCCCCGCTGGTCCCAATTACCGAGCCGACACAAAAAGGCCTAGCCGAGACGAATCTCGGATTTACCACCGCCCACGTAGGGGCGGACGCCCCCGTCCGCTCTGCCGAGCAACGCTCGGCATTCCCCGGAGGCGCCTGCCCCGGCTTCTACATCAACCGCGAGCCGTTCCTCGACGTAATCCGCATGCACCGCGCGTCGGTGAACAATATCAACAAAAACAATATCCCGAGCGCACTCTACGAAGGCTCCAAAGCTTGTTGGGACGAAGCCCTCGCCAATGGCGAAAGACACGGCTACCGCAACTCCCAAGTCACGGTTCTCGCTCCTACTGGCACGATCGGGTTCTTTATGGATTGCGATACCACCGGCATCGAGCCCGACCTGGCGCTGGTGAAGTACAAGAAGCTGGTCGGCGGCGGCATGATCAAGATCGTGAACAACACGGTGCCAACAGCGTTGTTCAGGCTGGGGTACTCGCATGATCAGGCCGACGCGATCGTCAGCTACATTGACGCCACCGGCACCATCGAAGGCGCGCCGCTCGTCAAAGACGATCATCTGGCTGTTTTTGATTGCTCATTCAAGCCGGCCAAAGGCACGCGCTCGATCGCTTACATGGGACATCTCAAGATGATGGCGGCGACGCAGCCATTCATCTCCGGAGCGATCTCGAAGACGGTCAATCTGCCGGAGTTGGCGACCGTGGAAGACATCATGGAAGCTTACCTTCAGGCCTGGAAGCTGGGACTGAAGGCAGTCGCTGTCTATCGCGATGGATGCAAGAAGTCGCAACCGCTCTCAGCGGCGGGGACCAAGACCGCAGAATCCTCGGACAGGAGTGTCCGAGCCACACAAGTCGAAGAGCAAGACCTCCATGCTCCGCCGCGCACCAATCGCCACCGGCTGGACGACGAACGCATGTCGGTAACCCACAAATTCAAGGTAGGTGACCACGAAGGCTATCTCACCGTCGGGCTCTACCAGGACGGCAGCCCGGGCGAAATTTTCATCACTATGGCGAAGGAAGGCTCCACCGTCTCCGGCCTTATGGACAGCTTTTCTTGCGCCATCTCGCTGGCGCTGCAACACGGCGTGCCGCTGAAGCTGCTGTGCGAAAAGTTTGCCCACACCCGCTTCGAGCCTAGCGGCTGGACGGGGAATACCGATATCGGCTACGCCAAGTCGATCATGGATTACATCTTCCGGTGGCTCCAGCTCCGATTCCTTACCGGCCAGCAGCAATTGCTCTTTGACAACCTGCGGCCAAAATCCTGGTCGGCACCGCAGTTTGATCCGAGTAATGTTCCACCCGTCGGGGAGGGGTCAGGGTCGGCAACAGGAGGGGTGAACCAGATGACCCCGGCGGGCCACGGCAAAATTCACGCTGCTGATGCCCTTGCCGAAATGGTTGATCTGGGAGACGCGCCCACCTGCCACGTCTGCGGCTCAATCATGGTGAGAAACGGCAGTTGCTACAAGTGCATGAGCTGCGGGAGCACGAGCGGGTGCAGTTAAGAGGAGCGATGAGCGGCAAATTGCTTATCGAACGGCGGCCGGAAGAAGGCGATTACGCGATTCGGAGGCCGGGTGCTCAAAGAATCAGTGATCACGAGGCTACACAGGCCGAAGCCGTCGAGCGAGCCAGAGAAATAGATCCCAACGCGGCGATTCTTGTAGAGCGCGTTCGATATACCGACAGGGGCAGTCCAGACAAGTGGCGCAAGCCGTAGATGCAGCGCCACGTTCAGAAAGAACGGTGCTCCGGGCAATGTGTTTGGCTGAAGACTGGAGCTGACAGCTAATGCCCGTGCCTGCGGTCGTACTTCTCGCCTGCAGGAATCGCGACTGCCAGCCGATTTTCCTTAGGCGCCAGCGGACAGGTCGCATACGGCGTTACTGCGCAGGGCGGGCTGTAAGCGCGATTGAAATCAAGGATCACCTTCCCGTCCTGTACCGGGTCAGTATCGAGGAACCTGCCGCCCGGGTATGTCTCCGTCTTGCTCGTCAAATCGCTGAGAACGAAACTCAGACCTTTCGCCGGATTACCGCCCAGCGCAGTAAGGGTCAACTCCTGACCATTGAGTTTGAAGTGAACTTTGCCTGTCATCGGAGTCGGAGTAACATCCCCGAGCACGTTGGGAACGTCCACGGACTTTTTCCCGTCGGAAGGCACGAACGTTGCGCTCACGCGATAACTCATGTCCAGAGGAAAGAACACGGGGCCACCATAGTTGCGGGCAGCTTCGCTATTCAAGTCTTTGACGCGGATTCCTAGGCGCTCTCCGCGCTTGATCACGTGCATGAGCAAGCTGCCTAGCTCGATCACCGTGGGACTGCCGGTCACGTCGGCCTGCAGGTTGGCCTTGGTTTCGGATTTGCCGCCGATTTTTGCCTGTACTCCGGGCTGCAGCTCAATCGAAATGTCGTTGCCTTGCAATTCGAATACTCCCGCATGCGGCGGCCCGGATGGAAGCACGATCGCATTGTCACTTGCGCTTCCGAACGTATTCGCACCCGGTTTCAACCAGAACAATCCTGCAAGCGGCAGCCAATTCTGTTTGAGGTCGTCGATCAGTTCGGCTTTCCATTTTTCGAACGACTGGACGTAAGCTGCGTCCGGCTGCTGCAGCGCTGCGCTGATAGTTGCAACTAACACAATCACGAGAGTGAACGTTCTTTTCACAATCATTTCTTCGCGTACTCCCTCGGATCAGGCAGCGGCTCCAATCCACGTCCTGCAAAAATCTGCTGAAACTCGTGGAGCAGGGCCTCGTGTATCAGTCCATTCGAGGCCACTGTTTCGCGACTGTGCAATTGAAATGGGCCGCCGTGAAAGTCGGCCACTCGGCCACCGGCTTCTTCGACGATCAACACTCCGGCCGCTGTGTCCCAGGGATTCAAATTGAACTCCCAGAAGCCGTCGAGACGTCCGCACGCCACATAACACAAATCCAGCGCCGCCGATCCGGCACGCCGCACTCCATGGGTGCGCAACGTGATCTGATGATAGAAATAAATATTGGGATTCTTGTGGCGTTTGTGGCTGGGGAAACCTGTGCCTACGAGCGATTCAGAAAGCTTGGAAATTTTCGACACATGAATTGGACGATCATTTAAGTACGCTCCCTTGCCGCGCTCGGCCGCGAACAGCTCTTCGCGGGTCGGGTCATAGCAAAGTCCGGCGATGGTTTCATTTTTGTGCTGGAGCGCCAAGGAAACGCAGAACACGGGAAATCCGTGGGCAAAATTCGTGGTGCCGTCGAGCGGATCTACATACCAGCGGTATTCGCTGCCGGTATCGCGCAGTCCTTCTTCTTCGCCCAGTACGTCGTGCCCCGGCCACAAGCTGCGAATGCGCTCGCGGATCAGTGTCTCCGATTTCCGGTCGGCAGCGGTGACCAAGTCGGCCTCGCCCTTGTATTCGATCTTGATGTTCTGGTCGAAGTACTCCAACAGCAGCGCGCCCGCCTCGCGCGCGATAGAGGCGATCGCAGGCAAGTAGTGGAAATTGGGTTTCTGTTCGATCAAGTGGTTCAGTTTCGCAGATAGCTAGATACAAAGCAAAAATTCCGAATCGGGAAGTTCGATGGCCACTGAGCTTAATTTCTATGGCGCAGCACTTCACTGCTGCGCTAGGGTGGAGCAGGCCTTCCAGGCCTGCATTAAAGGGTGCATTTTGATTTGGCTTTAGCCCCTGAGGTACTTATGCCAATTCCGTATCGCGGAAGCACAGGTAATGGGACATACTTCATTAGGCATCAACTTTCGACAAGCAATGCATACTGCAATCTGAAAGAATAGCGGGACTCCTCATCAATGTCTTCTCTCATTACCACCAACAGGGCAAATATCAACTGCATGAATTTGTTGTCATGCCTAACCACTTTCATATACTGATTGCACCACTTGCGCCAACAACCCTAGAGAAGGCAATTCAGTTCATTAAGGGAGGATTTTCTTACCGGGCGAAGAAGGAATTAGGACTTGCCGGGGAAATCTGGCAGACCAGTTTCTATGATCGCCGCGTACGAGAGGCGGATGAGTATGTCCGCTTCCGGCATTACATCCACATGAATCCCGTGCAGCGAGGTTTGGTGCCCGTACCGGAAGATTTCCTTATGGTTCGGTAAAGCTGAGATTAGATGAGGTCCCTCAGTGGCTAAAGCCAGCCGCATAGTTGGCCCTTAATGCAGGGCTGGAAGCCCTGCTCCACCCATAACGACTCATTCCGGCTTACGCACGAGTATACTCAATTCCTTCAACTGCGCTTCGCTTACCGGTGTTGGCGCGTCCACCATCAGGTCCACAGCTCGGGCAGTCTTGGGAAACGGGATCACTTCGCGCAGACTGTCCGCTCCGGCGAGGATCATCACAATGCGGTCGAGACCCAGCGCGATGCCACCGTGCGGAGGGGTGCCGTACTCCAGTGCTTCCAAGAAGAATCCGAAGCGGGCGCGGGCTTCCTCGTCACTCATGCCCAGTGCCTGGAAGATTTTGCGCTGAATGTCTTGGCGATGAATACGGATTGAGCCTGACCCCAACTCCGTCCCGTTGAGCACAACGTCGTAGGCCAGGGCGCGAATTTCTCCCAGTGGAGACTTGGGATCGTGTACCGAGTCAATGTTCGCCTCGAGCTTCGCCATGTCTTCTTCATGCAGCGAAGTGAAAGGATGGTGCGCCGGGTTCCAGCGCTTCTCCGTGTTGCCCCACTCGAACATGGGGAAGCCCGACACCCAGAGGAAGCGGAAGTCTTTTCCCGAAACACCAGTCTTCTCGAAAGCCTTGTGTCGGGCGGCATATTTCTGCGCCAAATCCAAACGCAAGTAGCCGCACCTTTCGCAGAAATGCTGCACGCTCTGATCCATTGCGGCGGCGTTCTCTGGACGATTGAGGGCGCCGGCCAAGACCCAGAGGTCATCCGCTGCCACGCTGGCGAATTTGAGAATCTTTTCCGACAGCTCCGGATAATCCTTTGCAAATCGTTTAGGGTCGGTCATCAACTGCACGAACGAGGCTCCTTGCACGTGCTGAAATGCACCATAAGTTCCAATCGTCCGTCGTTCGGTGCCCGAAATGTCTCCCGCTTTCGGGATACGAATCAATTGCAGCGGAAATTCTGTCCGTATGCGAAATTTTCCGGCGAAGTGTTCCAGTTCCTGGGGCCTCAACGCTTCGCGCACGTCCACCATCGCCGGCAGGCGCATATCTGGCTTGTCATTTCCGTATCGGCGAACGGCCTCGTCATAACTCATTCGCGGAAACGGCGTCTTGATTTCGTGGCCTGCAGCCTTGAACGCCGCAGTGAGAAATCCCTCAACCACCGCCCAGACCGTATCGGTCTGCGGATACGACATTTCCAGATCGATTTGGGTGAATTCCGCCTGGCGGTCGGCGCGAAAATCTTCGTCGCGGAAGCAGCGCACGATCTGGAAATACTTGTCGAATCCGGAAATCATCAGGATCTGCTTGAACATCTGCGGCGACTGCGGCAAAGCATAAAACGACCCGGGCTGCACCCGGCTGGGGACCAGATAGTCGCGCGCACCTTCAGGCGTGGAACGCGTCATGAACGGGGTTTCAATTTCAAAGAAGCCTTCAGCAGAAAGATAGTCGCGGATCGCCTTAGAGACTTTGTGTCGCAGCTCGATATTAAACTGCATCGCATCGCGCCGCAGATCAATATAGCGGTACTTCAACCGGATTTCTTCATTCGGGAGAACCGCTTCTCCGGGCAAGAATGGTGGCTGCTTCGATTCGTTCAACAGGCGCAATTCTTCGACAACCAACTCGACTTCGCCGGTGGGGATGTTCTTGTTCACCGTGTCGCGGTCGCGCTGCTTGACCGTGCCAGTCACCGCGATCACATACTCGTTACGCAATTGCTCGGCTTTGTCGTGCGCGGCGGAGTTGAGCTCGCGGTTGACGACGACTTGAGTCACACCGGTGCGGTCGCGCAGATCAATAAAGATGATGCTGCCCAGGTCGCGGCGGCGGTTCACCCATCCCATGAGCACGGCCTTCTTCTTCCCCGCATCGGATGAACGGAGAGCGCCGCACATGTGCGTGCGTTTTAAGTCGCCTAAAAAGTCGAGCAAGCTTTGCCTTTCAGAAAGGAATACGGTGGAAAGCCGAATTAGAGATTATAACTGGCGTGGCAGAATACGAGCGGACAGGAAACTTGCCGGTTTGTTGGAAGAGCGGCCCTTTCAGGGCCGCGTCCTTCCATTGTGAGGCCTTAACGCGGCCCTGAAAGGGGCCGCTCTTCCACGGAGATATCAAGGCAAGCCTGGCCAACAATTCACTCGGAAAGGAGCCTGCTGAAACGCCATTCCTACTTCTTCGTTGCTTTGCCTTCCATTCCCGTCATCCAGTTCGTGCCGTCCTGGGAGAGCTCAAATTTCATGGTGTACGACGTCGGCGACAATACCTTCATTGTGAACCGGCCCTTCATTGTCATTCCGCCCATGTGCTCGTCGCTCAGCCATGTCCAAGTATCGCCGTCCACGGTGCCGGTTGACGATTCCGCCTGGCCCATGCTGTTGAATGCGTTGTAGGTGTACACCTTGCGGTCGGGATCGTAGCCCAGGACTGCCAGCTCTTTCATCTTGCCCATGGCAGCCATATCCAAGTCACTGTGCTCGACCAGGAAAAAATTCCCATCCATCCATTCAGCATGGCTGGTTGTAGAGAACTTACCGCCGGGCATACCGGGCCCGGGGTTTATGGTGCCCTCGGCCGTCCAATTTCCCGCCATAAAATCGAGCTTCTTCAGCTCCGGTGCGGGTGCAGACGGCCCCATTTGCGCTTGAGCCGACATCGCCGTAATAAGTACAGCCACTCCAATACAAAATGCGACTGATACACGCCTCATCGTCTCTCCTGTAGGTGATTTTCCCGGCGTGCAGATACTAGGCTGGGGCATCGGGGTTCGTCAATCCAGAGGTTGTCAATAAATGATGGATCAGTAACTGACCAATCAATCGATCGGACGCAGAGGTGTCGCTTGCTCAAACTTCAGTCGCCAATCGTTGCCCTGGCGGACCCAGAGATCGGAGATTTTCTGGTAACGCGGAGACAGAAGGTCGTCCCCCTCGGGTATGGTGATGATCAGGTTGTAGGTGACCAGCGCAGTGTCGGCATCAATTTGAATCACCTGAGGGTTGTAAAACATGAAATCCCGCAAGGCGCCTTCTTGCGCGGCGCCCAGGATCTCACCTTTCTCATGGACCCTGCCCTCGCTGCCCACGATTCGCAAGTCGTCCGCCAGCAGGCTTTTCAAGCCTTCAACGTCCTTGGCCTTCATCAATTGAGGAATGGCTTTGGACTTAGCGATCAAGGTGTCGGTGATAGGGTTGACTGCTTGGGCGTGCGTGAAGCTGCTCAGCACACCGCAGATTACGACATTCATTGCCCAGATGTTTTTCATGATCTCTCCTCCGCTCAGGATTGAATCGCGCTTGCCAGATCACTTCGCGGCACTGGCTTTTGCTCACCAGTCGCCAGGCTCTTGAGTGCGAAAACTCCGGTGCTGAGTTCGTTTTCTCCGGCTATCAAAGCATACTTTGCGCCCAGTTTGCTGGCGGTCTCGAGCGACTTCTTGAGGCGAAAGCTTTCGTCGCCCAGTTCGACCACGAGGTCGTGACGGCGCAGCTCTCGGGCCAGCCGTGCCGCTTCTCTGTTCATTCCCGCGCCGAGTGGAGCGATGTAAACGTCCGGCTTGCGGTACACGGCCTCCGCAGATTCAGTCAGCGCCATCACCAGGCGATCTTCCCCAATGGCGAATCCGATCCCCGGAGCGGATGGGCCGCCGAGTGCTTCCGAAAGGCCGTCGTAACGTCCGCCGCCCAGGATCGCGTTCTGCGCGCCGAGAGCTCCGTGGGTAAATTCGAAGGCGGTGCGGGTGTAGTAGTCGAGGCCGCGGACCAGCCGGTCGTTTAAGTGAAACTCGACACCGACTGATTTCAGGATTTCCTGCACCTGCGCGAAGTGCTGGCGGCAAGGCTCGTCGAGAAACTGACTGATGCGAGGAAGCTTTTCGATGATCGGCTGATCTTCGGGAACTTTGCAGTCGAAAACGCGCAGGGGATTGGTTACAGCACGGCGCTGGCAATCGACACACATGGTGGCCGCAACTGGCTCCAGAGCCTTGCGCAGAACTTCGTTATAAGCGGCGCGGTCGTTGGCGCAGCCGGTCGAATTCAGTTGGAGACTCCAGTCTTTGATACCCAGGCGGTCAAGCAGTGTCGCCAGCAGTTCTAAAATTTCAGCGTCTCGCGCAGGTGATTCACTGCCCGCGCTGGTCGGGCCGATGACCTCAGCCCCAATTTGAAAGAACTGCCGATAGCGCCCCTTCTGCGGACGCTCTCGTCGAAACTGCGGCCCGATGTAGTAGAGCTTGTTAAGCCCGCGCTCCCAAAGCTTGTGCTCGATGTAGGCGCGAACCACACCGGCAGTATTTTCTGGACGAAGAGTTAGTGATTGGCCCTTGTCGCTCTGAGCGCGACCGCGGTCTTCCCATGTGTACATCTCTTTGGAAACAATATCCGTCTCTTCGCCCACGCTGCGGGTGAATAACTGCGTGTCTTCAAAAATTGGGGTGCGAATCTCATGGAAGTTGTATGCACGAAACACATCGCGCACAGCGGCTTCCACAAAACTCCACAGCGCCGTCTCCGGCGGAAGTAGATCGCGCGTCCCTCGTACAGCTTTGATCATGGGCCTTTGCTTCTAACTGTTAACTCTCACCTCAAACCTGTCATCCTGAGCCGAGCCAATGTTTTCGCTCGCGAAAGCATTCGCGCAGTCGCAGGACCCCGCGTCACCTGCACCAGAAAGGACGCATCAGGGAATTCTTACGATGCATCGGAACCACGATGACCCTGTGAGAATCCTTTACTAAGTAAGTGACGTCCACAAGCAGCGCAGGGGTCCTTCGACTTCATTTGATCTTCGCTTCGCGAAGATCAAATTCCGCTCAGGATGACAGTTCAAGGGAACTCAGCGATTCCTCTCCTTCAAATACACATCCTTGTACTCCAAGTAATTCTTCGCATAGCGCATGATGCTTTCTGAATCCCGCTCCACCAGCTTGCGGCGGAACTGGCCCGGGGATCCCATCCACAACGAACCGGCCTCAACCACCGTCTTTTCGGGAATGAGCGTTCCCGCGGCAATGATGGAACCAGCGCCGATCCACGCGCCGTTCAGGATCACTGAGCCCATTCCAATCAAGCAGCGGTCCCCGATCGCGCATCCGTGTAACGTGACCGAATGGCCGACGGTGACATATTCTCCGACGAAGACGCCGTATTGCTCTTTCATACCATGCAGCACGCTGCAATCCTGAACATTCGAATACGCTCCAATGCGAATTGAATGCACATCGCCACGCAGCACCGCATTCATCCAGACGCTGGCGTGCTCTCCAAGTACTACGTCGCCAAGGATCTGTGCCGACTCGTCCACGTAGCAGGACGCAGGAACCGTTGGCGTAATGCCCTTGTATGTCCGGATCATGAATGAATGTCAGGCGCCAAATGTCGAGAAATGAAACTAACACATTTTCCCACGACGGGAATGGCCAGCGAATTTTGGTTAGGAGTCACCGACTTCCGTGTTTCGCCTGTGCGATACGGAAGTAGTCTCCCGTCGAGGCTGGACTCACTTGCTTAACGGAGTGAATCCATGCGGCGCTTTGTCTCCTTTCTTATTGCAGCTCTCGCCTTCCCGTTGTGCTGTCTCGCCCAGGATGCCTCGACTGGGGCCATCCAGGGAATAGTTCTCGATCCCTCAAACAGCCGCATCGCTGGGGCAACGGTTGCTCTGGTCAATGATGCAACTGGCTTTCATTACGAGCAGACGACTGACAGCGTGGGCCGGTTCGCGTTCGAACTGCTGCCGCCAGGTGAATATTCGGCGCGTGTGACCGCGGATGGAATGCCACCGCAACTCAGTCAGAATCTGCGCGTGAACGTCGGCCCGGCTGCCGAGATCGAGTTCAAGCTGGCAATCGCCGGAGCACGCGAGAGCGTCACGGTTTCTGCGGAGCCGCGATTGGCGGAAACGCAACCCCGCGGCTTAACTGCCGTCATTGACGAACGTGCGATCCTCGGGCTCAGTCTTGGAGTCCGCTACGACGTTCAAACCTTCGCAACCCGCTATTTGAAAAGCAACCCGCTCTGGCCGGATTCAGGCAAGGTCCCACTCAATCTCAGCAATTTCGCGCCGCGCGCCGGTGTTTCCTACTCTTTCGGCGACCAGCGCCCAGTGGTTGCACGCGTCGGATATGGACTGTTCTACCCGCGCATTCCGCAAATCTATAACTCGGCCATTGAAACTGAACTGTGCGCCGCTGGCTGATTCATGCGCTCTTCCGGCGAGCCTGATGCAGTTTGCTACGAGCAACATTTCTTCTTTCGCCCACAATTTCCGCACGCCAGAGGTCCACCAAGCCAGCCTTAGCATCGAGCGAGAAGTCGCAAACCGTCTGATCGCCGAAGTCTCGTATTCCTTTGTGCACGGGCAGAATTTGATACGCGCGCGCGACGTGAACCTGCCTAAGCCCGCCAGCGTGCAATATCCCATCTTCGACTCCTCAGGTCTTAATCTGCTCGGCTATGGCGCGGGGCAAACCTTCTCGACCTGGCAGTTCAGTTCCACGCTGACGTGTCCTTTTCCGCCGTGCATCAATCCACTGGCGCGGCCGCTTCCGCAACTGCGCGCGATTAGCGTCTTCGAGAGCGCAGCTTCGAGCGTGTACCAGGGCGCGACCATTTCCCAGCGCCCCCAGATGACTCACGGCTTCTATTTTCGCCTGGGCTATACCGATGCGCATGCCATCGACGATGGCCAGGATGCGCTGGTGGCAGGACGTCCCGGGACCGTGCAGAATTCCTATGCGCCCAGTTCAGAACGCGGGAATAGTGTCACCGACCAGCGAAATCGGTTCGTTGTCTCATGGATTTACGAGCCGCAAGCTCTCGGGCGGGTGGAAGAATTCCGGCGTCATCGCCGCCGGTAGCGGTCGGCCGGCGAACCCAACCATAATCGGCGATGCTAACCAGGATGGCAACAGCGACAATGACCGGCTGCCGGCAGCAAGGCGCAATTCATTCACCGGGCCGGATTATGCCACCACCGACATGCGGCTCTCCCGCAAAGCTCTATGCCAGACATGGATGGAAGCTTGAATTCACGGCCGAGTCCTTCAACCTGCTCAACCGTCTGAACCGCCGTTTCCAAGATCACCGACGAAGGCCTCTTGAGCAACGCAGCGCAATTTAAGTTCGGCACTAAACATATTGGAATCAATTACTTTCCTGCTTCTTACCAGGTGCCGACCAACTTCATGCGGGCAACCAAATGTCTATGCGCCGCGGCAGGTGCAATTTGCATTGCGTCTGGGTTCTGAGCGGCCGGCGCAGAAGGAAGCCGGGTAGCGGATCAATTCCATATAGTGCTTGACTTTACGTGCCTGTCTTGCAATAACTAACGGGTTCAACCAGGACCAGTTTGGGGGTGCAGTTAGTTGGCAGAAGTCAGATTGCAGGAAGGCGAGTCACTGGAAAACGCTCTGCGTCGCTTCAAGCGTAAAGTGCAGACGGAGGACATCATTAAGGAAGTCAAGCGTCACTCCTTTTACTTGAAGCCCGGCGAAAAGAAGCGGGTGAAAGAAGCGCTGGCGCGCAAGCGCGCCCGCAAGAAAACACGCAAAGAGCAGGACTGAAACTTCAGGGCCACAGCTTTGGTTGTGGCCCTCATGCCTTCGTTTAGCGCTGATCAGCCGCGCACTCATTGCATTCGTTGTCTGGAAGGCTTTTTCGTACGCAGTGTCCCGCACAACTTCCCTGTGCGGCGGGCCGAACCCAGGGTTAGCAGTTGAAATGGAGGGGGCAAGAATCACGCACTCTTGCGCGAACGATCGGGGCCGTGCGTTCGCCGCGGTGCGCTGGGCCAAAGGAGCTCTCGCAATGGAATTCCAGGACAGGATGCTGAAGTGTATTGACTGCGGCACAGACTTCGTCTTCACCGCGGGCGAGCAACTGTTTTTCCACGACAAGCAGTTCAAGAATGAACCCAAGCGCTGTAAGGCATGCAAATCGAAGCGAGTCTCCGTGCTCGGAGCGACGCCTTCGCGCCCGAGCTATGCGGGTCACACTAGAGTTGAAACCCACGCTGTCTGCTCACAGTGTGGCAAAGAAACGACAGTGCCCTTCCGCCCCACCCAGGGCCGGCCGGTATTTTGTCGGGAGTGTTTTCGTGACAAACAGCACGCGGCGTCCGCCTGAATCGAGATTCTAGTCGTCGCGCCGGGGGAACAATTTCAGCCTAGCTGGCTTTTTGTTCCTTTTGTTCGACGAGAATGTCAGGCTGGGTAGGTCGGATAGTCTCGCCAGCCAAGTCTTGCGCGTGCTCGCGCAAATGTTTCGCATCCTGATGCTGCACCAGGAGCGCTTCAATCTGCCGCAACAAATCCTGGGTGCCAATGGGCTTTACCAAAAGCGACTGCACCCCATTGTGTTTCCAGTCCATGTTGCGCGGAGGATACGCCGTGAGCAGCGCGGTCGCTGGACTGTAAGCCTGTTGGCGAGCAGCGCGGATCACATGGAAACCGGCATCGTCGGTCTCCATGCGCGAGTCCGTGATCACCATCTCGTAGACGCCAGAACCGAGCTTCTGCACAGCCTCCGACGCCGACCCTGCTGTTTGCACGTCAAACTGGTTCAGTTCAAGGACTGCCTTGAGGGTCAGCAGTACGGTGACGTCATCATCCACCAACAGTATCCTGCGTTTCATGGACACCTCGCCCCACTCATAAAACTCGCAGCTAGCGCGACCCGAGTGCCATACTCCAAGCCCATCCGGAGATGCACATACGCTAGTATAGTTCCGTGGCCAGCTTTTACGTAGAAAATTTCGGCTGCCGCGCTACCCAGGCCGACGGTGCTGCCATCGAGCAGCAATTCCGTGAGCGCGGGCTTGTCCGGGCCGCAGCGGCTGGTAAAAAATCCTGGGTGCAAAGTCGTGGTTACCGGATGTTACGCCCAGAGAGCCCCTGAGGAGGTTGCAGTCCTGCCGGGCGTTTCCTGCGTGGTTGGTAATTCTCACAAACATAGCTTGGCACAGATCGCACTAGGAGCCACCTCTGAGAGGGACGGTGGCAAGGGTGGTTCCTTTATTCCAATTTCAAGTTTGAACGCAGCAGCCGGTGAGGTACAGGGCTCGGGAGAATCGGTCTTCTTTCCCGATTCCGTTTCCGACATTTTCGTTTCCGATATTTTCGCGCACACAGAACTGCTGGCTGCGCCAGTTTTCGATTCTGCCAACGAGCGCACGCGCCCCAATTTGAAGGTGCAGGACGGGTGCAACAATCGCTGTTCTTTTTGCATTATTCCCTCGGTGCGGGGCCGCAGCCGTTCCCTCAATCCGGACGAAGTATTAGGACAAATAAACCAATTGGTCGACGCTGGATATCGCGAAGTCGTCATCTCCGGAATCAATTTAGGCCGATGGGGCCGCGACTTCCAAGTGTGGGACGGACCTGCCCTGAGCGGAGTCGAACGGGGCTCCCGCCCGCCAAGGCTGGAGGATCTGGTGCGCGCCGTCCTCGACCACACATCCCTTGAAAAACTGCGCATCTCTTCAGTCGAACCCATGGACTGGAGCGATTCATTCATCGGTTTGATGGCAGAGTCGCCGCGGATCGCTAAGCATGCGCACGTGCCAATGCAGTCGGGGAGCGATGCCGTACTGCGCCGCATGCATCGCAAATATCGGCCATGGCATTACCGGGAAAAGGTCGAGAAAATCCGCGCCGCCATGCCTGCCGCTGCAATTGGAGCCGATGTTATGGTTGGCTTCCCCGGCGAAACTGAATCGGAATTCGAAGAAACCCGCTGCATGATTGAAGAGCTGCCTTTTACCTACCTGCATGTGTTCACCTTCTCTGCTCGTCCTGGAACACCAGCCGTCAATATGGCGAACCAAGTGCCGGTACAAGTCGCTCGCGAACGCAATCGAGTCCTGCGCGAATTGGCGGCGGAGAAGAAACTCGCGTTTATGCGCTCTTTTGTCGGGCAGAGCCTGGAAACGATCACGCTGAATGTTGTGACCGAGAGGCCCGACAGCAGCTGGACCGAAGCCTTGACTGACAACTATCTGAAGTTGCGGCTGAGGGGCAGGCACGAGCCCAACCAATGGCTGCATGCCAAGGTGCTTGAAGCGGCAGATGGGCAATTAACCGGGACCCACGATCCCACTCACAGGTGCTAGAAATTTTGCTTCCAATCAGCGAGGAAAACAGTCCGATAGATATGCAAACTCAAGCAGGTGGAGTCTGGCTTCAGGACCGACGAGGTCTTCCGAAAGCGGCGCTTCGCGTATTCACTGCCGCTCTTCTCGTTCTCAACGCAGCAAGTCTTGGACAAACGCCTCCAGCGGCTACAACACCCGCAAATTCTCCTGGATATCTCGACCCCTTACCCGAAGACACTGGCGCTGCTGGACTCACCCAGGCGCTTCGACGCCTGCAAACTACTGGCCGCACAAATTGGGTAGCAGTCTGTTCGACGTGCTGGGAGTTCTGCGCACGCTGGAGCTGCTGGCGTCAGACCGTTATTACGGAGTCGAGCAGCGATTCAGCCGCGTCGCAGATTTCGGATATTCGAAGACAGCCGATGAAACTTTCCAGAAATGGGGTGGCCACGACGTGGCGCTCGCGGACATCGTCCGTGTCGTCCGAACGTTTCGCCCCGACGTGCTGGTCGCGCGTTTTTCTGGAACGGAGAACGACGGCCACGGACATCACCAGGCCTCGGCAATCCTCACGCGCGAGGCTTTTCGCGCGGCGGCCGATCCGAATCGTTTCCCGGAGCAGATCAAAGAAGGTCTTCAGCCCTGGCAAGCGAAGAAGCTCTATATCGGGAACGTTTGCGGATTTGGAGCAATGACGTGTCCTGCGGAAAACTACACCGTCAAGCTGAACACAGGACAGGTGGACCCGGCGCTGGGCATGTCATACGTGCAGTTCGCGATGGAAGGCTTGCGGCACCAGCTTTCGCAGGGGGCCGGCGGATGGTCAGTAGAGCCCGGTGATCGCTTTACGTTTTACAAGCTGGTGGATTCCGTATTACCGCCGACCACAGATAAAGACGGGCATGAGAAAGATTTCTTTGATGGGATTGATACGAGTCTTCCTGCTCTAGCATCACGTCTCGGAGATGAACAGAAGAACGTGCCATGGCTAGCGCCCAACTTAAAGACGATAGCAGGGCAAGTCCGTGATTCGCCCGACGCTCTTTCAAAGCTGCTTAGAGAATTACAGTCGGTGTTGGACCGCATTGATCGATCTGAACTGCAACCGGGGACAAGAGCAGCCATAACGGACTTGCTGGCGGCGAAGGATGACCAGGCCGCCACGGCGTTGAATCTAGCGCTCAATTTCAGCCTGGACGCGAGTGTCTCTCCACCGCAGGGACCGGAGGCCTCCCTACCCTCGGAAGCAGACGCGCTCGTCGACGTGTCGGCGGGACAGAAATTCGAGATTATTGCCAAGCTTCACAACAGCTCTAATGATTGGATCAATATTCAAAATGCCGAGCTCGAGCCTTATCGAGATTGGGTGCGGCAAGTTCACGCCGAGCATACGACAATTGGCCCCGGAGAAGACTATTACGCTAACTTCCTTGTCCAGGTTCCGGCCGATGCACCTCTCACACGCCCCTATTGGCATCGAGATAACCCGGAAGTGGAAGCGGTCAACAAAGTTGATGAGGCATATGAGACGCTCGCTCTGCCGACGAACAATCTGCAAGTAATTGTGCATTTCCAGATTGCAGAACGGCGCGGGATGCACTCACTACTTCCAGATTCCATCCAAGGACACACCATTCCAAGGCACTCCGCCGAACGTGGCACGGGCAGAATCGCGGGCAATGTTGAAGTCCGGTTCGCTGCCAACAGCGACGATTCGCACAAGCTCGCGCTTGCCATAACCCCGGCCTTTTCCGTCGCACTTGAACCTGGCGAGCAAGTTCTTCCACTTAGCGACAGAAATGCAACGACAGTCAAGGTCGGCGTGAGTTCGAACCTCACGGAGGCGCCGGGCGGGACTTTACATCTCGATCTTCCGGCTGGGTGGCGCGCCGAACCAGACAAC
>WNFC01003280.1_pt1 | contig 17505 bp, 13 predicted proteins | sample 5400541 | NCBI WGS metagenome assembly WNFC01 (sample SAMN13153342, study PRJNA577476) | soil metagenome | isolation source: 120 cm saprolite under Douglas fir tree site 2 hole 2 replicate 1 | place: USA:California | collected 2015-04-18
GCTCGGCCTCGCGCGCGGCGATCGCGTCGTGATGATCTGTGACGACACGCCGCTCTATCCCGCGTTCCTGTTCGGCGCCGCGAAACCGTTCGCGACGCTCACTCAGACCTTTCAGCGGACCCCGCGCGGCAGCTTCAACGCGCATCACTACCGCTACGCCCCGCAGATGAGCACGTTCATCGTCGAGGTGGACGAGGAGACCTTCGCGCGCGCCGGCTTCGAGCGCATGGACCCGAACGCGGCGAAAGCCGTGTGCGAAGAGGTGTTCGCCGAGACGCTGGAGGGCCAAAAACTGGTCTCCAACAACTCGATCTGGCGGCGGTTTCCGGTCGTGTACAATGCGCGCTGGTCGCACGAAAGCCGCGTGCTGATCGGCGACGCACTGCACACGGCGCATTTCTCCATCGGATCGGGAACGCGGCTCGCCATGGAAGATGCCATCGCGCTCGACAAGGCGCTCGGCGAGGAGCCGCGCGACGTGCCGGCCGCGCTCGCGCGCTTCGAGGCGTCGCGGCGGCCGATCCTGGAAAAACTCGTCGCAGGCGCGAATGCGAGCGCCGACTGGTATGAACACTTCGCCGACCACATGCGGCTCGAACCGATCGATTTCGCCATGAGCTACGTGACGCGCTCCGGGCGCATCGACCTCGACCGGCTGCGGCGCCTGTCGCCGCGTTTCGTCGCGCGCTACGAGCGCGAGCGCCCGGCAAGGGCAGGATAGCGGCATGGCTCCGATCGCGGACAAGGTCCCGGACGATTGCCCCGGCGCACGCGAGATCGGCTTCGCCGTGCCGGCGCGCTACAACGCAAGCGCGATCCTGTTCGACAATCTGGCGCGCCGCAACGGCGACCGCCCGGCGCTGCGCGGCCCGGGCGGAACGCTGACCTACGACGCCTTGTGTCTGTCGGCGAACCGCGCCGGCAATGCGCTCACCTCGCTCGGCCTCGCGCGCGGCGATCGCGTCGTGATGATCTGTGACGACACGCCGCTCTATCCCGCGTTCCTGTTCGGCGCCATGCGCGCCGGTCTCGTGCCGGTGCTGGTGAACACGCTCACGCCGCCCGACCTCATCCAGTTCTATCTCGCGGACGCGGCCGCGCGCGCCGCCGTGGTCGAAGCCGATTGCGCCGGCCAGCTCACGGCCGAGGCGGTGCGCGACACCAAGCTCGAGGCCGTCATCGTCGCCAACGGGCAGGCGGCCTTGCCGCATGTGCGGCGCGTGATCGAAGCGACACCCTGGCTGGCGGAATTCTCCGACCGGCTCGATCCCGCCGACACGCATCGCGACGACATGGCCTTCTGGATGTATTCATCCGGCTCGACCGGCCGGCCCAAGGGCATCGTCCACCTGCAGCACGACATGGCCTACACGGCCGAGAGCTACGCCAAGCACATGCTCAAGCTCGCGCCGGACGACATCTGCTTCTCGGTTCCGAAGATTTTCTTCGCGTATGGGTTCGGCAATTCGCTGACCTTTCCGTTCTCGGTCGGCGCATCGAGCGTGCTGTGTCCGGGCAAGCCCGATCCGGCAAAGATATTTTCCGCGATCGCAAGCTTTCGGCCCACCGTTTTCTTCGGATTGCCGACGCTCTACACCGCGCTCGCCAAGGCGCCGGAAGCGGCCGCGGCGGATTGCTCCGGCCTGCGGCTGTGCGTCTCGGCGGCGGAAATCCTGTCGGGCGAGGTCGCGGCGGCGTGGAAGTCGCTCACCGGCCTCGACATCGTCGAAGGGCTCGGCTCGACCGAGATGCTGCACATCTATCTGTCCAATTCGGCGGACGCGCGGCGGCAGAGCTCGGCCGGCCGGCGCGTGCCGGGCTACGAGATCAGGCTCGCTGACGGCGACGGCCGCGAGGTGCCGGACGGCGAGGAAGGCATCATGTCGGTGCGCGGCCATTCGAGCGCGCCGGAGTACTGGAACCGGCCGGACAAGACCGCCGAGACCATGCGCGGCGACTGGATCTACACCGCCGACCGGTTCGTGCGCGACCACGACGGCTTCTATTTCTTCCGCGGGCGGGCGGACGATCTCGTCAAGGTTTCGGGTCAGTGGGTGTACCCGCTGGAGGTGGAGCTCTGCCTCGCCGAGCACAAGGCGGTGCGCGAAGTCGCGGTTCTGGCGCTCGAGCTGCCCGACCGGCGCATGACGCTCAAGGCCTATGTGGTGACGGCCGACCCGGCGACCGACCCCAAGGCGTTGACCGCCGAGCTGCAGGACTACGTCAAACGCACCCTGCTGCCGCACAAATATCCGCGCATCGTCGAGTACCTGTCGGAGCTGCCGAAAACCGGCACCGGCAAGATCGACCGCCAGGCGTTGGTGCGGCGCGGTGCGGCGTAATGTGCCGTCGAAACGGCCCAGGAGGCTGTTCTTTCGGGGCAAAAACTATTCCATTATGATCGTTCGACAGTCAGCCTGTTCTTTTGGGGATACCAACCATGAAAAAAGCTCTGCTCGCCGCATGTGCGATGCTCGCTCTCGCCACGGCGCCCGCCATGGCCCAGCAGAAGACCATCAAGATCGGCTTTATCAGCACGTTCAGCGGCCCGACCGCCGCGATCGGCAACGACATGCGCAATTCGTTCGAGCTCGCGCTCGACCATGCCGGCCGCAAGATCGGCGGGCTGCCGGTCGAGGTCATCTATGAGGATGATCAGATCAAGCCCGACGTCGGCGTGCAGAAGACCCAGAAGCTGATCGAATCCGACAAGGTCGACTTCGTCGTCGGCTACATCTGGTCGAACGTGCTCTTGGCCTCGCTCAAGCCGCTGGTCGATTCGAAAACCTTCACGATCGTCACCAACGCGGGCGCATCCCAGCTCGCCGGCGAGCTGTGCTCGCCTTATGTATTCTCCACCTCGTGGAACAACGACCAGACGCCGCAGGCGATCGGGCTCTACATGAATCAGAAGGGCGTGAAGACGGCCTTCCTGATCGGCCCGAACTATGCGGCCGGCAAGGACATGCTCAATGGCGTGCGCGCGACCTACAAGGGCCAGATCGTCGGGGAGGAGCTGACCCGCTGGCCGGACCAGCTCGATTTTTCGGCTGAGCTGTCGAAAGCGCGCGCCGCGAAGCCCGACGCGATCTTCGCGTTCTATCCCGGCGGCCCGGGCATCCAGTTCCTGACGCAATACGCGCAATCCGGCCTCAAGGGGCAGATCCCGCTCTACACCGCGTTCACCATCGACTCGCTCTCGCTGCCGCGCCTGGGCGAGCTGGCGGCCGGCGTGCCGGGCGCGCAGCACTGGGTGAACGACCTGCCGAACGAGACCAACAAGAAGTTCGTCGCGGACTTCAAGGCGAAGCACAAGACCTATCCGTCCTTCTACGGCGCGCAGACCTATGACGCGGTGGCGCTGCTCGACGCCGCCGTCAAGGCGGTCAAGGGTGATCTCAGCAAGAAGGACGACATGCGCAAGGAGGTCGAGAAGGCCAACTTCAAGTCCACCCGCGGCCCCTTCAAGTTCGGCAAGAACCACATCCCGATCCAGAACTTCTACCTCCAGGAGCCGGTGAAGGATGCCGACGGCCAGTGGACGCTCAAGACGGTCGCGAAGATCGTCGAGAACGATCAGGACCGCTTCCACGACAAGTGCCCGATGAAGTAGGCGCGCCCGAGTCGAACGGCGAATAGCGGAGCCCCGGGCAGCCGGTTAGGATGCCCGGGGCTTGCTTTTGGGTCATCGCCGAGGTGCGGGGGAACGGACGCGATGCTCTACTTCATCGAGCAGTGTCTCAACGGCGTGCAATTGGGCATGCTGCTGTTCCTGCTCGCCGCCGGGCTGACTCTGATCTTCGGGATCATGGATCTGGTCAACCTGGCGCACGGCTCGCTCTACATGATCGGCGCCTATTTTGCCGCGACCTTTGCGGCGCTGACCGGCAGCTTCGTCGCCGGCGCAGTGCTTGCCGTCGCCGCGACCCTCCTCGTCGGCATGGCCGTGGAGGTGATCGCGATCCGCCGGCTCTACGGTCGCGACCATCTCGACCACGTGCTCGGCACCTTCGGCCTGATCCTCTTTTTCAACGAGTTGGTCCGGCTGATCTGGGGTCCGGCCGGCATGACGCTGCCGCTGCCGAGCCAGATGTTCACCGCCGTGCAGGTGCTGCCGGGCGTCTACTATCCGCTCTATCGGCTGGTCATCATCCTCACCACGCTGGCGGTCGCGCTCCTGCTCTACCTGCTCGTCATGCGCACCCGCATCGGCATGCTGATCCGCGCCGGCGCGTCCAACCGCGAAATGGTCGGGGCGCTCGGCGTCAACATAAAGCTGCTCTACACGCTGGTGTTCGGTCTCGGCGCCGCGCTCGCCGGGCTTGCCGGGCTCATGCAGGCGCCGATCCTCACCGTGCAGATCGGCATGGGCGAAAACATCCTCATCCTTGCCTTCGTCGTCATCATCATCGGCGGCATCGGCTCGATCCGCGGCGCCTTCGTCGCCTCCATGTTCGTCGGGCTGGTCGACACCATCGGCCGCGCCTTCCTGCCCGATCTGCTGCGGCTCTTCCTGAACACGACCGCCGCGTCCACGCTCGGGCCGTCGCTGTCCTCGATGATGATCTACATGCTGATGGCGGCGATCCTGGTATTTCGACCGGAAGGCCTGTTTCCGGCATCCGGCAGATGAAAGCCTGGCTCACCCCACGCAATGCCGTTGTCGCCGCCGTGCTGGCGATGCTCGCCCTGGTGCCGGTCTATTCGGCCCTCACCGGCCACACTTTCCTGATGTCGTTCTTCACCCGCATCTTGATCCTGGCCATGGCGGCGGTCAGCCTCAACCTGATCATGGGCTTCGGCGGCATGGTGAGCTTCGGTCACGCCGCGTTTCTCGGCATCGGCGGCTACGTGGTCGGCATCCTGGCGAAGGAAGGCGTCGGCTCCGGCTTCGTGCAGTGGCCGCTCGCGCTCGTCGTGTCCGGCGTGTTCGGGCTCGCCGTCGGGAGCTTGAGCCTGCGCACGCGCGGGGTTTATTTCATCATGATCACGCTCGCCTTTGCGCAGATGGTCTACTACATCGCGATCGGGCTCGACCGCTACGGCGGCGACGACGGCATGACGATCTACAAGCGCAGCAATTTCGGCGGCGCGATCAACCTCTCCAACAAGACGCAGTTCTATTATGTGTGCTTCGCGCTGCTGCTGGCCTCGGTCTACATCGTCTGGCGCATCGTGAATTCGCGCTTCGGCCTCGTCATTCAGGGCGCGCGTTCGAACGAGCGGCGCATGCGCGCGATCGGATTCCCCACCTTCCGCTACAAGCTCGTCTGCTTCGTCATCTCGGGCGTGCTGTGCGGCTTGGCCGGCGTCCTCCTCGCCAACCACACCGACTTCATCAGCCCCGCCATCATGCACTGGACACGCTCGGGCGATCTCATCGTCATGGCGGTGCTCGGCGGCATGGGGTCGGTGATCGGTCCGGTGATCGGCGCGGTGACGCTCTTGGTGCTCGAGGAGGCGCTCTCCGGCGTCACCGAATACTGGCCGATCATCGTCGGTCCGCTGTTCCTGCTGGTCGTGCTGTTCGCACGCGGCGGAATCGACGGCCTGCTCGCGGGCGCGCGCCATGGCTGAGCCGCTGCTGCGCGTCGAGAGCCTGACCAAGAGCTTCGGCGGCGTGATCGCCTCCGACGACATCACGCTCGATATCGTTCCGGGCGAGCTGCACGCCGTCATCGGGCCGAACGGCGCCGGCAAGACCACGCTGATCGGGCAACTGACCGGCGAGATCGCGCCCAATGCCGGCTACGTGCGCTTCGACGGGCACGACATCACAGCGCTGCCGGTCTACGGCCGCAGCGCGCTCGGGCTCGCGCGTTCGTTCCAGATCACCTCGCTCTTCCTCGACGTCACGGCGCTCGACAACGTCGCGCTCGCCGTGCAGGCGCATGCCGGTCACTCGTTCCGCTTCTGGCGCGCCGCGCGCCGCGATCCCGCGCTGCGCGAGCCGGCGCGCGCGGCGCTCGGGCGCGTCGGCCTCGCCGGGCGCGCCGATGTGATCGTGTCGCGGATGAGCCACGGCGAGCAGCGCCAGCTCGAGTTCGCCATGGCGCTCGCGACCAGGCCGCGCGTGCTGCTGCTCGACGAGCCGATGGCGGGCCTCGGCCCCGAAGAATCGACGCGCGTGGTCAATCTGCTGCGCGAGCTCAAGCGCGAACTCGCGATCCTCCTGGTCGAGCATGACATGGAAGCGGTGTTCGCGCTCGCCGACCGCATCACGGTGCTGGTCTACGGCCGCGTCATCGCGTCGGGCGCGCCGGCCGCGATCCGCGCCGACGCCGAGGTGCGCAAGGCCTATCTGGGCGAGCAGACGGTGGTGACGCGCGGGGTCGGCAATGGCCGCTGACCTGCTCGACGTCGCCGGCATCGAGACCTGCTACGGCCAGAGCCAGGTGCTGTTCGGCCTCTCGCTTGCGATCGCGTCGGGCGAGATGGTGACGCTGATGGGCCGCAACGGCATGGGCAAGACCACGACCGTGCGCTCGATCATGGGGCTCACGCCCGCGCGCGCCGGCGCGATCCGCTTCGACGGCGCCGATATCCGCGCGCTGCCGGCCTACCGGATCGCCCAGTGCGGCCTCGGCCTGGTGCCGGAAGGCCGGCAGATCTTCCCCAATCTCACCACGCGGGAGAACCTCATCGCGACCGGCGCCAACCGCGGCCGCGCCCCCGATCCCTGGACCTTGCAGAAGGTCTGCGATCTCTTCCCGCGCCTTGCTGAGCGGCTCGACGCCATGGGCAGCCAGCTCTCCGGCGGCGAGCAGCAGATGCTCGCGATCGGCCGCGCGCTGATGACCAATCCGCGCCTGCTCATCCTCGACGAGGCGACCGAAGGGCTGGCGCCGCTGATCCGCGAGGAGATCTGGCAGTGCCTGGCGCGCCTCAAGGCGGCCGGCCAGTCGATCCTGGTGATCGACAAGAACGTCGAGGCGCTCACCCGCATCGCCGACCGCCACTATCTCATCGAGCGCGGCCGCGTGGTGTGGACCGGCACCTCGCGCGAGCTCGCCGCCGCGCCCGAGGTGCAGCATCGGTATTTGGGGATTTGAAGCTACCGCTTGCTCGGCGTATCCGCCTCTCCCCGCTTGCTCAGCGCCTGCGCTCCCTCCCCCGCAAGCGGGGGAGGGGACCCGGACCTCAGTGCTCGATCTTCACGTACTCGAAATCGCCCGGCTTGTTGTCGATGCCGACGATCGGCGGCGCGATCCAGCCGGCGAATTTGCCGGGCTCGGTGACCGACTTCATCAATGACGCGATGAAGTCGCCGTCCTCGCGCGAGGGCAGCCATTCATCCTTGCGCTTTTCCCACGCGCCGGCGTCGATCATCTCGCCCGTCGGCGTCGCCTCGATGTTCTTGAACTCGCCGATCTCGCGGTGGAATGCGACGTGCGGCAGCGCGAAGGCAAAGTCGATGCCGGCGGTGGAGATGATCTTGTTCCAGCGCAGCAGCCCCTTGGCGCAGTCGTTGGTGTAATCGTCACGCAGCCGCATGTTGAGCGCGGTGAGCGCCGGCTCCTCCACGCGCTTGATCACACCGTCGACCAACTTGAGCACCGGGTAGGTCGAATTCTCCAGCCGGTGATCGTCGTCGATCTTGGTTTCCTGGTAGCGGCCCTTGAGGCCGGCGTTGAACGAGTTCGCCGCGTTGGTGGAGACCTCCGAGCCGAAGAGGTCGAGCGAGAGCGAGTAGTGCAGGTTGAGCTTCTTCTGCAGCGTCGGCAGGTCGATCACGCCGAGCGCGCGCACCTTGTCCTTGGCGTACGGATCGTCGATGCCCGCCTCCTTCATCGCCTCGCAGGTGCGCCGCACCACGCGGCCGACGCCGGTCTCGCCCACGAACATGTGGTGCGCCTCCTCGGTGAGCATGAAGCGGGAGGTGCGCGAGAGCGGATCGAAGCCCGACTGCGCGAGGCTGTGCAGCTGCATCTTGCCGTCGCGGTCGGTGAAGTAGGTGAACATGAAGAACGAGAGCCAGTCCGGCGTCGCTTCATTGAAGGCGCCCAGCATGCGCGGCGCGTCGGCGCTGCCGGAGCGGCGGCGCAGCAGCTCCTCGGCCTCCTCGCGGCCGTCGCGGCCGAAATACTTGTGCAGCAGGTAGACCATCGCCCACAGGTGGCGGCCTTCCTCGACGTTGACCTGGAAGAGATTGCGCATGTCGTAGAGCGAGGGCGCGGTCTTGCCGAGATGGCGCTGCTGCTCGACCGAGGCGGGCTCGGTGTCGCCCTGGATCACCACGAGACGGCGCAGCATGGCGCGGTGCTCGCCGGGCACCTCCTGCCACGCCGGCTCGTCAAGATGCTGGCCGAACGGCACCTTGCGGTTTTCCTCGGGCGGCGCGAGCAGGATGCCCCAGCGATAGTCCGGCATGCGGACATAATCGAACTTCGCCCAGCCGCGCGGATCGACCGAATAGGCCGTGCGCAGATAGACGAGCGACTCCTGAAAACCCTCCGGTCCCATGTCTTGCCACCAGGTGAGGTAGCCCGGATGCCAGCCTTCGAGCGCGCGCAGCACCCTGCGATCCTCGTGCAGGTTCACGTTGTTCGGGATCGACTCGCTGTAGTCGACGTTGATGATGTCCATGGCAACGCGCTCCTATCGTTGTTCTCCCTCCCCCGCTTGCGGGGGAGGGCGGGGAGGGGGAAGCCACACGCTCGGAGCAAGCGGCTTCCCCCTCCCTAACCCTCCAGCCGAAGTCGGATTTATCCGACTTCGGCCCGCTAATTAGAGCCGAAATCGGACAAGCCCGATTTCGGATGCAAGCGGGGGAGGGGACTCAAACTCTCTTCGTGTCGAACACCGGCTTCTGGCCGGTGCCGTAGCGGCGCAGCGCGCCCTCCTCGCCGACCGCGTTCGGCCGCTGGAAGATCCAGTTCTGCCAGGCGGTGAGGCGGGCGAAGATTTTCGATTCCATGGTCTCGGGCCCGCCGAAACGCAGGTTCGCTTCGAGGCCGGTGAGCGCGTCCGCCGAAAAGCTCGCGCGCTCCTCGAGGAAGATGCGAATCTCGTCCTCCCAGTCGATGTCGTCGAGCGCGAAGGTGACGAGGCCGAGCGCTTCGGCTTGTTCCGCGTCGAGCGGCTGTCCGATCGTCTTGTAGGCCGTGTCGAGCGGCTTCTCCTCGCCGAGGAAACGGGTGGCGAGCCGCGTGAGGCCGTTCGACATCGGATACCAGTCGAAGTTGGCCTCGCTGAGCGCGAGCGTCGCAGGCGGCCGGTTGTCGCCCTCGCGCTGGCCGATCAGCATGTACGAGCGGTCGGCGGCAAACACGATCTCGGCCAGCGTGCCGGCGAAGCACGAGCCCGGCGCGACGATGGCGACCAGCGAGCGCGAGGTGAGGTCGATGCGCTTGAGCACGCGCTTCCATTTGAGCCGGATCTCGCGCGCCAGCCAGTGATCGCGGTTGAGGTCGAGGAAGGCGTCGTAGGCGAGTACGGCCGCGGGATCGCCCGCGCTCTCGAATACGATCGCGGCGGCGTCGAGCTCGTTGAGGCGGATGTCGAGGATCGCGTCGTCGAGCTCGCGGGCGAGCGCGAGCGGCCAGAATGTCGCGCCCTGCGCCGCCATGTCGGCGACGGATGCGGGCGGCGGCGCGTCGGGGCCGCGCAGCGTGATGCGCGCAAGCCGCTCGTCGCGCTCGAACGCGACCGACACGTATTTGTACTCGCGGCCGTCCGGCGTGACGCGCCGCTCGAGCGGCGTGAGCCCGATGCCTTTTTCACCTTCGGGCCGGTCCGACATTGCGGCGAATTCCTTGGCGCGCGCCGCGACGCTCTCTTCGAGCTTCGAGTTCGGCACCGCGTCGTCGACCAGCCGCCATTCGGCCGCACGCTTGCCCTTGATGCCTTCCTCGGTGGTGCAGAAGACGTCGGCGCGGTCGCGCCGCACCAGCCGCTTGTCGATGACGCGCGTGAGCCCGCCGGTGCCCGGCAGGACCGCGAGCAGCGGCAGCTCGGGCAGCGACACCGCGGCCGAGCCGTCGTCCACCAGGATGATGTGGTCGGCGGCGAGCGCCAGCTCGTAGCCGCCGCCCGCCGCCGTGCCGTTGATCACGCAGATGGTGCGCTGGCCGGAATGCTCGCTCGCGTCCTCGATCGCGTTGCGCGTCTCGTTGGTGAACTTGCAGAAGTTGACCTTGTGCGGGTGGCTCGCGCCCGCGAGCATGCGGATATTGGCGCCGGCGCAGAAGACGCGCGGCTTGGCCGAGCGCAGCAGCACCACGCGCACCTCCGGATGCTCGAAGCGCAGCCGCTCGAAGGCGTCCGCCAGCTCGATGTCGACGCCGAGATCGTAGGAGTTGAGCTTGAGCTCGTAGCCGGAAAAAAGCCCGCCCTTCTCGTCGACGTCCATGGTGAGCGTCGCGACCGCGCCGTCGGTCGCGAGCTTCCAATGACGATAGCGGCCCGGATCGGTGGCGAAATCGATCCGGCCGGCGCCGTTCGCGAGCTTGCCGTCCTCGGCCATGCGGCCTCCCTGAATAACATGCATTATAATTCATGTTGCCGGCCTGGTCCACCGGGACCGGCCGTTTTCACGCGCTTTTTTGCGGCCTCACGCCGCCTCGCCGGCGCCTTCGCCGTGCTGCCGCAGCAGCCGGTTGGCGAAGCCTGCGATCGCCTCGAGCGTCACGTCGGGCCGCTCGCGCTGGGGCGAATGGCCGGCGCCCGCGATCAGGCTCACCTCGACCGGGCAATAGCATTCCTCCTGCGCGACCTCGATCTGGCGGGCCGTGCCGTACTGGTCGTCCTCGCCCTGCACGATCAGGATCGGCACCCGGATATAGGCGAGAGCGTCCGAAATGTTCCATGCGCGAAAACCGGGATCGAGCCAGGCCTCGTTCCAGCCGCGGAAGGCGACGTCGACGTGTCTGTGCCAGCGCGCCAAGCGTGCGCGCAGGTCGCCGGTGTCATAGGCGCGCTTGGCTTCGGCGATCGAAGCGATCGACACGTCCTCGACGATGAAGTGCGGCGCGATCAGCACGAGGCCGCGCACGCGGTGGTCCTGCACGCCGCCGGCATAGATCGCCGCGATCGAGGCGCCGTCCGAATGGCCGAGCAGGAGCCCGCGGCGGAATCCGATCGCGTCGAGCAGCGCGGGCAAAGTTTTCTGCGCCTCGTCGTGCATGTAGCTGAGCGGGCGGGGCAGGGTGACCGGGCTCGAGGCGCCGTAGCCGGCGCGCGAATAGGCAAACACGCCGGCGCCGGTCGCCGCCGCGAGCTTGTCGGGAAAATCGCCCCACAGCGCCGCCGAGCCGAGCCCCTCGTGCAGCATCACGATGGTCGGCGGCGCATCCGCGGCGCCGACGAAGCGGTACTCGAGCTTCGTGTCGCCGATGGTGAGGAAACCGGAGGGGGAGAGGGGGGTCATGCGTTACTCGTTGCTGTGGCACTGACTCTCGCTCCCTCCCCCCTTGCGGGGGAGGGTTGGGGAGGGGGTAGCGGCAGTGGAATGCGGCGCCGCCCCAGCGCAACTGCACGACCCCCACCCCCGACCCCTCCCCACAAGGGGGGGAGCGAGAGGCCGTGCCCTCTTTCAGGAATGCGTGAACTTCTTCAACTGATGTATCACTTCAACTTCCACCGACGCATCACTTCTTCGCCGCATCCATTTCGCGCAGCTTGAAGCGCTGAATTTTTCCGGTCGCGGTTTTCGGCAGGCTGTCCACCACCTCGATCCAGCGCGGATATTTCCACGGGCCGACCGACGTCTTCACGTGCTCGCGCAGCACTGAATTCAAATCCTCGCTCGGCTTCGTGTCTTTGAGCACCACGAACGCCTTCGGCTTCAAGAGCCCGTCCGCGTCGGCGGACGGAATGACCGCCGCCTCCAGGATCGCCGGATGGCTGATGAGCGCGCTCTCCACCTCGAATGGCGAGACCCACACGCCCGACACCTTGAACATGTCGTCGGCGCGGCCGCAGTAGGTGTAGCGGCCCTCGCCGTCGCGAATGAACTTGTCGCCGGTGCGCGTCCACGCGCCGCCGAACGTGTTGCGGCTTTTCTCGCGCTGGTTCCAGTAGCCCTCTGCGGCTGACGGGCCGTGCACGAAAAGCTCGCCGATCTCGTTGTCGGCGACCTCGCGGCCCTGCTCGTCGAGCAGGCGCAGCTCGTAGCCCGGCACGGCGCGGCCGGCGGTGCCGTAGCGATTGTCGTCCGGCCGGTTGGAGAGAAAGATATGCAGCATCTCGGTCGAGCCGACGCCATCGATGATGTCGCAGCCGAAGCGCTGCTTCCACGCCGTTCCGATGTGCTCGGGCAGCGCCTCGCCGGCGGAGACGCAGAGGCGCAGCCGCTGCGAGCCCGCCTCGCGCGTGCATTTCGGATCGGCGAGGATCGCCGCGTAGCTGGTCGGTCCGCTGCAGAAGATGGTCGGCTGCTCGCGCCGCAGGATGTCGAACACCGCCGGCGGCGTCGGCCGTCCGTCGAACAGCACCGCGGTCGCGCCGACCGACATGGGGAACGACAGGCTGTTGCCGAGCCCGTAGGCGAAAAAGAGCTTTGCCGCCGAATAGACCACGTCGTCCTCGCGCATGCCGAGCGTCTGCTGCGCGAACAGCTTCGCGGTCGCCATCATGCCGGTCTGCACGTGCTTGGTGCCTTTCGGCATGCCGGTCGAACCGGAGGAGTAGAGCCAGAACGCGGGCTCGTCCGGATGGGTCGCGACGGTGTCGAACCGGTCGGCCTCGCGCGCGAGCGCGCCGGCCAGCTCGTCCTTCGCGCCGCCGACCACGATGACCTCGAGATCCTTGAGCTTGGCGCGGGCCGGCTCGGTCGCGGCGAGCAGCGGCTCCGACACGAAGGCGACGCGCGCGCGTGTGTCGGCGAGTATGTAGGCGTACTGCTCGGCGGTGAGCAGCGTGTTGAGCGGCACCGGCACGATGCCGGCGCGGATCGCGCCGAGGAAGACCACGGGGAAGTCGACGGTGTCGAGCAGCACCAGCGCGATGCGGTCCTCGCGGCGGATGCCGCGGCGCACCAGCAGGTTCGCCAGCCGCGCGCTCTGGCGCGCCAGCTCGTCATAGGTCAGCCGCCGCTCGCGGTCGATGAACGCGACCTTGTCGGCGCGTCCGGCCGCGATGTTGCGGTCGAGAAGGTCGCTCGCGGCGTTGTAGGGCTCGCTCATGGGATGCCTGACGGGCGCGCTCTGGCGTGGACCGGAATTATAGTGCATTAATTTGGCCGCAAATGCGCCGGCCTGTCAAACGCCGGCCGGCGCGGCGTTTCGCATCGCCCCAGGGGTTGGCCGACCATGACTGCGCGCGACGAGCAGGCGTTTCTCGGCGAGCTCGGCCGGCGCGTGCGCCACGTGCGCGCGCTGCGGGGCATGTCGCGCAAGGTTCTGGCGCGCGTCTCCGGCATTTCCGAGCGCTACATCGCCCAGCTCGAAAGCGGCAAGGGAAACGTCTCCATCAAGCTGCTGCGGCGGGTCTCCGCCGCGATGGGCGCGCGCATCGAGGACCTGATCGTCGACGGGCCGGTGGCGCAGGACTGGCCGCTCATCCGCGATCTCATGCGCACCGCGTCGGACGCGCAGATCGCGCAGGCGCGCGCGATCCTCGCCGGCGCCGCACCGAAGACGCCGGCCGATCCGGCGCAAACCCGGATCGATCGCGTCGCGCTCATCGGGCTGCGCGGCGCCGGCAAGTCGACGCTCGGCCGCATCGCCGCCGAGCGATTGGGCTGGACCTTCGTCGAGCTCAACGCCGAGATCGAGCGCGCGCACGGCCTCTCGGTCGCCGAAATCTTTGCCATGTACGGCCAGGAAGGCTATCGCCGGCTCGAGCAGGCGGCGTTGCGCGCGCAGGTCGCGCGCCCCGGCCCGATCATCCTGGCGACCGGCGGCGGCATCGTGGCGGAGCCGCTGACCTTCGACCTGTTGCTGTCGTCCTTCTTCACCGTGTGGCTGAAGGCCAGGCCGGAAGAGCACATGGCGCGCGTGCGCCAGCAGGGCGATCTGCGCCCCATGGCGGACGACCGCGCCGCCATGCAGGAGCTCCACGCGATCCTGAAGAGCCGCGAGCCGCTCTATGCACGCGCCCGCGCCACCGTCGACACCGCGGGCATTTCGGTGGAGGCCGCGTCACAGAAGCTCATCGCCGCGATCGCGCCCGCGCGCCAGCGGACGCCGGCGCGGCGCAAGGCGGCGCAGTCGCGATGAGCGGCGTCAGCCCGCCGCCGTGGCCGCAACGGGACGCTTCGATCCGGCGTAGATCGCGATGGCGGCGCCGAGCGCGCTGCACGCGATGGCGGTGCCGGACAGGTAATTGATGTCGAAGATCAGCGCCATCGAGCCGCCGCCGATCAGCATCAGGACGCCCCCGATCAACGGCAGCGACCCGGCCGCGAGTGCGCCGAGCACGCTGATCGCCGGGATGGTGAAGCTCGGCTTGTTGAGGACGGCAAGCACGGACATGATCGCCGCGCGCACCGCGTCGGGATTCGAGACGTCGATGCCGAGGCCAAGCGCCAGTCCCAACACGCCACCCACGAGTCCAAAGAGAAATGCGAAAAACGATCCCATGTCGTCGCTCCGAGGGCTGAGCTGTCATCAGACGCTGCGGCAATCCGCATCGATCAAGACGTAGCACTGGCGCAAGTGAGTCGCCATTGAGCGCACGGAAATGCGCCGGTTCCGTTTTCGACCAGGGGTTGACCGCGGGCCGGATGATTTGCGAGCGGCTTCAATGGCTTCCGCCGGCCCCGCGGCAAGGCGCGGCAAAGGAAGCGCTTGTGCAAGCCCATCCCGGCCGCGTAGTTTTCGGTCCCGATCGATCGTCATCAAGAAATGCCTGCCGCTTCGAGAGCCGCGGGCGAGGGGAAGAAAACGCCATGCAAATCGTGTTGTTTCGCGTCATTGCGCTTGTTGCTTTGAGCCTGCCGTTCGTCCGCCCTGCCGCCGCGGCCGACTATCCGACCAAGCCGGTCCACTGGATCGTTCCCTATCCGCCCGGCGGCACGACCGATATCCTGGCGCGCCTGATCGGCAACGCGCTGTCGGAGCGGCTCGGCCAGCAGTTCATCATCGAGAACAAGCCGGGCGGCGGCAACAATATCGGCACCGAGGCGGTGGTGAACGCCGCGCCCGACGGCTACACGCTGCTCCTGGTCAACCCCGCGCACGGGATCAACGCGACGCTCTACAAGCGGCTCACGTTCAATGTGATGCGCGACATCATGCCGGTCGCCGGCCTCATGCGCGTGCCGAACGTGATGGAGGTGCACCCGAATTTCCCGGCGAAGACGGTCGCCGAGTTCATCGCCTACGGCAAGGCCAATCCGGGCAAGATCAACATGGCCTCGTCGGGCAACGGCACCTCGGTGCACATGTCGGGCGAGATGTTCATGGCGATGACCGGCATCAAGATGACGCACGTGCCCTATCGCGGCTCGGCGCCGGCGTTGATCGACATCATCGCCGGCACCGTCGACGTGATGTTCGACAACATGCCGTCCTCGATCGAGCATATCCGCGCCGGCAAGCTGCGCGCGCTCGCGGTGACGACCGAAAAGCGCTCGGAGGCGCTGCCCGACGTCCCGACCGTTGCCGACACGGTGCCGGGATACGAGGCGAGCGCCTGGTTCGGCATCGGCATGCCGAGGAACACGCCGGCGGACGTCATCGAGAAGCTCAACAAGACGGTCAACGAGGTGCTTGGCGATCCCAAGATGAAGGCGCGGCTCGCCGAGCTCGGCGGCGCGCCGATGCCGACCACGCCGGCCGACTTCGGGAAGATCATGGCCGACGAGACCGCCAAGTGGAAGAAGGTGGTCGAGTTCTCCGGCGCCAGTGTGGAATGAGTGGGGAATTTTGATTCAACGAATTGGCCGTGATTCCGGGACGGGTCGCCAAGACTTCGGCGGGCGCTCCCGGAATGACCGAAAATGGATTTGTCAGCCATGACTCGCCGCGTGAAGCCTGAAGACCTGCGCAGCCATCGCTGGCTCGGCGTCAACGATCTGCGTTCGTTCGGCCACCGCTCGCGCCTGCGTCAGATGGGGTACGACGGCGCCGACTGGGCCGGCAAGCCGGTCATCGGCATCATCAACACCTGGAGCGAGATCAACGCCTGCCACGCGCATCTGCGCTCGCGCGCCGAGGACGTCAAACGCGGCGTGCTGCAGGCGGGCGGCTTTCCGATCGAGCTGCCGGCGATGTCGCTCGCCGAGCCATTCGTGAAGCCCTCCACCATGCTCTACCGCAACTTCCTCGCCATGGAGGCGGAGGAGTTGCTGCGCAGCCATCCGATCGACGGCGCGGTGCTGCTCGGCGGCTGCGACAAGACCACGCCCGGCCTGATCATGGGCGCGATCAGCATGGGCATTCCGGCGATCTACGCGCCGGCCGGCCCGATGCTGCGCGGCAACTGGCGCGGCGAGACGCTCGGCTCCGGCTCCGACGTCTGGAAATACTGGGACGAGAAGCGCGCCGGCAACATCACCGAGAACGACTGGAGCGAGATCGAGAGCGGCATCGCCCGCTCCTACGGCACCTGCATGGTGATGGGCACCGCCGCCACCATGATGGCAATCGCCGAGGCGATGGGCCTCACGCTCCCGGGCGCGTCTTCGATTCCCGCCGCCGACGCCAGCCATTCGCGCATGTGCGCGGCCGCCGGCCGGCGCGTCGTCGAGATGGTGTGGGAGGACCTTAACCCCTCGCGCATCCTCACGCCCGCCGCGTTCGACAACGCGATCCGCGTGCACATGGCGATGGGCGGCTCGACCAACGCCATCATCCACGTGATCGCGATGGCGCGCCGCGCCGGCATCGCGCTCGACATGGCGCGCTTCGACCAGATCTCGCGCGACATCCCGGTGCTCGCCAACATCCGCCCGTCGGGCAAGTACCTGATGGAGGATTTTTACTACGCCGGCGGCCTGCGCGCGCTGATGTTCGAGCTGGCCGAGCGGCTCGATCTCTCCTGCATCACTGCCTCCGGCCACACGCTGGGCGAGACCTTGCGCGGCGCGCAGGTCCACCTGCGGCCGGTGATCCGCCCGCTTTCCGACCCGGTCTCGACCGCGGGCGCGACCGCGGTGCTCACCGGCAATCTCGCGCCGCGCGGCTGCGTGATGAAGCCGTCCGCCGCCGACAAGCGGCTGTTGAAGCATCGCGGCCCGGCGATCGCGTTCGAGGACTACAACCACATGGCGCGCGAGGTGGAGCGCGACGACCTCGAGGTCACGCCCGACCACGTGCTGGTGCTCAAGAACGCCGGCCCCAAGGGCGGCCCCGGCATGCCCGAATGGGGCATGCTGCCGATCCCGAAGAAGCTCGTGAAGGCGGGTGTGCGCGACATGCTGCGCATTTCCGACGGCCGCATGAGCGGCACGAGCTACGGCGCCTGCATCCTGCACGTGGCGCCGGAAAGCTATATCGGTGGTCCGCTCGCCTTCGTGCAGACCGGCGACGAGATCGAGGTCGACGCCGCCGGGCGTCGCATTCACCTGCACGTCTCGGACGAGGACCTCGCCGCCCGCCGCGCCGCCTGGCAGCCGCCGCC
>WNFC01004800.1_pt1 | contig 17504 bp, 12 predicted proteins | sample 5400541 | NCBI WGS metagenome assembly WNFC01 (sample SAMN13153342, study PRJNA577476) | soil metagenome | isolation source: 120 cm saprolite under Douglas fir tree site 2 hole 2 replicate 1 | place: USA:California | collected 2015-04-18
GTGCGCGTTCGCTGCTGCGCGAGGCGGCTCACGAGCAAGTTGCATTCGTCATCGGCGAGCCATTCCACGTGGACGGCGGTGGCCAGCAGCAGTTCCGGCTGAGCTTTGCTTATCCGGAGGAGCAGCATATCGAAGAAGGAGTGCGGCGGGTAGGCAATGCTATGAGGCGCCTGATGGCCCGGCGCTTCCAGAACGAAGAGCCGCGCAAGTTGGGCGTCGAACATGTGCCGATGGTGTAGGCATACCTATTGAGAGCAGCAGCCAGCTTACCAACGGACCACCTTTAATGGTAGGTTGGCACTAATTGCACGATTGCTAACTGGCTGGGGCAGCCGGATAAAGGCCTATCGAGACAATCACAAGATGTCCCTGTTGCAGTTGCAAACGAATGACCCAATCATAGTATGCAAGCGGGCTGTCATCGCTGCATGACACCTGGGTCAGTTGGACGTTGGCAATCCCGCCCTGGCTATTTAGTGGCGAGGCCATTATATTCTCAATCTTCCAACAGCCACTAAAGAGTGTATAGTTGGGATTCTTCACGAAATCAGCAAATGGTTCCTGAGCACGCACCGCTGCGCTGAGTAGTGCGTATGCCTCCTGGTATCTCCCTTCCAGCACGAGATCGAGGTAATGGGTTGCGGTTTTCATGATGAGCGACGGGGTGACGACTATGGGAGTCGGGGTAGGGGTGGGTGATGGCGTTGGCGAAGGAGTAGGTGTTGGTGGTGGCAAAGGTCCAGGGGTGGGTTTCAACTTTTTCGTCTTTGTATGGGCATGTGTCGCTTTAGATGTAGGTTTTGGATGAGACGGAGGCATACAAACAGACAAAATAGCTGCCTGTGAACCAGGGCATGTAGAATCGAAACTTTCGCCACATGCAGTCAGGCTGAAGAGTAGAAGCACGAGGAATGCTACAGAGGCCAATATAAGGTAGCCTGGCGACGGAGGCCTGGCGACTATCTCAGGAAGAGATCGGCATAGGTTGTCTTCATCGGGAGAAGAAATGTACTGCATAGAAGCCTCTGCTTTCGATATGATGCTGGCATCATCGACAACAAATCATAAGCAACGCATCAGGCAAGCACGCACTAGCTCAAACACTACTTATTATGCAAATTGAAATTTGCAGGCTAACACTATAATGACGATTTATCTCACTTAAGATGAAAAAATGAAGCTCCTTTCTCCTTATAGAGCTTCAGGTCTATGTTCATAGAGCGAGCAACGCTGCGGCGCGCGGCTGAGATAGAGGCTTTACGGAGGCGTTTTTCGTCTTCTTCTGCGGGCCAGCGGGCTGCTTCGATATCCATGTCAAACTCTTTGAATGAGTCTACGACCAGGATGAGGTTATCCAGGCGCTCATGCAGCAAAGCCGTCATAGCATCTTTCTGGTGTGGAGGGAGTGTTGAAATCGCGGCAGCGGCTTTTTCAGCACAATTAGCAACTGCTTCTTGTTCCTCGACCTCGAAGGCGGGATCGGCCATTCCTTCGCCGGATGTAACCAGGATATTACCTTCCAGCATCTCTCCATCCTCGGTCACTGGCAGAGGCAAGGGCGGTTCACGACCGCGTAAAACATTGACGAACTCGTTATGAACTATACGCCTGACGTAAGCTTTGAGATTATTGATACTTCTCCCCTGTAGTGCATACCAGAGGTTGATACGGACTCTCTGGGCGAGCTCATCCCGCTCCATGCGAGGGGCAATATCTGGACTACCAGCTAAGATTTTTCCGACTTGAGCGGCAATGTACGAGTCGATGCGCTCCAGGATTTCTTCGATGTCGGGGTCGCTGTCATCAGGACCTACTCCAGGCAAACCTATGGTTCCTCTGGTAGGATCTAATGAGACGGTGAGATGTTGTTCAAACCCAAGGGGTTGCTGGGGGTCTTGTCCTGGATGTTGTTGCATATGGCACCCTCCTGCGCTATTGATTCACACGCCATTGTGTATCTCTTTGCGCATCTCTATTATACCATTTTAGCTCTTTTATTGTCAATAAGTAGACATCCTTTTGTATCACTATACGGATTGATATCTAAATAACTTCTTTGAATTGACTTAGAAGACAGTGTTAAGATGCAAACAGTTCAAAGCGAGGCCACATTTAACCCGTACATGGTTATCCTTCTACATCTCACAGTTGACATTTCCCGGTTTTTACAGCATAATAGAGAGGTACAAATACTTCTGTGAAAACCTAAGTGCATTTGAGGAACGCACCACAGTAGCTGTCTCATCAGACAAACTCTGGCAACGATAAGTAACAAGCACCAACTTATGGAACTCAACGAACTCATTGAGAATGTGATATCCTACACTGGTTCACCAGAGGCCGAGCAAGTTCTCACAACAGCTTTCCAGATTGCTGTCAATGCCCATTTGGGATATCGGCGGATAAGCGGGGAGTCTTACGTGAATCATGCTCTGGCTGTGGCGAGTATCCTTGCTAGGTGGCATGCTCCTCTCACAGTAATCACGGTTGGTCTGCTGCATGATATCCGCAATCCTGACTATTCACACGGGTACAGTTTAGACGATGTGCGATCCAGGCTCGGAACAGATACATTCCAATTGCTGGAAGCCATGATCAGCCTGAATCGTTTTATGAGGCAGGTTGAAGGAGATTTTGATAGCGGAATCGATGACAGTGATATTCACCAGCAGCATATGCACTCATTTCTACGACAAGAGTATAATGCTGTTGTCATCAAGATTGCCGATCGCCTGCATAATATGTGGACAATCTCAACATTAAACCGATATTTTCAGGAACGAACCGCGCGCATAGGGCTGAGTTTATTAGCGCCCCTAGCCGATCGACTGGGTATGGGAGCCATCAAGCGCCAACTGGAAGATGTTTGTTTTGAGATCCTTTACCCTATGTACTACAACATGCTTAGACAGCACTATACGGATGCAAGTATCGATCAGGAAGTAAAGGGTATACTGGAAGAGTTGCAGCGGGTTTCTAATAGCTTGACGCTGAAGAGCGAAGTGCGACGGCAATCTGCCTCGCTCTATTCCCTCTATCTTCACCAGATTGAGCAGAATACCAGGCAGGGTAAATCAATACATGCAGAACTTCCACCCGTGAGGATAGTAGACGCTGGCTCTTTCGTCATCTTGACAGATGACGAAATCGATTGTTACAGAATCCTCGGAGCTCTTCACAAGCTCTATCCACCGGTAGAGAGACAGTTTCGCGATTTTATAGGACGTCCTAAAGAGAACGGTTACCGGGCTCTCCATACTCAAGTGAGACATACATCGGGTCATTTCTTACATATGATGATCCGCACTCACACCATGGACCTCGTAGCTGAACATGGCATGACTGCTCATTGGTGGAATGTACCCGAAGAATTCCTGCCCCTGTTGCCAGAAGATATCAAGCCTGTTGAAGAAGAGATCCAAGTGTTTACACCAAATGGTGAAATAAAGTATTTCCCACAAGGGGCCACTGTACTTGATTTTGCATACGACATTCATACAGATGTAGGACACCGGTGCGTAGGCGCCCTGGTGAATGGAGAGCGAGCAGATTTATCCAGGGTGTTGCGAACTGGGGACAGGATCGAAATCATTTCAGGTGGACCGGATGCTCGGCCAAGACTGGACTGGCTCGACCTTGCACGAACTCCTCGAGCGATTAGCCGCATCAGACAATGGTTGACACAGCATAGAAGAAATCAGATGTGGGAACTAGGTCATGCATTATTGGACAAAGAATTGAAGCCTTTGGGTCTGGGGTCAGGCGATGCGCAAGTCCACCAGTTGCTTACTAAACTAGCACTGAAAGAGAACCTGGCGGGAACAGAAGATCTGCTGGTATCAATTGGCGTCGGTCGACACAAAACTCCCCAACTGGTGGAACAATTGAAGTCAATGCGATTGAAGTCTATACGTTCTCATTACTCAGAGCCGACCGCCAGCGTCATAGTGCTTTCTCCCGAGGAAGCTCTTCTGCCACACACGCTTGCCCAATGCTGCAAGCCTGCACCGCCCGAAGATATAGTCGGCTATCGCCGGACCGACAACACATTGGCTATTCACAAGCGCGACTGTTCACAAATCAAAGAGCGAGAGAAACTCATACAGGTAAAATGGGATGGCACGTCGATGGAGCCAAATTATGTCGTTGTTGTAGAAGCGTTGAATCGACCAGCGCTGGCAAGCGATTTAAGCACAGTCATCGCTTTTTTAGGATTTGACATGGTCAGTTTTAGTGCTTCTAAACGATCCGATGGAGTAATGGCGGAGGCACATATCTATCTCGGCAAAACGACTTCAGTGCAACGGAGTCGTATCCAGAAGGCGCTGGAGGATGTACCCTATGTCACCAAGGCTGAGGTTATGCCTTCCTCGTTTCTTTTGACCGCCATGCAACAGGCCGAATCATCTAAGCCGGTTTATCAAGCTAACCCCTACGGTCCCACCATTGCTGCGGGAGCACGCTTCTATGGACGGGAGGTTGAAAGCCAGCGAATCTCTGCTTTATTGCATGATCAATCTCAGAACACGGCTATTCTTCTATGGGGACAGAAGCGCATTGGGAAAACGTCGTTCGTGCTCCGTCTAGAGGAGCAGTCGCGCGGAGATTTTCTGCCAATATATGTAGATGTGCAGGGGCTGAGGGATGGCAGTACGACCCAGTTCTTGCACCAGTTGATGATGACCATCTCTCGAGTACTCAAGGACAATACACAGGACTCAGGGGAGAAAGTCAATGTTCCGGCGCTCAACCGGCTAAGGAAGGATCCACTATCCTACTTTGACATGTTTATGGCACAGGTTCAAGAAGAGGCGCGAAGTTATCCACTGGTTGTAATATTAGACGAGTTTCAATGTCTTTGCAGCCTGCGGGAAGAAGGAGTCAGTCGCGGGGCGATCTTTAGCCGCCTGCGCAGCCACGCGCAACATGGATACGGCATTCATTTCATCCTGAGCGGCGGCGGATTGCTGAATCAACTGACAGGGCAGTGTGACATTGCTTTGTTGTTTAACATTGCCCATTACGAGAAGCTGGGCTTTTTAGAAGCGAATGCTGCTCGCCGTCTCATCAGGGATGGTCTGACCAGGGTAGGTAACATCACAGAAAATGCGGTTGAACTGTTGCTTGATTTCACTGCAGGCCACCCATTTTACCTCCAGTTGCTATGTTCTATGCTTTATGACCAGGCACAAGAGAATAAAACCATCATTACATCGGATGCCGCATCACTAAGTACTCGCGAATGGTTGGGCAGGGCAGACGCGAGCCGTTTTCAGCACTTGTGGGAAGGGCACAATACAGCGACTGCACAAAGGAACAAGCTCATATTGAGCGCAATTGCTCAGTTGGCGGCGAATAACCACGAGGTGGAATATGATCGTCTAGCCGGAGTTGTTTGCTCTATAGTGGCAGAGCAAGACCTGGTACGGTCGTTGGAGGACTTGGCGGACCTGGGAGTTCTAGAACACAATCACGCGAACTATGCTATCAAGGTTGAGTTGTTTGCGCACTGGCTGCGCCAGCACTGGCCACTAGGACTGACACTAAAGGAGGCAAGCTGGCTATGAACTCGTCTCAATTCTCTTCGCTCTCGCAGAATCCTTTTACTCGTCCTGCTTTCTGGGGTAGGCACAATGAATTGCGAACGATCTACAAGCGTTTACTCAGTGAACCACCCCTATGCTGCGCCATCATCAGTGAAACCTCTTTTGGCAAAACTACCCTGTTGCGTTATCTCACGAAGTTGCATAGTGTATCAGTCATAGATGATCTAGAAATAGAACACGAATTTACCTTTGTGTACCTCGATTGTACGCCTTACATCGAATTGGCTGAGATGGGAGATTATGCTTCAGCCCGGTTTTGGTGGGATATGTATAGTGCGTTATGGACAAAGTTGCAAATAGATAAACGACCGTCATTGTCTGAACCGCAGTTGAGTGTAGATCATCATGTGCTAATAGACACAGCCTTTGAGATCAAGTCTGAACTCGAAGGACTCATCCGAACTCAACTACGTCCAATTATCTTTGTGCTAGATAATTTTGAGGGCATAGCTCGTCTCCCACTCCGCAATAGCGACTGGCTGCGATCTATGGCTCAACGCAACTGCGTTTACATCGTTTCTAGCCGCCACCTGCTCTACTTGCTCTATCAATATAACCGAGAGAGTTGGGCAAGGCCTTCACCTTTGTGGAACCTCTTCTCAGATCCTATCTATCTGGGTTTGATGAAAGAGGAAGAGGCACTGGACTTTATTTTCCAGGCAGGCAAGCTAGAAAACTTCTGGAAACAGGAAGATATCAAGTTCATCAGGAGAATAGCAGGTCGCCATCCTGAAATTATCCGTATAGCTTGCTCGCATCTCTATGAGCTGCGCCTGCATTCCCCATCCTCAAATACCGAAGACTATGAATTTCTCGAGTTTAGCGTATATAGAGATGCAAGTGCAATCTGTAACAAGCTATGGCACGGACTTGCCGACCCTGAGTTAAATGATGAACCCACAATTCCAGCATACATAAGAGAGAACCCGATCTCTTCCCCATATCAGAAGGGATTGATTGACATTGCAAAGGGATGTAATACTACAGAGAAGAAGATACTCTTTGTGTTGGAGCAGCGTGGTTTGATTGAGCGCGTGAATGATGAATGGCATGTATTTGCCGAAGTTATGCGTCAATTTGCCCTTCAACAAGAACAGGACCATAAACAAAGTGAACTGAACATCTCCAATCAGACTGTCACTCCAGGCGGTACAGGAACTCCTGCATTTGCTTATCTCGAAGGTAGGGTATATGAATACCTCAAGTCCCATGTAGGGGAAGTATGTGACAGGGAAGAGATCAAGCGAGCTGTTTGGGAAAACAACTCGCCAACGAACAGCGCTCTACAGAAGATAATTGAACGCATCCGTGAGAAGATCGAACCTGATCCCGATAACCCTCGCTACCTCATTGCTGTCCGAGGGCAGGGATTCATGTTACGGGAAGATCCTTTAGAGGTCTAATGCCGTCTATATACCAGGCAATTCAAACGCATTTCAGCGACTTTCAACAGGTTCAAACCTAGACTCGGTACATCGTCATAAACAATACTTATAGCAGCACAAACGATGGCTTTTTCAACCAGGTAATAGTCCAGCACTGACCTCGCGACCTCGCTCTCCTGCTCTGTGAGAGAGAGGTAGTATTCTATCATCTCGTTGGCCAGTAAGGCAGATCCCGTGCGCGTCTGGACATCTACTACGAGCATAGCAAAATCACTCAGAGTATCAATATTGCTATAGGTGGGGTTAAAGTCGATAGCATCTAATATCTTTACACAATGCTCTCCTGCGTCTCTTTGATCGGGTGTTAGAATCCAGATGTTAGGTGACTTCAGGTCTCCATGACAATCCCTGATGCACTGCTCTTTTACGCGTTGTTCAAAATAATCATAGTAGCAGCTTTGCATAAATGTGCAGGTTAAGACCTTTTTCAGCCGACCTAACGTTTCCTGGAGTTGTTCAAGCGTCTCTTCTGACCAGTTACCGGTTCTACAGTGACCATTTGCTGTCAACACCAGATCGAGCAGGCCGAAGTTATGCATAAGCTTTTTCCGCAACTGCTCATAACTGCCCCATTGTAGGCCATCCTCGCTGAAGGTAGTGGGAGCAAGATGTTTATGTACATGCACTATATGTCTGGTTAAAAGTCGAATATGCTGAAGTGAAAGCTCGCTTTCCTGGAGAAGGAGATGATCTAGTCTTCTGTTCTGGGGCAATTCGTTCATGATTAAGGCATACTCCGCGCCTGGATCAAGAGTTTCTCCCGTGGACTTCTCGATAATAGGTTTGGCATAGATATATCCGTTATGTAGATCCAGATGGCTAATGCCTGCTGGCATGGGGTTTTTGATAATTTCACTGACGGGGAAAGTTCCCTGTGGTAGATCAAAGTAGTCAGCCCTCGCCAATCCTTGATAAACATCCGGCGTAAAAACCTTGTTTCGCTCAAGCGCTTCAAGCTGGCACTGCTGCCGTCTCTCTAGAGTATTCAGGCTATAACGAGTGTCTGCGTAGTCACGCAGCAATTTCATTACGACACGTTTAGATTCAGTAGTATCGCGAGCAAACAGTATCAGGGCACATTCGGAAAGCCGGGTGTCTTCAATCTCACAACAACGACTTGTGAGAGTAAGGCCGAGAGGGGCTATAGAGGATGGTCCAGAAGCGAGTCCAGGAGGATGGCCATGCGCGGTTGAAGTTACTCCAAGCTCTTGAGGTTCTACAGCCATAGTACACCTACTTTACGCATGTACAAATCATGACTTCGAAAATGGATGGCAGGAACTCTGAAATGGAAACCAAGGGATGGATAGGCAACGCAAGTCAGGGCAAAAAGGGTATTTGTACTGTCTTCAGCTCACTTCCCGGCAACTAGATTATAGAAATGCATGTGGCTAATCCAACCAAACTTAAACATCCATTACCACTTTATTTTAAGAGCCCTCAAGAAAGCAAGCATTCAGATATACTCACCCTACATAACCTCGTCCATACTTCTTAAATCTTAATATGTCGCTTGATCGCTCTGAAGATAAGCCCGGAGGCATCTCAAGGATACACCAGTAGTATAATATAGCTAAAACAGGATAATAGGCGAGAGCCGGTTATGCTTCAGTTAAGAAAACGTTGTAAATCCAGGAATCTGGTTGTAGTGTGTTAACCTGCAAGCTTTCATGTATTAGGGAAGGTCATAGGATAGCTGCTTTTCAGAGCTATATTACGATTGATGTTCAAAAGGTCTGCTGTATTCCCGCAGGAAGCAGCGAGCAGTAGAAAACATGAAGAGCTAGGAGCAGTTTGGTATCAAGGGTAAGGGGAGAACAGGGAAACACCAAACGTTATTATGGAAGATTGTACCAGTACAATCACCGTGAGAGGCTTCCCGGAGCGAAAAAGGGGAATATCTTTTATGCAGCAAGCAGTTTTCCGGAGCACGCCAATAGTTTCTGCAATTTTTCCGCATGGGAAAGTGCAATATCAAGATATCTTTTGCCAAGAACTGATGAGCCGCTATATAAGATGTTCATGGACGCGGATACCATAGACTTTTCGGTCATATAGTACTCCAGCAAGGGCCACACAGCTTTATCATCCTCTTGAACTTTACGAAGATATGTTTGCAGAAAAGACCTAGCGGTGCTTTGCCCAGATAGCCTGCTCATGTTCTCATCAGACCAATCCGTTAATTGCATCTCGATATCGATTGCTAACATAGCAATGTCACTCAGTGTATCAATATGGCAAAATTCAGGCTTAAAATCAACGCAATCCAGGGCCAGCAACTGCGGATGATACTTCTTCAATCCCCAGAAGAGGAGTTTTTCTGGGCGTACCCAAAGGTTTGCTGCTTTGAGGTCGCCATGGCAATGCTTGATATGACCGTTCCTGTAGCGTTGATCGAAATGCTCGCTATAATCTCTACAAAATTGGACCATCAACCTACCAATGCATGTATATTTGTTCACACTCTCATCGTCATGAGCAAGTAGCTTTAAGGCTTCATCGAAGAAACGCCTATTGAAGGCTAATTTTGATGAAATACTTTCTGGATTTCCTCGTCCCTCTGGTGATGGCATCAATTGATCATGCATATTTGCAACTTCTTTAGCAAGAAATTCAATGCCAGGTTTCGTATTAAGTTTTCCTTCAAATAGTAAGTGATCTAGACGCCAGCTTTCGTCAAGGCACTGCATAACGAGGGCATATTGCACTCCAGGTTTCAATTCACTTTTTTGAGGGTGCTTGATCAACCTGCCGCGTCGAATCGTATCTTTACTTTCTTGCTCTACAGGAGCGATACCTAAATATATCTTCCTGGCAAAACGCCGATTGTATTCCAGTCCTTCTAGCAAATACTCCCAGCGTGAGGGCTCGTCTTCGGTGTTATATACCCCGTTGTTGCAAGGAAGCCACATCTTCAAACACAACGGTCGACTAGTGAACATAGTGCGGGTAAAGATAACTTTTGTCGCGGGTGACACGGCCTGCCCTTCAATATGATGAGAATGGGGAAAAAGAAAAAGGTGTTTCAGAAGACGAAGGATCTTTAGAGAGGCAAAAGGCGCAAAAAACTGTCTACTCCCCATTTTTGAAATAATTCCTGACTACCCAATAGTAAATCGCGACGCGATGCAAAATGCTTCACCACTATTGATGAGTGTAGCATGTAATACTTCAAGAGTACTATTTATTAGCATCAAAAAAGGTGAAGATTTGCATAAGTGAGAGGTTATAAGTGATCAGCGCCATATGAAACTGACGCCGGAGCCGGGGTAGAAGGTCCAGTCACTGACGCGGCCCCAGCCGCCATTGGCATACCAGTTCATGTTACTGGTTAAGACACTGCCGTCGGAGTTTACCTTCTCTACAAAATTTACGTGGCCCAACCAGCCAGCTCCCTGCACTCCTGGCTGGAGCACGAGGATAGCATGCAGATGCGGCTTCGAGGAGACATTCCATCCGAACTGCCTGGCACCAGAGGCCCATGCATACGCATCGCCACTCCAGGGAACGTAAAATCCAGTTACCTGGTGATAACGATAGTCGGCCCAATAGGTACACTGACCGTAAGGGAAACCGTCACCATTCGGGTTACCCGTCGAGCCAGGATCGTAGCCATCTTGCCGGGTCACGGCGGTAGCGGTGGCAGCCTGCTGCGCGATCAAGTTCGGGTTACCTCCAGTTACCTGTACCAGGTAACTGATGGATTGAATCGGGTTAAAGAGATGGTCACCCTCGTTATTAATAGGCACAACAGTCAGCAGGGTAGTGATGGTTATTAGCAGGATCAGGGTTGTAACGGCGAGTTGCACGACCCAGCGGCGCCCCTGGGGAGGACGTTTCAGGCCAGCACTTTTCTTGCCAGTACCACGGATCACGACCGGTTGGCGCAACGATGTTGTGGTATTGTTCTTTAAGTAGGGTAATACAGCCGTCTGCAGATCGAGTGGGTGAGTTGCACTTGGGGAAGTATATTCCGGCAGGCCGCGAGTTATACCAGGAGACCTGACCGATGTAGTTGAGCCTGTCGTAGGAAGAGACACATCAGGTGGTGTAACAGGTTCGGACAAAGGACGAGTCATGGCAGGGGATGCATGATACTTTGCTGGACGAAGCAATCCAACGCCTAGAGGAGCCTCTTCAGGAAAAGGCGACTGTGCTGTGGGTGAATCGACGCGGCCGGGTAAATTGAAAGGTTTCTTGATTAATCCGCGTCCGGTTGTAGCACTACTCTGACGTTCATCAGCAGACGACATACAAATTCCCCAATCGAGTAGAGTTGCACGAGGCAGTTTCGCAACTACCCCGGTACTTAACGTTCTCGTTCTCTCAATAAGCAAGACTGAAAGCAACCACTAAAACAGAATGTAACCGCCACCGGGTGATAGGTCAAGCATCCGAGGTTGAGTATAGGATAATAGTACCAACATCGCTCGCTTCTTTTTCACCATAAGTTTTGAGAACTCCGCATACTTTGCTCGTTTCCATAAACAACCCCTACGAAACCGGCTTTTAGGGCTTTTTTTCGCTCTATCCCGGTGTACATTACGTTTATAATAGAGGTACTTATATAGTTGCTCAAGACAGCATCAAGTCGTGCATTGATGCGTCTTGTCGCTTTCACCTACGCCCGTTGACGAACAAACTGGGCGGGCGGTTGGACTACGGCCAACCGGCGTGGAAGTCATCATCAGATGGCTTGCACTCGAGCGAAAGGTGCGATCCTGCTCCTGCACAACGTGTGCAGTGTGAATGAGCCTGTTCGCACGTTGGGAAGGCTTCCCAACACGCTCGTGCTTTTACCCGTCGGAGTGTTTTACGACGGAACCTCTGAAACACGATTGTTAAGGTGCTCTGTAGATGAGCATAGCAGAGGGTAGAACGCATGTCAAGAAAGTTTTCATGGAAGACATAGCATATTTTAGAGGTGCTTGATGAGAAAAATGAGACTAGTTCCCATACTAGCATCCCACTAAGGAGAGCGCTGAGATGCCGTCCAAAGTTCACTTGTATACATTGATCGCGCTGCTGCTACTCCTCGCGGCCTGCAGTCCCCTTGGGAACAGTCCGGCAGGGAGTAGTCCCAGCAGCGTAGCGACACGAACGCCAACGCACTTGCCTACAACGGTCAATACGGCAGACCTCTGTCCTGGCAAATCAAGTCAAAATAGGAACTGCTATACGCCACACGCCCTACGGGTTGCCTATGGCGTAGAAGCTCTCACTGAACAGGGCTTCACAGGCAAGGGGCAAACGGTGATCGACATCGTCTCATACGGCAGTCCCACCTTACAGCAAGATATGGATGTGTTTGACAAACACTTTGGTCTGCCACCGGTTACGATTCAAGTGTTTTCGCCACTGGGGACAGTTCCTTTCAATGCCAACAATAAGGATATGATCGGTTGGGCGGCTGAAACGGAACTCGATGTACAAATCATCCATACTATTGCGCCGGGCGCAGGCATTGTGGTAATGACCAGCCCGGTTGACGAAACGGAGGGCACAATCGGCTTGCCAGAATTTCTGAAGTTAGAGCAATATGCTGTTGCGCACCGTCTTGGCTTCATCTTTTCGCAAAGCTACGTTGCCTCGGAAGCAACGCTAGCAGACCGTAAAGGGCAACAACTCGTTAAGACATATAGCGATTTCTATAAGCAGATCATAACTCAAGAAGGGTTCACCGTCGTCTCCGGCTCCGGGGATAATGGTGTGACCGATTGGGAGAATATTGCCGCGACCAAACTTGCACCCACGCCTACGGTCAATTTTCCGGCGGACGTGCCCTGGATAACTGCTGTAGGGGGCACAAACCTGCTACGAGCAGCAAGCGGCTATGATGAAACTGCCTGGCCAGGAAGTGGCGGCGGTTTGAGCAAGTTCTTCAGCGAACCGACCTTCCAAAAGAGGATGCCACAAGCGGTACAATCATTACTGGCGGGCCATCGTGGTCTGCCAGACATTGCAGCCAATGCCAATCCTGATACCGGTATGGCCTTCTACTTTGATGGGCAATGGGTCCAGACCGGCGGCACGAGCGCCAGCACCCCACTGTGGGCCGGTATTATCGCTATTGCCAATCAGATGGCAGGTCATCCGCTGGGTTTTATCAATCCCGGCATCTACAAATTAGGGATATCGACAAATGCACAGAGAGATTTTCGCGATATTACCAGTGGAGATAATAGCGTTCACCAGGGAAACATTCAGGTACAGGGATTCCAGGCGGGGGCGGGCTGGGATGGTGTCACAGGATGGGGCGCACCACTTGCCAGTCAATTCATTCCTGATCTTATTGCAGCTCTCAAGCCGTAAAACTAATATACATAATAGTTGTTTAGCCAGTTCAAAACCAGCAGGAGTTTATTGATGTTTACATCCAGGCGCAGTAGCCCGGCACGCGTAAGAGGTGTCCCTACGCTTATAATTATGTGTTTTTTTCTCGCTGCCTGCAGCCCATTAGGAGGGCCAGGCGGGGGAAGCACGACGCCCACAGCAGTGCCAACTCATACGAGGCCACAGGCGCCATCTGCGACACCGAACAGCGCCTCAGTGGATACATGCCCGCAGGAATTAGCACAATTCCCCCACTGTCAAACGCCACATAGTTTACGCGTCGCCTACGGCATTGAATCCCTCATAGAGCATGGCTTCACAGGCAAAGGGCAGACGGTCGTCGATATCGTTTCCTTTGGCAGCCCTACTTTGCAGCAGGACATAGACGCGTATGATCAACAGTTTGGTTTACCGCCCATTAAAATCCAGGTTATCTCTCCGCTCAACGAGAAAGAGTCCGATCCGTATGGGGATAAAGCGGGCTGGGGTGACGAAACGACACTGGATGTAGAAGTCATTCACGCTTTAGCTCCCGAGGCGGGCATCGTCGTGCTGACCAGCCCTGTTGCCGAGACCGAGGGAACCTTCGGCTTGCCTGAATTCTGGAAACTGGTACAGTACACAATCAACCATCACCTGGGCAACATCATCTCGAATAGCTGGGGGGCATCTGAGGCCACGCTGAACAACCAGGCCGGGCAACAAGAGCTGCAGAGGTGGAATACCCTGTTGCAGCAAGCCACCACCCGGCAGGGTATTACGTTCTTTGCGGCTTCCGGCGACCAGGGCGCCAGTGACTTCACCGATATGAAGTCAACAAAGCTCGCGCCAAACCCCACCACGGCATTTCTCGCCGATAATCCCTGGGTAACGAGCGTGGGCGGCACGTCATTACTGGGTAAGGGGCCGAATCCCCAGGAAGTCGCCTGGAGCAGCAGTGGAGGAGGCTTCAGCGCATTCTATCCTATTCCCTCTTATCAGCAGACGCTGCCAGCCTCTGTACAAAGCCTCTTCAAGAATCGTCGTGGCGTGCCCGACGTAGCCGCAGATAGTGATCCTTCTACTGCACTGGCTAACTATGTCCACGGGCGATGGACGATGATAGGGGGCACCAGCGCCAGCACACCTGCCTGGGCGGCGGTTGGCGCCATTGCCGACCAGATGGCAGGGCATCCACTGGGTTTCATCAACCCCGGGCTCTACAAAGTGGGAACGTCGAACATTTATACGCAAGCGTTCCACGATATTACCGTTGGCGACAATAGCATCAGTGACGGGTCGGTGAATGTGAAGGGCTATGCAGCGGCAGCAGGCTGGGATGCAGTGACCGGTTTTGGTTCGCCCAATGCGGCAGTATTGCTGCCAGCAGTCATTACCAGCGATGGGTAGAGCAGTTCGAGATTACCTGCCCTCATCGAAAGGAGACAAGTCTATGCCGCATGCCATTACCACTTTTACAAAAACAAAGAAACGTAACCATCTAATCCTTTTCTCGACAGGTTTGATTATCCTTGCATTGCTTGTAGCAGCCTGTGGCGGGGCCAGCACAGGTACGACAGCCAGCAGCGCCAGTGCCCCTATCCCCGGACCAGCGCAGCACTCTGCAAATACTAATTCGAGCGCTTCTCTACCTGGAACGCCAGCAGCAACAAGCAAGAGCAGCACCACCCCGTCAGCCGCACAGTACCTGATCAAGTCGCTTGCCGTCAATATGGAGGTGAAGGATACACGGCGCGTGGCTGCCGATCTGCAGGCATGGATCAGCACGACTGATCCCGGTTCTTCGTCGGCGGGGATTGATTACGAGCAGGTTGGCGATAACCTCTACAGCGTCTCGATGCAATTTGAGGTACAAGCAACGAATTACACCCAGGTTAAGCTCTACCTCGAGGATTACACAACGCAGCACGGGGGAAAACTTCTCAGTTTGCATGAGACAGTACAGGACGTGACGAACGATTTTATCGACTCTCAGTCGCGGCTCAGGAATCTCAAAGGCGAACAGCAGCGCCTGTTGACATTACTCAGCAACACGACCGCGCTGGGCGACATTCTTTCCATCGAGCAGAGGTTGACAGATGTCGAAGGGCAGATCGAGGATACCGAGGCTCATATCAACGCGTTAAGCGGACAAACCACGTTTTATACGGTCAGTATCAGCCTGCAGCCAATTGCGTTTACGCCTCCACCACCTCCACCACCTAACAACTCCTGGAGTGGGTTCAAGACGCTGCAGGATGCCTGGTCGGCATCGCTGGCATTTGGCGAAGTGCTGGCTACACTTTTCATCTGGCTGTTGTCATTCAGCATCTACATCGTTCCCGCAGCCGCAATCGTCTGGTTTGTATGGCTGCGCAGGCGGGCACACCTGGTAGCGCCGCTGCCAGCGCCGCACGTGATGACACCGCCGCAGAGCGATTTATAGGCCTTTCGATCTTCAGTCTGTAAAGTATATTGAAAAGCCCTCACCCTGGCCAGGGTGAGGGTCCGCTATTTCTGCTGCTGCTGTTAGAAACCGTAGCTTGGCCGGCCAAACATCACACGTTTATGTTGCTGGCCGAAGAGCAGGTAAATGAGCGGGCCGATAAAAGGCGTTGTCCAGATGACGACTAGCCAGAGTATGGTACCTGCCGCAGAATGTTCGTCTTCAAAGAGCATCACGGTCTCAATGATGTGACCAACGACGGGTATGAAGACGATTACCAGGAAAAGCAGCGAATTGGCTATACAGCCTCTATTTCCAGACACGGATGTTCTCCTCATAAGCAAGCGCCAGTCTCAAGCGGCCATATAAGCTGCCGAGATCGACGCTGTGTTTTGACTCTTTCCACAAGGGTATACGGGAAGAAGGGCTTTGGAGTTGCAACCTGGTTCACGACCTTCTCTTGCGGTATAGTATCAATAGCTTTATAGGACAAGTCTGTCAAAAGGATAGCATATGCGCGTTGCGGTTATAGCGGATATACATGGGAATCAAATCGCCCTGGAAGCTGTGTTGCAGGATCTGGCACAACAGGCGGCGGTGGATCACCTGGTAATTGCTGGTGACCTGTGTTTGAACGGGCCCTGCCCACGCCAGGCTCTGGAGACAGTACGAGGGCTACACTGCCCGGTCATCCAGGGCAATGTAGACGCGGAAATAGTTACTAAAGCAGTAGAAAAAGGCGAGAAGAAACGTGGCACGGTTGGCTGGACACGCGAGCAGATCGGGCAGCCAGGGATTGATTACCTGGCTTCTCTACCGTTCTCGCATCGTATTGCTAACCCCAACAGCAGCGATCTTTTGATCGTCCATGCCAATCCACTCAACCTGGAGGATGCCATCTTTCCAAATGCGCCTGATAGCACGCTGGAGCATTTTTTTAGCGGCCTGGAACCTGCTATCGGCGCATTAGCCTTCGGGCACCTGCACATTGCCTATACACGGCGGTGGCGACGGCTGCTGCTGGTTGATGTTGCCAGCTGTGGGCTGCCGCGCGATGAAGACCTGCGGGCCGCCTACGGGATACTGACCTGGCAGAACGGCACATGGAATGCAGAGATCCGGCGGGTTCCCTACGACGTTCAAGAGGTGGTGAAGCAAATTAAAAGCTGCGGCATGCCCAATGTGGAGAAGCGTATCAAGACGCTGTTGGAGGCCCGATACTAAGGTGCGATAATGAAATTTAATAAGCAAGATCGGGAATGATTTGTCACCCTGAGCGAAGCGAAGGGTCTGTCTCGATGGGCCGACAGATGCTTCGCTTCGCTCAGCATGACACTACCGGTTTTGGTCGTTAAATTTCATAATCGCGCAGCTACGAAGTTTTCGTTAACCAAGGGATGTATAATTTAGCAGGGTTGCTGACAGTTGCCAAAAAGCTACAACTATCCTGAGTTATTCTCACTCTTTGTAGCGGTCTCAAAGAGTCACACACACTTGCGCACAGGTGCTGTTCCTGCTATACTCCCTTCATGAGGACAGATGTTCGTTAAAGGATGGAATATGCGCACCAGCCGTACTCACCAACCCCTCACCTACGATGTGCGTTTGCCCGACGAAGCCCAGGCGGATGCGCTTCGTCTCCTCGATGCAAGTAAGGCCGTCGTCAATGCTGCGTTGGCAATCCTCTGGCCGTAT
>WNFC01010543.1_pt1 | contig 17504 bp, 20 predicted proteins | sample 5400541 | NCBI WGS metagenome assembly WNFC01 (sample SAMN13153342, study PRJNA577476) | soil metagenome | isolation source: 120 cm saprolite under Douglas fir tree site 2 hole 2 replicate 1 | place: USA:California | collected 2015-04-18
GCCCAAGACGGCCACCGGAAAGATCCAGAAGTTCGTGCTCCGCAAGGGCGCGCCGGCGATCGTCAGGCAGTAGCCCGCCGGCTGCGCCCATCAACCCAGCGCGAATTCAACTGGTGAGCTGAACCGCCAGGCCTGACGCGCAGGCCGAATCCTTCTGGACCGTGAATCCCGCCGCGGCATTGAACCGGCTGGGAGGTTCAGGCAGATCCGACGCGGCGACGTTGACCGCCATCGTATTGGCCTCGATCGCGATACCCGCCGTCGGCGTCGAGTCGATGGAGGCGACGCAGAAGTCATGCGGCGCCGTGGCTCCGCCGGTCACGGTGGCCGTATGGGCGTGCCACCCTGCGGGATTTTGCAGCGAATCCCTGCCAATCACCGGATGGATCGTCGCCACGAACACCTTTCCGCTGCTCAGGTCCGCCCATGCCAGGCCGACGATCGGATTGGAGTTTATGAAGTCGTCGGCCCGGATCGGGATGTTGCCGCGAGTCGTCACCGACAGTTTGGCCAGGTTCGGATTCTGGAGGGTGGCGGTGAAGGAACTGACTGCCAGGTACGCGGGACCGGCGACAGCTGCCTGTGCGCCCGGCGCGCCGAGCACCGCCAGGGCGAGACCCGCGGCGACTGCGAGCTTCTTCATGGTGGTCTTCCTCCTCTCATGTCTCGTTCGGGTGACTGGCCTGTCGCCGATTCATACCACTCGGCTAGCGCCGCCGTCAAGGGTGACGGACTATCCGTGACAATGTCCCGTAACTGGGGGCGATCCGGTGATCGCTCCGGTCGAATCGACGCCGGTTGACGCTAGTAGCTGTCCAGGTACGCCTCCAGCTCCCAGGGGGTGACCTGTTTCTGGAAGGCGTTCCACTCCATCTCCTTGGTCTCGATGAAGCGCTCCAGCAGGTGCGCCCCCAGCACCTCCCGCATCACCTCATCGTGCCGGAGATCGATCAGCGCCTCGGCCAGTGATTGCGGCAGCAGGCCCACCCGCAGGCGGGCCAGGCGTTCGGGGTCGAAGGCGTACAGGTTCTCCTCGACCGCCGGTGGCAGCGGCAGCTTCTGCCGGATTCCGTCGAGGCCGGCCCGCAGCATGACCGCGAAGCCGAGGTACGGGTTGCACGAGGGGTCGGGGGCCCGGAACTCGACCCGGGTGGCGGCCCGATCGCCCTCACTGATCCGGGGGACGCGGATCAGGGCTGACCGGTTCAGCTGCGCCCAGGTGATCGCGACCGGCGCCTCGAAGCCCGGCACCAGGCGCTTATAGGAGTTGACCAGCGGGGCGACCACGGCGCACAGCGACCGCGCGTGGGCCAGCTGGCCGGCGATGAAGTGCTGGGCGGTGGGCGAGAGGTGGTACTCGTCGCTCCGGTCGTAGAAGGCGTTGCCATCGGCGCTCGAGTTGGTCAGCATCTGGTGCACGTGCATGCCCGAGCCGGTCACCCCGAAGAAGGGCTTGGGCATGAAGGTGGCGTGCAGGCCGCGCCGGCCGGCGATGGCGCGGACGGTGTACTTGAGCGTCACCAGCTGGTCGGCCGCCCGCATGGCGTCCAGCGGCCCCAGGTCCAGCTCGTGCTGGCCGGCCGCCACCTCGTGATGGCTGGTCTCCACGGCGATGCCCAGTGGCACCAGCGCCGCCACCATCTCCTGGCGCACCTCGCTGCCCAGATCGAGGGCGTGGTCAAAGTAGCTGGCGCTGTCGTGGGGCAGCGGCCGCAACGGCCCATCCTCCCCCTTGAGCAGGAAGAACTCCACCTCGGTGGCGACGCTGTAGCCAAAGCCCATCTCGGCGGCGTCCGCCAGGGCGCGGGCCAGCACACTGCGGGGGTCGCCGGCGAAGCGCTGCCCATCCGGGGTGAGGATGTCGCAGATAACCTGGGCGGTGCCACCGGTGGCCGGGCCGGCGATCACCAGGGTGGACAGGTCGGGCCGCAGGTACATGTCGCTTTCGAAGATTCGGGCGAATCCTTCCACGGAAGACCCGTCAAACCACTCGCCCTTCTGCACGGCGTGGGCGAACCGCTCCGCGGGAATGGTGATGCTCTTCACCGTTCCCAGCACGTCGATGAACTGCAGGCTGAGGAACCGGACCTCCCGTTGCTGGAGCAGGTCGAGCGCTCGGTCCAGGCCGGTGGTCTTGGCTGCCGGGGTCTCAGTCCTCGGCGTCGGGTTCTCCCTTGTGCTCGTCCGTCGGCTCCTCAGGCTGGGCCCACGACGGGCCGGGCCGGGGATGATCTCCGGGTCGCCAGGGCTTGTCCTGGGTCGGCATCTCGGTCTTCATGATGAGGCTCCTTCCTAAAGATGAAAAGGGGCGGCTGCCTCGCCAGGCAGCCGCCGGAGGGACGCGAGCGGCTAAATGTCGTGGTACAGGTAAAACTCCCAGGGGTGCGGTCGCAGCGCGACCTGCTCGTATTCCCGTACCCGCTTGTAGTCGATCCAGGTCTCGATCAGGTCGCTGGTGAACACGCCGCCCTTGGTCAGGTAGGCGTGGTCGTCCTCCAGCGCGGTCAGGACTTCAGCGAGCGAGCCCGGCGTGCTCTTGACCTGCCGCTTCAGCTCCGGGTCGAGCTCGTACAGGTCCTCATCGATCGGCTTGGGCGGTTCGATCTTGCGCTGAATGCCGTCCAGGCCGGCCATCAGGCAGGCGGCGAAGGAGAGGTAAGGGTTGCAGGAGGGGTCCGGGGTGCGGAACTCGAGCCGCTTCTGCTTGGGATCGGTGAAATACATCGGGATCCGGACGCAGGCGCTCCGATTCCGCTTGGAGTAGATGAGGTTGATGGGCGCCTCATAGCCGGGCACCAGGCGGCGGTAGGAGTTGGTGGTCGGGGCCGCGAACGCCAGCAGGGACGCGGCATGAGCCAGCAACCCACCGATGTACCAGCGGCAGAGGTCGCTGATCAGCGCATAGCCGTTCTTGTCGTAGAAGAGCGGGACGCCGTCCTTCCACAGGCTCTGGTGGGTGTGCATGCCGGACCCGTTGTCCTGGAACAGCGGCTTGGGCATGAAGGTGGCCACGAAGCCGTTCTGGGCGCACACGTTCTTGACGACGTACTTGTAGATCATGACCCGGTCGGCCATCGTTACCAGGGTCTGGTACTTCATGTCGATCTCGGTCTGGCCCGCGGTGCCCACTTCGTGGTGGTGCACTTCCACGTCGACGCCGGCCTCGATCAGTTTCAGGACGATCTGCGAGCGCAGGTCCTGGAGCTTGTCCGTCGGCGGAACCGGGAAGTAGCCCTCCTTGTAGCGCGGCCGGTAGGCCTGGTTGGGCTCGCTGTTCTTGCCCGAGTTCCAGACACCCTCGATGGAGTCGATCTCGTACATGCCCGAGAACTGGTTCTGGTCGAACCGCATGCTGTTGAAGATGTAGAACTCGCACTCGGGGCCCCAGTAACTGGTGTCGGCGATCCCGGTCGTGCCCAGGTAGGCTTCCGCCTTTCTGGCCACATAGCGCGGGTCCCGGCTGTAGGGCTCCCGGGTAATTGGGTCGATCACGTCGCAGATGAGGCTGAGGGTCGGCACCCGCAGTACCGGGTCCACGATGGCTGAAGCGGGATCCGGCACGAGCAGCATGTCGCTCTCGTGGATGTGCTGGAAGCCGCGGATGCTGGAGCCGTCAAATCCGATGCCGTCGCCGAAGAGGCTGGGCGTCAGCTCCCCGACCGGGATCGAAAAATGCTGCCAGGTGCCGATCAAGTCGATGAACTTCAGGTCGACGATTTTCAGACCTTGCTTGTGGGCCAGGTCGATAACCGTGTGGACGTCCGCCCGGGTCTCTTTCTTGGCCCGAACCCCCTGGTCGATTGCCATATGGTGCTTCCCTCCACGCTGAAATACGCGAACCCTCTGGAGCCGATCCTAGGGTTGGCTGCCGCCCCCGTCATTGGTGCGGCCGCCTTGACTCCAACGGAGGTTTTTGTGCGATTCGCCCAAGACCTTGGTCGCTAGCCGGCAGACGTGCTTGGCGAGACCGAGGGAGATGGGGCGTGATCGACGGTCACCGTGAAATCGGTGGCCGCCGTCCCGCTCTCGTCGATCAGGACGATAACCACGAAGTCGCCCTTCCGATACCGAAGGAGAGCGCCCCCCGGGTTCGCGTCCTCGGAGGTCCATCCCACCTTCGGGAGCGCCAGCGTGTAGAAGCCGGCGACCTGGGACAGATCCGGGAGGCGATAGTCGGCCACGATGCTCTCGCTGCCCGCCAGGCCTGGATGCTCGCTCACCTTGCGGGCGTGGGGCGGCACCGGCAGGCGGTCCAGGATGGGGCGGGTCTCCCGGACGTCGGCGCCGGTCAGGGTCGAGCCCACCTGGAGGCTGGTGGCGAGGAAGAGGATGGCCGCCAGACCGACCAGCGCGCTCCCGGCCGCCGCCGCCGCCCACCCCCAGGCGCGGCGGGGCATCCGCTCCCGCCGGCGCACAACCGCCGCCCGGATGAAGAGCGTGCCGGTCAGCAGCGCCAGGCCGAGCAGTGCCCCGGCCGCCAGCTCCAGCCAGGGACCGGCCGTGTCGGAGTTCAGAAGCTCGGCGCCGGCGAACACCAGCGTGCCGGCCAGCAGCGCGCCGAGCAGCGCCGCTGGCGTAGCCCGAATCCACCGAATCGAACTTGCATCTTGGGCGCGGGACGAGCGAGCGGTGTGTCGTCTCCTGCGCGCGCTCAGTTACGCACCGACGGGTGCGCGCCTTCGCGTGCTCGTCGCCTCCTTCCGCTCATCTCGCCCCGCATCCCAATCTGCGTCGTCCGATCGGTGGATCCGGGCTTAGCGATCAGGCGCCGGCCGCCTGCTCCCACTGCTGGTAGAGGGCGTCCAGCCGCCGCGACTGGTCCTGGTGGGCCTGAGAAAGCCGCGCCACTTCCTCGGGGTCGTCGTAGGTGCGGTGGTCGGCCAGTTGCGCCTCGATACGCCGGACCTCCGCTTCCGCGGCCGTGATCTCGGCTTCGAGACCGGTGGTCTGCCTCTCGGGCGTCTCGGCCACCGAGACCGATCGTCCGCGTACGGGTCGAGAGACGGCCGGTGGTGGAGTGGCGGCGGTCGCGGCCAGCCGCTGGCGCCGGCGGGCATAGTCGGCGTAGTTGCCGAGGTGCTGGGTGACCCGGCCCTCCTCGATAACCCAAAGCCGGCTGGCCACCGCGTCGATGAAGTAGCGGTCGTGGGAGACGAACACGATAGTGCCTTCGTAATCGGCCAGGGCCTCTTCAAGCATCTCTTGCGCCGGAATGTCGAGATGGTTGGTGGGCTCGTCCAGCAGCAGCACGCCGGCGCTATCCAGCATCAGTTTGCCCAGGGCCACCCGGCTCTTCTCGCCGCCGCTGAGCACCCGGATCTGTTTGAAGGCGTCGTCACCGCTAAACAGCAGCCGCCCCATGAAGGTGCGCAGCGTTTCGTCCGGGAGCCCCGAAGCCGCGCGCAGCTCCTCAAGGATGGTCTTCTCCGGGTCCAGGTCGGCCAGGTGCTGGTCGTAGTAGCGGAGCCGAGCTCGGGCCCCGCTTTTGACGCGGCCCTGAAGCGGCCGGATCTCACCCATCAGCGCTTTGAGCAGGGTGGTCTTGCCGGTGCCATTCGGCCCCACGACGGCCAGCCGATCCTGGGCCTCAATCACGAACGCGGGAACCGTCACCAGGGTGGTCTTGTCGTATCCCAGCCGGAGGCCATCGCTGGCGAACAGCTGCTGGCTGGTGGTGTCGGCCTTCAGGCGGATGCGCAGCTGCCGGTCTTCGGGCGGTCGCTGCACCCGGGGGAGGCGATCGAGCTTGGTCTGGCGGCCGCGCGCCTCCCGGGCGCGTTGCCCGGCTCGGTAGCGGCGGATGAACTCCTCCGTCCGGGTGATGAACTCCTGCTGCGCCTCGTACTCCTTCTCCCGGCGAGCGCGCCGTTCTCCCCTCAGCCGGACGTACTGGGTGTAGTTGCCTGGATACCACTCACCACCTCCGGCGTGCAGTTCCAGGACCGCGTCCGCGGCCCGGTCGAGGAAGCGCCGGTCATGCGACACGATCAGCATGCCCGCTCGGTTTACCCGGAGGAAGTCTTCCAGCCACTCGATGGCTTCCAGGTCAAGGTGGTTCGTGGGCTCGTCCAGCAGTAGCAGGTCCGCGTCCTGGAGCAGGAGTCGGGCGAGGGCCAGCCGCCGGCGTTCCCCGCCGCTGAGTGCCGCCGGCTGCAGAGCTTGTTCGGCCGCCTGGAGCCCCACCCCGTTCAGCACTTCGGTTACGCGGTTGTCGTAGGCATAGCCATCCAGCCGCTGGTACTCGTGCTGGACGTCACCGTAGCGGGCGAGCAGCGTCTCCAACCGATCGGGTGGGGCGGTGGTCAGCGCCGATTCGAGATCGGCCATCTCGCCGCGCAGGCGGAGGATGTCGGGCCGGCTGTGCAACGCGTCTTGGTATACGCTCTCGTGCGGCCCGGGTTCCAGCTCCTGCGGCAGGTGCGCCACCCGCGTGCGGGGAGCAACGGCCAGGCTGCCTCCCACGGGCACGAGCTCGCCAATGATGGCTCGCAGCAGGCTGGACTTGCCGCTGCCGTTGGCGCCCACCACGGCCAGCTTCTGGCCGGGCTCCAGCTGGAAGCTCAGGTCGCGCAGGATGATCTCCGCGCCGAAGGCGAGGGTGAGGCGGTCGACCGTCAGGAGGGCCACGAAATTCAGTGTAGGGAGCCGGCCTTTCGCCGGAGTCAACCTGGTCAGAAACCGGGAATAAGTCCTGCGGACTTGGTGTTTTCGTGAGCGTCCGAGGAGTCGCAGTCGTGGAAGTGAACGGAGAGCCATGATGGATATGCTGGCGCAGACAAATGTTGAGATCCGGGAAGCGGAACACAGGCATCGCGTGCGGCGAGCGGAGGACAAGCGCTTGCGCCAGCCGATCATGATGGTTGATCGCATGCTGTACGAGCTCGAGGAGCTGAACGTGCGGGGCATGAAGCGGGTCCCGCTGGCCTATGAGGATCGCCTGCGGACACTGATCCGGTTGGTGGCCGACGTTCCCAACTGCGCCGCCGCCGTCGAGAACCTCAAGGTCAAGATCGGCATCGGCAAGTTGATGGACGCACTGTTCGGCCTCCAGGAGGCCCTGTTTGTCCAGCGGCACGGCGCCATCTACGAACCCGAGCACGATCTGATTTTCGCCGCGTAACGAAGCCCGGATCCGGGCTTTAGACTCCGTGCACCGGGCCGGCCGTCCGGACGTACCATATCGGCGTGATCGGGATCGACGTTCTGGACGTGATGGTGCGCCTGTTTGTGGCTCTGCTCCTGGGCGGGTTGATCGGGCTAGAGCGGGAACGGCAGGAGCGGGCCGCGGGGCTGCGCACGGTGACGATGGTCTCGCTGGGGTCGTGCCTCTTTACCCTGGTCTCCGCCTTCGGTTTCGAGCACACCGATCCATCACGGGTTGCTGCCCAGATCGTGACCGGCATCGGCTTCCTGGGGGCCGGGACCATCTTCATGCGCAAGGACCTGGTGCGCGGCCTGACCACGGCCGCCACCATCTGGGCGACGGCCGCCGTCGGCATGGCCGCTGCGCTCGGGCAGTTCTACGCCGCCTTCATCACCACGCTCCTGGTCCTGATCGTGCTGATGGTTCTCAAGCCGGTCGAGCGGCGGTTCTTCCGCCGCCACAATGAGGCCACCCTTTCGCTGACCCTCGGCCGGCGGCCGGACTCGCTGGCGTACGTCCAGGGCGAGCTGCGCGCCATGGGCGCAACCGTTCAGTCGATCGTCTTCTTCGAGGCCGGCGCCAACGAGGAGCGGCTGGAGCTGCACCTTGAGCTCCCATTCAATGCCAGCATTCAGGACCTCTTGCAGCACATCCGCAAGCTGGAGGGCGTCAGCCGCGTGTCGGTCGCCCAGCAGTTCTTGGACGACCATTCGCCGGGTGACCTGGATTCGGGCTAAGGGCCCACAAAAAAGAGCGGCGCCCTCAGGCGCCGCTCTCACTTATCTGAGGTGTTTCTGTCATTGGCACCACCTCCTTGTCCTTAGGGGCCGATGATACCAAACTTACCGACCCTTGAACGCGCCCGGTCGCTTCTCGAGGAATGCCTGCATTCCCTCACGCTTGTCCTCCGAGGCGAACAGCAGGTAGAAGAGGCGCCGTTCGTAAGCGAGGCCTGCGCCGAGGGCCGTTTCGTACGCCTGGTTGATGGCCTCCTTGGCAAGCCGCACGGCGACCGGCGGGCGGGAGGCGATCAGCATGGCCATCCGCTTGGCCTCCTCGAGGTACCGGTCGACGGGGACGACGCGATTGACCAGGCCGAACCGCTCGGCGTCGACCGCGCTAACCGGGTCTCCGATGAGGATGGCTTCCATGGCGCGCACCTTCCCCGCCACCCGCACCCAGCGCTGAGTGCCGCCGGCACCGGGCATGATACCGAGCTTGACCTCTGGCTGTCCAAACTGAGCGGTGTCCGAAGCGACGATCAGGTCGCACATCAGCGCCAGCTCGCACCCGCCGCCCAAGGCGTATCCGCTAACGGCCGCGATCAGCGGCTTGGTAAGCGCCTGGATGCGCGCCCAGCGGCTGAAATTGTCGTCGTTCAGCACTTCGATAGCGCCGGCCCCGGCCATCTCCGCGACGTCCGCCCCAGCGGCGAACGCCCGGTCGTTACCGGTCAAGATGAGGCAGCGAATCGCCGGGTCCCGGTCGAAGGCCTCCAGCGCCTGGACGATTTCGGCGATGGTCTTGTGGTTCAGCGCGTTGCGGAGCTGGGGACGATTGATGGTCACGATCCCGACCGGGCCGTCGGCCTGGGTCAGGATGAATTCGAATGACACCGGCGATCCCTCCTTTTCGCCCAGCATACTGGGGCTCACCCGCCAGTCGGATTCGGCCGCCCGGCCCGTTATACAGGCCGTGGGTCGGCTCGTCGTCGCTGCCTGGTTAAGCCTGGTGCTGTTCCTGCTGGCCGGCGTCGGCGCTGGCGCGAGCCTGGAGCCGTTCCGCACGGTGATTGGGCCGCTGGCGCCGGCCATTTCCGGATTGAAAGTGGCGGGGGCTCCAGGCGGCTGCGACCTCTACCTTCTCAACCAGACGGGCCAGGACGTCCTGCTGGTGGACGACGGCTCGCCGGCCTTTGCCATGCGCTTCCCATCGGTGCCAAAGTCCGCCACCCCGCCGCCCGCCCCGCTGGTGCACCTGGTCGGGAAGTGGAAGTGTTCCCTGCTACCCGGGATCACGGAAGAGCAGCAATGGAACCAGGTCCCGGTCACCGTGCTGAGCTGGACGCTGCGCGGGTCGGTCGGAGCGCAACAGTTCAAAGCCCCGGTGCAGACGATCTACGACCCCGAGCTGGACCCCAATGCCACCCTCCTCGGGTACGTCCGGATCGGAGCCCTGCTGCTGGCGGTGGGCGGCCTCGTGTTTGGCCTTCCCTACCTGTTGATGCGCCGGCGGCAGATCCTCAGCGAATAACGGGAGACCGGTCCCCCCAAGATCTGTACCTGGGGGCGTCCCCAGCTGGTCGGGGTCGGCGCGAGGTACCGGCGGGCTAGCACCGATAGTGCATGCGTGGCCCTTTACGGCCACGGAGGGCGACCCTATAATTCGCCAAGACCTATTCCAGTAACCGCGGTTGAGGGCATCATGGGGGTTGCTCTTCATGACAGCCCGGTTGTAAAGTAGGGCGGCAGGCAGAGCACCGAAGAAGGAAGGGCGATTGGGCAAGCGGGCGTTCATCCTGGGTGGCTTTTGCCTGGCGCAAGTGCTGGACGTCGCCACCACCCACATCGGGTTGTCGGAGGGACGCCAGGAGCTCAATGGGATCGCCGCCTGGATCATCGCCCATGACGGGGAAGTGGCCGTGTACCTTGTGAAGCTGAGCCTGGTCGCCCTGCTGGTTGCCTTCCTGCTGGTCGTCGGGCGTCGCCGCCCAGGCCTGTGGAACGCGTACCTGGTGGCTGCCTGGATCACGGCCATCGCCGTGATGAATAACCTCTACCGGATCCTCACTTAGCCGACCGATCGCCCTCCCCCCTTGCGGGGGAGGGTCGGGGTGGGGGGTCTCGTTTGAGCTACGTTAGCTGCCCCGGATCGGTAGGCCACGGCCGGTCCATATACTCCGCTGGTGAGGGCAACGGAGCTGGCCGCCGTCGGTCTCATCGAGATCACCACCTCGATCTTTTTCTACGTGGTGATCGCCGCCTACATCGCGTTTCTCCTGGCCAGTGCCTGGGAGTTCTCCCGCCGCCGCGAGCCGGGCCGGCCGCTGCGGAGTATCAATCTCACGCTGGTCCCCTTCGGCATCATGCTGGCCCTGGTGGGTGTGCTGGCCGCCCTTCCTGGCCTTCGCCACCTGCCCCTTCGCCTGTCGCTGATATCCTTGACTCCGGGAGTCAACATTGGGTATCCGGACGCGGTTCGCCATGAAGACGGAGTACGGGGTGCGGGCCATGTTCGAGCTGGCCGTCCACCACGGCGGTGACGCCATCCAATCGGCGGAGATCGCCCGGCGGGAGCGGATCCCGGGCCCGTTCCTGGACCAGGTGCTGTTGATCCTGCGGCGGGCAGGCTTGATCCGGTCCGTCCGGGGCCCCCACGGGGGTCACTTGTTGACAAGGTCGCCCTCCGAGATCCGGCTCGATGAGGTGATCGCCACGCTGGAGGGCCCCGGGACAGAGACCGATTGCGCCAGCCACGAGGACGCCTCGCCCTATGGCTGCATCTTGCACGGCGTCACCAAGCAGGCCGATGCCGCCGCCCGGCGCGTGTATGCCGCGCACACCCTGGCCGACCTGCTACGCGACCGGCCAAGCGGAGCTCCCGTGTTTCACGGGATCTTCAAACCGGTGCCGGGCCGGCCGCGGCGAGCGGCCCGAGGCTGAGCGTGCCCCATCATCCGCTGGCTCCATCGCAGGTGGAGCGCTACGCGCGGCACATCGCCCTGTCCGAGATCGGGCTTCGCGGCCAGCACCGCCTCCTGCAGTCGCGCGTGCTGATCGTCGGGCTGGGGGCGCTCGGCTCGCCGGCGGCGACCTATCTGGCGGCGGCAGGTGTCGGGACGCTGGGGCTGATCGACCACGACGAAGTGCGCCTGGCCAACCTCCAGCAGCAGATCCTCCATCGCACCGAGACGGTGGGGAGCAGCAAGACCGACTCGGCGGCACGCACCCTGGCCAGTCTGAATCCGGAGGTCCGCCTGGAGATCCACCCGCGCTGGCTTGACCGATCCAATGCCATGACGTTGATGGAGAAGTACGACGTGATCGTGGACGGCACGGACAATTTCGGCTCCCGCTACCTGCTCAGCGATGCGGCCTTCTTCTTGAAGAAGCCCGTGGTGCACGGCAGCATCTTCCGGATCGAGGGACAGGCCACGGTCTTCCTGCCGGGACGCGGCTGCTATCGCTGCCTGTACCCGGAACCACCGCCGCCGGGTCTGGTCGGCGACGCGCAAGACGTCGGCGTGCTCGCCCCCCTGGCCGGCATCATCGGCACCATCGAGGCCATCGAGACCATCAAGCTGGTGACGGGGAAAGGCGAGCCGCTGGTCAACCGCGTGCTACTGCACGACGCCCTGGCCATGACCTTCCGCGAGATCCGCTACCGGCGAAACCCTTCCTGCCCGGTGTGCGGCGATCACCCCCGTATCCGCCAGCTCCAGGATTACAACGCGTTCGTGGGAGCGGTGGCCCGATGAGCGGCGAGCGGCACCATCGGCAGCAGATCCTTCCCGAAGTCGGACCGGCCGGCCAGGAGCGGCTGGGCCGAGCGTCGGTGCTGATTGTCGGCGTGGGTGGCCTCGGCTCGCCGGTCGCCCTGTACCTGGCTGCCGCGGGCGTGGGTCGCATCGGCCTGCTGGACGACCAGCGAGTCGAGCTGTCGAACTTGCAGCGCCAGACGCTTTTTGTGGACGCCGACCAGGGACGCCCCAAGGTGGAAGCCGCCCGCGACCGGCTGCTGGCCATCGACCCGTCGCTGCAGGTCGAAGCCCTGCGGGATACGTTCCGCCCAGCCAACGCCGCATCGCTGGTGACGGCCTACGACCTGGTGATTGACGGCACGGATGCCTTCGAGACCAAGTTCCTCCTCAACGACGCGGCCATCCTCCTAGGCCGGCCTCTGGTGCACGGGGCCGTGCTCCAGTGGAGCGGCCAGGTGACCACCGTGCTCCCGGGCGGCCCGTGCCTGCGCTGCCTGTTCGGTGAGCCGCCCGATCCGGGTTCCGTCCCGTCCTGCGAAGAGGCTGGCATCCTGGGGGCGGTCACCGGGATAGTGGGAAGCGTGCAGGTGGAGGAGGCGCTCAAGGTCTTGCTGGGTGCCGGCGCGCCGCTGCAGGGCCGTCTCTGGCAGCACGATGGGCTGCGGGGAGACACCCGCGTGATCGCGTTCCCCAAAGATCCGGCGTGCCCCGTCTGTTCCGCGGAGCCAATCATTACCGACCTGGCGCGCTATGCCGACCAGGTCTCGCCCCGCGGACACGTCCTTGCCTAAAGCCCGGATCCGCCGATCGGACGATGCAGATTGGGATGCGGGGCGAGATGAGCGGAAGGAGGCGACGAGCACGCGAACGCGCGCACCCGTCGGTGCGTAACTGAGCGCGCGCAGGAGACGACACACCGATCGCTCGTCCCGCGCCCAAGATGCAAGTTCGACTCGGTGGATTCGGGCTGGGCCCGCTAAGGCCACCCTCGGCGTCTTCGGGGGCTCGGGTTTCTACCAGTGGCTCGACCAGGTCGAGTCGGTGACGGTGGACACGCCCTATGGCCCGCCCAGCGCCCCGGTCGCCCTCGGCACCCTGGCCGGACGTCGGGTGGCGTTCATGCCCCGGCACGGGCCGCATCACGAGATCCCGGCCCCCAACGTCAACTACCGGGCCAACGTCTGGGCCATGCATGAGGTGGGCGTGCGCCGGTTGCTGGCGCCCTGCGCCGTGGGCAGCCTGCGCCCGGAGCTGCCCCCCGGCGACCTGGTCATCTGCGATCAATTCATCGACCGCACCTGGGGACGGGGCGACACCTATTACCCCGGTCCCGAGGTCGTCCACATCAGCAGCGCTGACCCCTACTGCGCCGAGCTCCGTCCGCTGGCGGCCAGGGTGGCCGCTGAGGAGCGACTGCGGCACCAACCGGCCGGGACCATCGTGGTGGTGCAGGGTCCCCGCTTTTCGACTCGAGCCGAGAGCCGGTGGTTCAGCCTCGCTGGTCACCGACTACGACGCGGGGCTGGAAGCCGACCCAAAGGTGGCCGCCGTCCAGGCCCACGACGTGATGCGCGCGCTGGCGGAGAACGTCACTAGCGTGCGGACCCTGCTGGCCGCCCTGATCCCCCGAATCCCAGAGAAGCCCTCCTGCACCTGCCAGACCGCCCTGGCCAGAGCCAAGCTCTAGTGGCGGTCCCGTCGTGTCACACGACTGTCACAACCTCTTGTCTGGTCCTTAACAGCAGGTCCGATAAGGTGTGGCCACTTCCCCTTCCTTGAAAGGCCGAGGCCCACTCGGCCTTTTTCTTTGCCCCCAACCGTCCCCGTAGTATTACTTCGCCAATTGAAAGTCCTGATCAGCGGGGGAGCCGGGTTCATCGGGTCGCGGACGGCCCTGCGCCTGTCCGAGCAGGGGCACGAGGTGACTGTGCTCGACAACCTGGCGCCGCCCGGGCACGCCGCCGTCCCGGAACTGCCCGCCGGCGTGCGCCTGGTCCAGGGCGACGTTCGGAATCGCGACGACTGGGTGGCCGCCCTGGAGGGCGCCGAGGTGATCCTGCACCTGGCCGATCACCACGATTACCTGCCCGCCTTCAGCAAACTGTTCCAGGTCAACGCGGTGGGCACCGCCCTGCTGTGCGAGCTCCTGGTGGACCGCAAGACGCTGGTCCGGCGGTTGGTGGTGGGCTCCAGCCTGGCGGTCTACGGCGAAGGCCGATATCGCTGCCCCCAGGACGGGGAGGTCTTCCCTGATCCGCGGCAGGCCGAGGCGCTGGACCGCGGCGCCTGGGAGCCGGTATGCCCGCGCTGCGGTGGCCCGCTGGCGCCACTGACGACGGACGAGACCGCCACCCGCCCGAGTAGCGTCTACGGACTGAGCAAGCTGGCCCAGGAGGAGATCGCCTGGCTGGTTGGTCCCCGCCATGGGATCGAGACCGTCGTGCTCCGCTACGGAGTGGTGCACGGGGGCGGGCAGCCGTTTCAAAATGCCTACTACGGCGCGCTGCGCATTTTTGCCTTGCGGCTGGCGCTGGACCGGCCCATCGTGCTCTTCGAGGACGGGAACCAGCTGCGGGACTTCGTCGACGTCGACGATGTGGCGCGAGCCAACGTGCTGGCGGTCGGCCCGCTGGCGCCCGGTGTCTACAACGTGGCCAGCGGACGTGCCAACGCCGTGGCCGAGCTGGCCCGCATCCTGCTGCGCGTCGCCGAGCGCGATGGCACGCCCGAGACGCCCGGGCTGTACCGGCTCGGCGACCCGCGCCATGTGATCGCCGATGTCACCCGCCTCAAGGCGGCCGGGTGGGAGCCCAAGCAGAACCTGGAAGGCACGGTGCGCGACTACTGGCAATGGCTTCGGGAGCAACCGAACCTCGATTCCTATTTCGAGGGAGCGGACCACCTGATGGAGCGCACCGGCACCGTCCGGGTGGCGCGATGACTGCCACGCCGCCCCGCTACACCATCCGCTACGCCGTGGAGCGCTGGAAGGACAGCCGGTGGTTCATCGCGTACCTGGTGATCGTGCTGGCCATCTTCTCGGTGTTTCTCAGGCCGAAGGGCCAGTCCGGGACGGTGGTGTGGATCCCGAGCATCGAGGCCGTCGTCATCGGCGGGGCCTACCTCGCCATCCTCTACACCTTTCAACGGATCTCCTATCTGGAAGTAGGGACCGATGGACTCCGCCTCCGATATGGGATGACATCAGTCACGATTCCCTACGCGGCGATCAGCCGGGTCCGCCGGCAGCCGCTGGACGTGGCGTTCGCGGCGCCCGAACGCCGTCGCTATCGAAACCGGTTCACCCGTCGCCTGGGTGGGCAGCCGGCCGTGTACATCCGGGTGGACCGGCGGCAGGAGGACCTGATCGCCCAGCTCCAGCGCCGGCTGGGTCCCCGGTTCCTCCTGGGCCAGGACATCGTGCTGCCCATCTCCGATTCCGAGGGTTTTCTGGCCGCGATCAAGCCACGGATCCGGGCTGGATGACGGTCGCCGCCTGGTGGCGCATCGAGCGGCGCGACCTTGTCTGGCTGCTAGGGCTGACCGTGATGGCCGCCATCCTGCGGTTCGGCAGCCCCATTTTCCTGGACGGCTTCAGCCATCCGCTGTCGTGGCCCTGGGTCTCCGCCTGGGGTGTCGGCCACTCCTACCAGTACGTGGTGACTCCCAAAGAGCCCTGCTCGAGCAGCATCGCGCCTTGCACGCCTTACGTGTTCGACGAACTGTACTTCGCCAACGATGCGCATGACGACTTGCTGGGCCACGACTACTTCGACCCGGAGCCGCCCCTCGGCAAGCTGATCATGGCGGTGGGCATCTGGCGCTTCGGCTTTACCTCCCTGGGATGGCGGGTGATGGGTGCCCTCTTCGGGACGGCGCTGATCCCCCTGCTCTACCTGCTGGCGCGGCAGTTACTACCCATCCGTCTGCTGGCAATCGTGACCGCCTTCCTGGCGACCTTCGACGGCATGACGCTGGTCGAAGCGCGCACCGGCAAGATCGATATCTTTCCCATCACCTTCGTGGTGGCGGCCTACCTGGCGTTTCACCTGCACCTGCGCGCCGACACGCCCCGGCGGCAGCGGCTCAGCATCGTCCTGACCGGCGTGCTGCTCGGATTGGCCGTCGCCTCCAAGTGGACGGCCCTGGCGGCTGTCGGCGTCATCGCGGTGATCCTGGCCGTGAGACTGGCGACGGGACACGTCCGCTACAGCGCGTGGACCGCCGTCGTGGCGGCGGGTAGCCTGGCCGCCCTGGTGCCGGCCATCTACCTGGTCTCATTCACCAGGTACCTCACCATCGCCCACGGCATCACGGACATGACCGCGCCGGCGCTGGGCTTCAGCCCCTTCCACTTCGACCTCGGCCGCACCTGGCATGAGCTGGTGGTCTGGCATGTCGACACGTTCCGGTACCACTACACCCTCAAGGCCCCGCATCCGTTCTACAGCCCTCCCTATTCGTGGCCCTTCCTGTATAAGCCGGTGGCGTACTACAGCCAGAACCTCGAGCTGGGGGTTGACCAATCCACCCGGCTGCCGCTGGTTGCCTTCATCTTCGATCTGGGCAACCCGGTCATCTGGTGGGGGAGCCTGGCTGCCCTGGTGGGGACCGCCTGGCTGGCGGCCCGGCGCAGCTATCCGGCCGCCTTCATCCTATTCGGGCTGGGCGCGGCCTGGTTGCCGTTCTGGCTGGTCCCCCGCGGCCTCTTCCTCTACCACATGCTGGGCGGCCTGCCGTTCATGTTCCTGGCCGTCGCCCTGATACTGACGCACCTGCGGCCGCAGCGCATCTGGCTCGGGCCACCCATTCGCGCCTGGCTCTCGGCCGGTCCGCCGATCTACGCGTACCTGGCGACCGTGGTCGGGCTGTTCCTCTTCTTCTATCCCCTCTGGACCGGACTGCCGCTCACCCAGGATGCCTGGTCACAGCGGATCTGGTTCCCCTCCTGGAACTGTTGTTTCTGATGCGCGCTCGTTTGCAATCAGCGCCGTTAAAGCGCGCTTTGTATTCCTCGCAACGAGATCGGAGTGGCCTCAGGCCCGGATCGGGCACAATGGCCGCAACGCGCTAGCCGTCCACTGGAGGTGCCTTTAGGCCGGGCAGCCTGGATGCTAGCATGGCACTACGGGCCATGGGGAATAGGACCGTTCAGGGATCGCCCGCCACGTGTAGAGTGCCATTGATCAGCAGCACCTTTGGATCGGGCTTGCCCGAGCCGCCGATGTTGCCATCGGGCCGACGGCATTGGTGGAGGAGCACTATCCTCTCGCCCGATTCCGGGTCGTGGTAGGCCAGCATTTGGCTGCGTGTGCACTTTGGCTCCCCAGAAGCAGCTGGGGCGGGGTGGCTGTTCGCCGTCATTCGAACCGTAAACTCACCGTTACGGGCGCGTTCATAGTAGCGGCCCTCGTCGAACAGGCGCCGCAACTCTTCGGGCTTAACGAACGTTATGGGAGGTAGAGGCATGGTCACGGCCGTGGAACTCGAAATACGGGAACGGCTGGCCGACTACGTGGGTGGACGCATTGACCTCCGGCAATTCCAGGAGTGGTTTGTACCTCGTGCGTGGCGTGAAGCCACCGCGCATCCTGCGGGTCCACTTCAGGATCTCATCAGCACTATTGAGCTGCGGCTCGCCGAGTTCACCAACGGGCACCTGACAGCCCAGGAGTTCAAGGAGAGTCTCTCGAGCCTTCCCTACGTAACTAGGTTTGCTCATAGGGCTGAGGACAGTCCGCGAACCTGGACATCGTCGGCGAGCAACTCCACCCTTGCCGATCTGTCACCCAGTTAGAGCTGCGGCGGGGTTGTGAAGGTCGTCGCCTGGTAGATGACTCTGAAGGGGATCTTGGTCATCAGCTTTTCGTTGAGGTAGAC
>WNFC01003281.1_pt1 | contig 17503 bp, 17 predicted proteins | sample 5400541 | NCBI WGS metagenome assembly WNFC01 (sample SAMN13153342, study PRJNA577476) | soil metagenome | isolation source: 120 cm saprolite under Douglas fir tree site 2 hole 2 replicate 1 | place: USA:California | collected 2015-04-18
GTTTGACGTCCTTGCCGTCGCGGGTACGAATCGTAATCACGTTGCCGTTCACGCTTTCGACTTTCCCGGCGACGTGTGCGGCACCGATGCGAACGCGCTTGGCATAGAGCTTGCCGTCGCGCTCCGCGAAGCGAACCATGACGTGGCTATTGAGTTCGATCTCCGACCAGGTCGCCTTCTCGTTGCGACCCTTGACCACCACGGTGGCATCGGTCCGCAGGAATGTCTTGCTGCCCGCCTTCGCGTTCTTGACGGTCAGCTCCGTCGCCGTGATCGCGGTCACCGTTCCACCGAACGCGTCCTTCGTCGCGCGCTGCGCCTTCGCCGGGCTCGCCGTGGTCGTTGCCGCCGGTGCCGCCATGGCGCCGGTGGCGAGCACGCCCGCGAGCACTCCCGCCGTCGCGATTCCTGCCAAAACCTTGCCGATCATATTGTTTACGCCTCCTGAGTTATCCGAAAGAATTTCGACAGTGCCAGTGTCGCGTCGGCGGCTGAGGCTTCAGCCGGGGAAGCCTTAGAGGTGACTGAGAGGGCCTGCGGGTGTGCGGGACTCTTTACAGCCACATACAAGCCCGGCGGCTTCGCACGCACGGCGAGCGCCTGTCACGTTGCATCCACGACGGTCCGGGTGGTATCGGGCCGTATAGGGCGGGTACACGGCGTTAACGGGCCCTTGTCCGATCCGATACCGGCCGAAACACTCGGAGGCCGGAGGTCGGACGGATTGGCATTGCAAGGACTGTGTGACGGGGGGTTCTGTATTACGTCTGCCGTAAGCTTGCGGCCGTATTCTCGGCGCCGTGGGATCGGCTGTTACTTTGCACCTCGCGGAGCTCGACTCCACCGCCGAGCGACCCGACTCCGCCGCCGAGGCGCTCGACCGGTCGCTGGAAGGCCACGATTACGGCCCGCTAACGCCACTCCTGCTTGACGACAGCATCAGCGAAGTAATGGTCAACGGCCCCCACCAGGTTTACATCGAGCGCAAGGGACAGCTCACCCTGAGCGATGTCCGGTTCTCGAGCGATGCCGAGCTGGTCCGGGTGATCCGTGACATTGCGGCCTTCGTCGGGCGTCGGATCGACGACGACTCCCCGATGGTCGACTGCCGGCTGCCGGACGGCTCCCGCGTCAACGCCGTGATCGCGCCACTTGCGCTTGACGGCGCGTCGCTGACGATCCGAAAGTTCGCCCGGGACCCCTATACGGTCGAGGACCTGATCAAATTTGGAACCCTGTCCGTAGAGGCCGCCGCCTTCCTCGAAGCCTGCGTCAAAGCGCACTTCAACATCCTGGTCGCCGGTGGCACCGGGTCCGGCAAAACGACCACCCTGAACCTGCTGTCCTCGTTCATCCCCGACACCGAGCGGGTCGTCACCATCGAAGACGCCGCCGAGCTGCAACTCCGCCAGCCGCACAAGGTCCGGCTCGAGTCGAGGCCGGCGCGCATCGACGGCACCGGACGGATCAGCATTCGTGAGTTGGTCGTAAACGCGCTGCGGATGCGGCCCGATCGCATCGTCATCGGCGAGTGCCGCAGTGGCGAGGCCCTCGACATGCTGCAAGCGATGAACACCGGCCACGACGGATCGCTGACCACGATCCACGCCAACACCCCGCGCGACACGCTGTCCCGGCTCGAGACGCTGGTGCTGATGTCGGGGGTCGATTTGCCGCAGCGCGCCATTCGCGAACAGATCGCCTCCGCGATCCACCTGATCGTGCAGCAGTCCCGGCTGCGAGACGGCTCGCGCCGGATCACCAACATCACCGAGATCGTCGGCCGCGAAGGCGACACCATCACGCTCCAGGACGTCTTCCTCTTCGAGGACACGGGCGTGGATGGCAACGGCCGCATCCAGGGCAAGCTGAGCCCCACCGGGATCCGCCCGCAGGCGATGGCAAAGATTTACTCGAAAAGGGTGGCGATCTCGCCGGCACTCGCCGCCCTCTTTCCCGACCGCAAAGCGCCGGACTTTACGCTGGGGGTGCGCCGATGATCGTCGAACAGCCGGAGCGCATCGACATGGAGATCTTGCGCGACATCGCCGCCGACATGCGCGGAGAGCTCGACCGGGTTCAGGAGCAGATGGCCGAGCTGGCCCGCGAGCACAAGCGGGCGAGGGTGCTCAAGCAGATCTTCGGCGTCGATCCGCTCACTCGCGACCGCTTCAATCTCCTGCACGCCAACATCGACCAGTTCCCTGGAAAGATGGCGGAGTTGCAGGAAGAAGAGCGCCTCTTGACGCGCTGGCTCGATCGCTGCCGGGACCTGCTCGAACTGAAAGCTGCCTGATAATGGCGGCGTGAAGTCCCAGTCGGGTCTCCAGCAGTTCTTCCGCGCGGCCAGGGACCTGCTGGCCGAGCACGGGCCGGGCGCTGAGTCGTTCGCTCGCGTCGGCGCTTTGCTGCGACCGCTCGCTGTTGATTCGAATCTGGTCGATCCGTCCAGGCTTGCTACCCTGCACGATTCCAGCGCCGGCTTTAGCATTCTTGGGCACGGTGATGGTGGCTCCACGCTGATGCTCGCGCGTTTTCCGGCAGCTGCGCCGACCCCCGTGCACAACCACAATTCCTGGGGCGTGATCTGCGTTATCCGCGGCCGCGACCGTCACATTCTCTGGGCCCGCGAGGACGATGGGTCCCAGCCGGGGCGAGCCCAGCTGCGCATCGTCGAGAGCCGGGAGCTCGGCCCGAGTGACGTCGCGTGGTTTCCCGACGCGCCCGCCGACATCCACAGTCAGCAGGGGATCGGCGGAGATGCCTGGGAGCTGGTCTATTTCGCCAGAGACCCAACCACCCGATCGCGCCTCTACTTCGATCCGGATCGCGAACGGGTCGAGGAGCGCGCGCCGCTCTAGAAGCCGGCTTAGATCTCGAGCGCGCGGACGATGAAGTCCCGACTGCCGTCCCAGGTCCAGCAGGTCTGCAGCGTCAACGAGGAGGCCGACGTGGCACCGAGCGGCCACATCTGGGTATTGCTGACGATGGTCGTGTAGCTAACGCGGTAGGTATGGACGCGACCCGACGGGTCGCCGTACTGGACGATATCGCCGGCGCGCAGCCCGAGGATGGGGGTAAAGGTCCCGGGGTTGTGGGCCATGACATAGATGTTGTTGCTCCCCGCGCAGCTCCACCGCCAGGCGCCCCAGCGCGCTACAGCGGCCCGACCACTACAGTCGGTGTACCAGCTGACCGGCTGGACCAGCCCGAGCCGCGGAATGACGATGGTGTTGGCACGCACGACCGGCGGTGCTGCGACTGGGCGATGGGCGGGCGGGGCGGCCTGCACTGCGAGCGCGGCGGGGGCGGCCACGGCCGGAGCCTGGTTCGCGGCAACGGCGAGGGCCTCTTCGGCCGCCCGGTCTCGTTCCAGTTGCCGTACAAGGCGATGGTCTGCGGCGTCGACCTGGGCGATGGCGGCAGCCTGCGCGTACACCAGGTGGCTCGAGGGGGTCGGGTGCCAGGTCAAGAGCGGGAAGCTCAAGAGCCAAATGGCGGCGCCGCCCACAAGGGGCGCCCGCCAACGCCGCAGAAGGTTGGCCATGGGTCGCGCAACGCGCACGCGGCGCCAGGGTTTGCGCTGTTTACACGATCGTCACCGGGCGGTGAGGTCGCCCGAGTTCGATCCTATTTACCGATTCTTGACACGATCTCCCTCGCTTGCCAGGCTTTGGCCGCGGTTAACCGCGTGCATTGACTTCTGGGAGGGAGCATGAACGTACCCATCGTGCGCTTGCTTGCGCGCCGGATCGCTCCGCTCGCGTTCGGCGCTACCACTCTCGGTGCGGCCTTCGTTGGCGCGCCGTCCGCCGCATCCGGCGTGATTATGCATCCGCTGGTCGCCGACTGAGCGTTCGTCGGCTCGGGCACAACGCCGCCCACCCAGGCCCAGTGCAACGCCGCGACCCGGGCTGGCGGTGCACCTCGGCCCCGCCGTTGCTTCAATCCGACTTCGATGCAGAATTCCTACGACATCAGCTCGCTCCTGGCGAGCGGGAATGATGGCCGTGGCCAGACGATCGCGACCATCGACTCATTTGGGAGCGCTCCGATCGCGAGCGACCTCAACGTCTTCGACAACGCGTTTGGAGTTCAGCATCTCTGCGGCGAGGCGAATTACACATGTCAGCTAGGAGATCCAACGTTCAAGATCCTCGAGGTGCAGGGCTCACCACCGGCCGTCGCTCCTCCACTAAACAATGGCACCGGGCTCGAGAACCACAATCTCTGGGCCCTCGAGGTCTCGCTCGATGTCGAGTGGGCGCACGCGGTCGCGCCCAGGGCAAACATCCTCCTGGTGACGACGCCAACTGCTGAAGTACTCGGTGTGCAAGGGTTCCCCGACATGATGAATGCTGAGCAATTCGTGATCGATCATCACCTCGCCTCGGTCATCACCCAGAGCTTTGGCGCGGGCGAGGAAACGTTTGGCAGCGCGGCGTCTCTCTTGAGCTTACGAGGTGCCTTCCAGGCCGCCCCGGTCGCCGGCGTTACGGTTCTTGCGTCATCGGGAGACGGTGGAACCGCGAACGCCTTCAAGACACCCATCAAGGATCCGGGCACGATTCCGTTCCCGTCGGTCGGCTGGCCCGGCTCCGACCCGCTCGTCACCGCGGTTGGCGGCACCTACCTCTGCACCAACGCCGACACCGGACTCGTGATTGATACGGCGTCGCCACCCGGATCCTGTCAGGCCGCGAACAATCCGACTGGCGACCATGACGTTACCTGGCCCGGCTCAGGCGGTGGCTACAGCCACGTATTTGGCACCCAGAGCTGGCAGTCGGCTGCGCTCGCATCGTACGCAGCCACCGACCAGACCGGGAACGCTCCACTGAGCACGAATCGAGCCATCCCCGATGTCGGGTACGACGCCTCGCCGACCAGTGGGGTTCTCGTGTACTCGACCGAACCGCCCGTCACAGGCGTCTTCTGTGGCGCCGGAACACCCTGCAGCAGCGGCTGGTACGTCGTCGGTGGAACAAGCGCCAGCTCGCCGCAATGGGCCGGATTGATCGCGATCGCGAACCAGATGAGCACCAGCGGCGGCGGGAAGACGATGGGTTACATCAACCCGGCGCTCTACCAGTTGCCGAGCAGTGACTTCTTCGATGTGACCATCGGCAACAACCAGACCGTCGCGTCAATTCCTGGCTACAAAGCCGGCCCGGGCTGGGATCCTGCCACCGGCCGCGGCACACCGGACGCTGGAAAACTGATCCCTGACCTAATCGCGTTCGTGAACAGCCACTAGCTACGACGCTGTCAAAGGGGTCGGGCGTGCGGGCCCGGCCCCTTTCTCATACCCAGCTCAGGCGATCTTTGCCTGGTCCTGCGCCCGGCCGATGTAGCGTTCGACTACGGCGATCAACTCGTCCAGCTCGTACGGCTTGGTCACGCATTCGGCGCAGCCGGCCGCGATCGCGGTCTCCTTGTCCCCGACCATCGCGTGGGCGGTCACCGCCACCACCGGAATCCCGGCCAGCGCCGGATCCGCCTTGAGTGCCCGGGTCGCCTCCCAGCCGTTCATCTCCGGCAACGACAGATCCATCAGGATCAAGCCGGGGCGCAGCGCCGTCGCCTTCGCCACCGCCTCGCGGCCGGTGACTGCGAGCTCGCAGCTGAAGCCGCGGGAGCGGAGGATCTTGAGCGCCATCTTTTGCATAATCGCGTCGTCTTCGACCACGAGGATCAGTTGATTCATGCGGCGGCTCCTTGCGTTTTACTCTGACCGAGCAGCTGACGAACCGCATTGGTCAGGCCTTCGGGTTCGATCGATCCTTTCGTCACAAATCGCTGGACATGACCATTCAGGGTGAGGATGTCTTCCGCCGTCAGCTGTTTGGCGCTGACGATCATGATTGGGATGCTCGCCCCACCGGGCTGGGCGCGCAGCCGCGCGACCATCTCGAAGCCGCTCATGCCCGGCATCATGAGGTCCAGCAGGACGAGATCAGGCGGGGAAATCGCGATCATCGCCATCGCCTCGTCGCCGCTGGCGGCTCCCAGCACCTCGGCGTGCTCCTCCTTGAGGATCTTGGCGATCATTGACCGGGCGTTCGCCTCGTCATCGACGACCAGCACCCGCTTTCCTTCGAGCGTCGGCAGCAGCCGGTGGATCTTCGCGATCAGCGCGCGTTTGTCATAGGGCTTGCCGAGGTAGTCCGAGGCACCAAGCGCGAAGACGAGCCGCTGATCCTCGACGATGGTGACCACGAGCACCGGGATGCCAGCAGTCTGCGGGTCTTCCTTTAGCTTTTCCAGTACCCACCACCCCGATGCGTCCGGCATCATGATGTCAAGCGTGATCAGCATCGGGCGCGCCTCGCGCGCCAGCTGGAGCGCGTCGGCCGCGTTCGACGCTTGCAGTGTCTTCCAGCCCTCCTGCTCCAGGTGCCTCGAGATCAACTGACGCACACTGGGGTCGTCGTCGACCACCAGGATGGCTGTCCCCGGGAGCCCCTGGTTGGGTCGGCGCAGCGGCCGCCGCTGGACGGGTGCCGCCGCGGCTTGCCCCGCCGCCCAGGCGGTGATGGTAAAGGTGAAGGTGCTTCCCAGTCCGGGCTCGCTGACCACCGTGATCGCTCCGCCATGCATCTCCACGAGGCGGCGCACGATGCTCAGGCCGAGTCCGGTCCCGCCGTGCCGCCGGGTGCTGCTGCCGTCGCCCTGGACAAACTCATCGAAGATCAGCTTCTGCGATTCGGGAGAGATACCGGTTCCGGTGTCCTTGACGGCGATGCGAACCATGCGGCCCGATGGTTGCGCGCTGACTTCGATGTGGCCGCGTTCGGTGAACTTCACCGCATTGGAGAGCAGGTTGATCAGGATCTGCTTCAGACGCACGGAGTCGGCCTCGACGGCGGGTAATGACGGGGCGAATCGGGTATCGATCCGCAGGCCTTTCTCCTGCGCCAGCGGACTGATGCTTTCTAACACCGAGCTGATCAGTCCCGGCAACTCGACGCGTTCCAGCGACAGGTCCATCTTGCCGGCCTCGATCTTGCTGAGGTCGAGGATCTGGTTGATCAACCCAAGCAGCGATTGGCCGCTCCGATTGACCTGCTGGATGTCCTGCTCCTGCTCCTCGTTGACGGGGCCGTCGATGCCATCGAGCAGGATCTGCGAGAAACCGATGATGGCTGACAGCGGGGTGCGCAACTCGTGCGACACGTTGGCGAGAAATTCTGATTTCAACTTGTTGGCCCGGGCCAGCTCCTGGTTGGCGGCTTGCAGCTCTGAGGTCCGTTGCGAGACCTTTTCTTCCAGCGTCTGGTACGCGCCGCTGAGCTGGCTGGTCATCTGGTTGAACGTGGTCGCCAACGCCCGGAGCTCACGGGCCGCGTAGCGCTCTCGGACCTTCACGGGCGTAATGAAATCGCCCTGCGCGATCCGCGCGGCGGCGCCGGTCAACTCGTCGACTGGACGGGTAATCCAGGCCGCCCCCAAAAATCCGAGCACGAGCGCGAGCACGATCGCGATCAACCCCCACTCGACCGTGCTGACGATCAGGGGCGTCAGCTCGGACCGGAGGTCGGCGACCGGCTGGGAGACCCAGACCTTCCAGCCAACCTCGGGAACGGTTGCAAAGCCGGCGGCCCGCGGCACGTTGCCGTCGAGGTCGGTGTACCAGCTGACGCCGGTCTCCTGCCCGAGCGCCTGCTGGAAGACGCCGGACGAGGACAGGTCCGTGGCGGCGAGCCTCCAGTCTTCGCGTGGGTGGGCGATGACACGTCCGCGCCGGTCAACGACCACCGCCTGTCCGTTCTGACCGATCCGGCTGTAGTTGGACAGGCGCTGTACCTCGGAGAGGTCGACGGTGCCGGCCAGGAAGCCAACCAGGTTGCGTCGTGCGTCAAGGATTGGAACCGCGATCACGACCGCGGCCACGCTGGCATCGCCCCGAGACCGCACCACATCCGAGTACTTCGGACCGCTGCGACGCGGATTGAGTACGTCCTTGACGTAGTTCCAAACGCTGTAGTCGACGCCCACCCCGGCGGGCGGGGCGGCGGCCACGGCCCGCCCGGCAAGGTTGCCGACGTACAGTTGCAGGAGGGCCGGTTGGGCCGAGTGCGCGGCGGCCAGCTCCATGTTCAGGTGGTCGGGACTGAAGCTGGCGTCGTTGAGCCGGGCGATGCTCGAATCGTTATCGGACTCGATCTGGGATGCTGTGCTCTGCAACGCCGAGGTCTGGTCGAGCAGGTACCCGTAGACCGCCTGCGCCAGGCTTTGAGCCATCGGCTCGTGCTTCTGCTGGATGCTGGCGTTCTGGGTCGCGAACAGCGCCGAGATGCGCTGGGCGCCGAAGAAGATGAGCGGCACGACGCCGACCAGCAGGAAGCCGACGCTGATGTACCAGCGAAGGCTGTGCATCGAGCCCCGACGGGCGTCGGGCGAGGGTGCTGCGCCCACATCGAGGTAACGGCTCGTTCAACTCAACTTTGCGGGCCGTTCCTCCTCGCGTCGTGACGCACCTGTGACAGGGGCGACTACGCTTGACGCGATGGCAGGACTGCGCGCCCGCGACCGTGCCCTGCTCGCCGTCGAGCGGCTCAAGCCGGTCTACCCGGCCATATCGGAGCTCGTCCACGTCAACCCCTTCCAGATGCTGATCGCCACCATCCTGTCGGCGCAGACGACCGACCGCTCGGTCAATTCCGTAACGCCGGCGTTGTTTGCCAGGTATCCGGATGCCGCGGCGCTGGCCCACGCGGACCCGCGCCAGGTCGAGAAGATGATCAAGCCCACGGGCTTTTTTCATGTGAAGGCGAAAACGATCATTGCCACTAGCGCCGCGCTGGTCGAGCGTTTCGGGGGCGAGGTCCCGGGCCGCATCGAGGACCTGGTCACGCTGCCCGGGGTTGGCCGCAAGACCGCCAACGTCGTCCTCGGTGTCGCCTTCGGCGTACCGGGCTTCGCGGTCGACACCCATGTCAAGCGGCTCACGCGGCGCCTTGGCCTGACCAAGAGCACCGACCCGGTCAAGATCGAAGCCGACGTAACCAAGCTGATCCCGCCACCCGAATGGACAGGGTTCAGCCTGCGGCTGATCCTCCACGGGCGCCGGATCTGTGTCGCCCGAGTGCCCCGTTGCCCGGAGTGCGTGCTGAACGACTTCTGCCCATCGTCGACCGTCCGGGCGAAGGCTCGTCGGCGGCCCTTGACAGCTTCCCGGCGCGGGGTAAGGTTGGCCCGTGGCCGATAATCAGGCGACCCGCCGGCCGCGACGCCCATCGATCGTGCTGGGTGGACTGCTCGTGCTCGTCGGCGCGGTCTTGCTGGTCGGACAGCTGGTCCACATCGACGTCGGCCACTACGGCTGGCCCATCTTTGTCTTAGCGCCTGGCGTCCTGATCCTCTTCGTCGCCCTGATGGCCCGAGGCGCGCTCGGCGAGGGTCTCGCGGTCCTTGGCAGCATCTTCGTCATCACCGGACTCATCCTTCTCTACCAGAACGCGACCGACCATTTCGAGAGCTGGGCCTATGCGTGGACACTCATCTTTCCGGGCGCGGTTGGGGTGGGGATGGTCCTGTACGGTCTCGCCGCCGGCCGGCCCGGCAATGTGCGGGCGGGGTCCCGCCTGGTCGGCATCGGGGTGATCCTGTTCCTGCTGGGCGTGGCGTTTTTCGAAGGCGTGCTCGGCCTCGGCGGCTATCAGTTCGGGCGCTCGGCGGGCGTGGCCGTTGGCGCGCTGATCATCGCGATGGGTGCGTTCTTGCTCATCGTCAATCTGACTTCCAGCCGCCGGCATTCGAGGTAGGCCGGGCTAGACTAGGCGTCGTGCGCATCGGCGTCCTCACCGGCGGTGGCGACGCCCCCGGACTCAACGCCGCCATCCGTGGCGTAACCCGGCGCGCGTTTCAGCGCGGTTTCCAGGTAAGCGGCATCAAGAACGGCTGGGCCGGCTTGCTCGGTGACGGCGATCTCGAGGACCTGACCCCGGCATCGGTCCGTGGGATCCTTCCACTCGGTGGCACCATCCTGGGTACGTCACGGACCAATCCGCTCAAGGAAAAAGGCGGGATCGAGCAGGTCATCAGCCTGCTGCGTGCAACGGGCATCGACGGCCTGGTCGCGATTGGTGGCGATGACACGCTGTCGGTCGCGGCCGCCATGAGCGACCTCGGCTATGCGGTGGTGGGGGTCCCGAAGACGATCGACAACGACCTCTCGGTCACCGAGTTCTGTATCGGCTTCGACACGGCGGTTGGGGTCGTCGTCGAGGCGCTCGACCGGCTGCATACAACCGCGTCAGCGCACCATCGCGTGATGGTGGTGGAGGTGATGGGTCGCGACACCGGGTGGGTCGCGATGGTAGGCGGTCTGGCAGGCGGCGCCGACATGATCATCATCCCCGAGTTTCCGGCCGAGCTCGACGCCGTCGTCAACCATCTGCATCACCGTCGCGGCGAAGGCAAGGACTTCAGCATCATCGTCGTCGCCGAAGGCGTGAAGATGCGCGCACTCGAACCGGCCGTGCCCGTCGCCGCCGGCGCAGAGAAACGCGACGCCTTCGGCCATGTGCAGCTTGCCAAGCAAGGCGTTGGCGATGCGCTCAGCACCCGGATCGAGGAGGCAACTGGCTTCGAGACCCGCGTTACGGTCCTCGGTCACCTGCAGCGGGGCGGGTCACCCTCACCGGTGGACCGGATCTGGGCGACCCGGCTCGGCGTCGCGGCCACCGATTTGCTGGCAGATCACAAGGCCGGCCTGATTCCGATTCGCAAAGACGGTCAAGTTGCGATCGTGCCCCTGCACGATGTCGTCGCAGAGACCCGCCGGGTTCCGCGCGAGCTCTACGACCTCCAACTCGTTTTCGTCTAACTCGCCCGGCGCTTCTGTCGGTAGAGGGTGGCGTCGGCGACGGCCAGCAAGTCCTCCGCCGTGCTGCCGTCCTGCGGGAAGGTCGCGATCCCCAGGCTGACTCCGGGAATCTGGAGCAGGTCGCGGCCGGCCATGAAACGGTGCCGGGCGATGCCGTCGGAGATGCGCTGGGCAACGACCGCCGCCGCCGCCGCCCCCGTCGAGGGGAGCAGCACGACGAACTCGTCGCCGCCATAGCGCGCCACCACATCCTCGCCGCGGACCGCATCGGTTAGAGCGTTCGACACTTCGCGGAGTAGGGCGTCGCCAGCGAGGTGCCCAAAGGTGTCGTTGATCCGCTTCAGCCCATCGACGTCGAGAAACACGATGGAGAAGCTTTCACCGGAGGCCGCGGTCCGAGCCACCGCTTGCTGGATGCGTTCGAGGAAGAGACGGCGGTTGTTGAGCCGCGTCAACGGGTCATGGCTTGCCTCGCGCTTGAGACTGTCGTGCAGCTGGGCCACCTCGAGGGACGAGGCCAGCTGCGATCCCACAGCCGACATCAGCGCCACGTCCGCCTCCGAGAAGGCATCGACGTCCTGACTCTCCGCGTTCAGGACTCCGACCACGCGGCCCCGGCTGATCAGCGGAAAGGCCAGCTCCGACCGAACCGTGTCGTCGACACCGACATAGCGGGGTTCCACCCTGACATCCGGGACGATCTTGGGCTCACCCCGTGCGAACACCCAGCCCGTGATGCCCTCGTCCACGGCAATCGTGAGTCCGGTGATATCGACGGCGTAGCCGCTATGCGCGCCGACCCGGAGTTCGTCAGGCCTTGATCCCGGCAAGACGATGGCCACCATGTAGTAACCCATCACCTCGCGAATGATGGTCACGATGCGGCCAAGGAGGGTCTCGAGGTCGAGCACCGCCGTCGTCTCCTGGGCGATGCGGTAGATGATGCGAAGCTCGCGCGAGTCAGCCACAGACAGGACATCCCTGGGCGCGGTGGGCGCCGGCGGCTGCGGGCCGGTCATCGCCTCCGGCATTTGCTTGAACCAGGGCGCCTGGCTGGACTCGGCCTGTCGGCACATCCGGATAAACGCATCGGTCACGCCGGGGTCCAGGTTGATGCCCCTGGAACGCGCCAGCTCCTCGAGGCCCTCAGCCACCGTTGTTGCGCTCTTGACCGAAAGGTCGAACGTGACGTTGAAGAACGCCGTCACCACCGAGATCACCCGGGTCTCGAGCGGGATCGCATCGCCCTCCAGGCCGTCCGGATAGCCTTCACCGTTGAACCACTCGTGGTGGGACCGCACCAGTGGGGCCAGGTCAGCTAACGGTTTGAACCGTCCAAGCAGGTCAGCGGCGACCACCGGGTGGGTCATGATCAGGGCCCGCTCCTCGGCACTCAAGCGGCCGCGTTGCTGAAGGATGCTTTCCGGGACGTTGAGCTTGCCCAGGTCCTGCAGCAGCGCCGCATATCGGATTCGCCGCTGCCGTGCCGCATCAAACCCGAGATATTGGGCGAACCGTTCGGCAAGCTCGGCATGCTCTCGCGCCCGACTATGCATCGCCTGGCGGAGTTCGATGGCGCCGGCGAGTGTGAGCACGGCGGCCTCCTCCACCTGCCGTGATTCATCGAGCAGCCGGGCCGTCTCGAGGGCCGCCGCCGTCTGGTTCGCAAAGGCCATGACCGCCGGCAGGTCGGTCTCTTTTAGCCCGGGGCCCAGCACCGTGATGGCCCCGATCGCCTTGCCCTCCAGCACCAGGGGTGCCGCGATCACCGAGTCGAGATGGAGCAGTTCGGTCAGTTTCCGGGCGTTGCCCACCGCGCTTGGCGGCAGCGCGAGCGCCACGCGGCCGACCAGCTCATCGCGGTCGCTGGCGTAATGCGGCCGCAGGGTCGTACAAACCTGTTGGAGGATCGGAATGCGCTCGAACGGCAAGAAGGTGCCGACCTCCTGGCGGCCGGTTAGCTTGTCAACCTCGGCGGGCGGGTGGAGGGTGTGCCGAAACGCGGTGACCACTCCCTTGCCGTCGGGGCTCATGTCAAAGAGGTAGGTGGATAACCCGGCCTCAGCGAGCCGGCCGCCCACCACGGTAAAGATCGCTTCACGGTTCAGGTGCTGAAGGGCCTGGAGGCCGGCGTCGGCGAGCGCGCTGAACAAAGCGCCAGAGGTCCCGGATTGGACCGCATGTTCGGGGGCCATCTGCGTCACGAACTGCGGAAACCCGGCCTCCGCCAGTCGCTCGGGGCGGAAGAACCAGACCCGCCCGATTTTTTCCGCAGGGAGCCGCCCGTCACGGGCCTGCCGCCGGACCACCTCGGGGTGTCGCTTGATGGCGGCCGCGACGGCTTCGACCGACAGCAGGTTCGGTAACTTCAGCGCCAGTGAGACCGACGGTTGTGTGACGCGACGCTTCACTGCTTCCTGCAACGAAGGAAGGTCCGCCTTCCTACGTCTTATTGCCAGTGGAAACCCTGCCGTCCGGACCGATGCCGGAGCGCCGGACGATCCTGGTCACAGACGACAGCAGCGCCAACCGGGACTTGCTCTGCGGACAGCTTTCCACCCTGGGCTTTTGGACGGAAGCCGCCACCAATGGCGAGGAGGCCGTCCGCGCTGCCCGCCGGTTGAAGCCCGACCTGATCCTGATGGACATCGAGATGCCGGTGATGAACGGCCACCAGGCCTGTAAGGCACTGAAGTCGGACCCGGCGACGGCCGAGATCCCGGTGCTGATGATGACCGGCTTCGATCCGCGGCCGGAGCGCGCCAAGATGGTCGAGGCGGGTGGCGACGACTTGATCGTGAAGCCCGTCCCGATGCGCGACCTCCAGGTCCGGGTACGGGCGCTGCTCCGGCTCAAGGAATTGCGACGCGACCTCCGCAGCACCCAGGAAAGCCTGCGCGAGCTGGTGAAGAGAGAAGACCCCACCGAATCGAAGGAGCCGTTCGACGACCGGGTTGCCATCACGGCCCAGGCGCTGGCTCGGCTGATCGGCCTCGACGCCGAGGACCAGGAGGTCGCGTTCCACGCCGGCCTCCTGCATGACATCGGGCAGATCGGCCTGCCGGAAGAACTGTTGAACAAGCAGGGGAGCTACACGCCGGCAGAATTCGCGCAGATTCAGAAGCACACGATCCTCGGGGCCGAGATTGCCGGCCCCTTCCGTCCGGCGACCGTGCTGGCGCCCGCCATCCGCCACCACCACGAGCGCTGGGATGGAGGCGGCTACCCCGACAAGCTGCAGGGCCCGGCGATTCCCATGATGGCCCGCATCGTCGCCGTCGCCGACGCCTTCCACGCCATGATCACCGACCGCCCCTATCGGCCCCGGCACACGGTTGCCAGAGCCCTCGAGATCCTTGCTGCCGGGTCGGGTACGCAGTGGGATCCCCGCCTGACCGCCGCGTTCGCCACCTCGTCGTTGCCCCAACGGATCGCGGGCGTGGTCGAGGGCGACTCGGCAAAGATCGCCTAAGAAATAGTTCGGCCGGCCCGAAGGCCGGCCGAACCTAGATGTGCTATCGCCTGTCGCTTAGTTGTAGATGCAGGCTTGGCCCTGGATCGCGCCGTGCACAGTGCCCTGAGGCGGTGAGGCCTTGTAGGTGAAGATCTCCGTACCGGCCGGCGGCGGCGCCGCGGTATTCCAGCCGGTGGTCGCGCTGTGCAGCAGGTTGGCCATCAGCAGCTCCTGCTCGTTGACGTACGCCCCGGCTGCGGGAGTGACCACATCGTTAACACCCGGGATGGTCGCCGGGGTGTTCTGCCCGACCGGGTAGACGCCGTAGGTGTTCCAGTACAGGTCTGCGGCGCCCTGGATGGTCGCGCCGTCGGTCTTCATGCCGTTGCACGCGGCGCTCGAGTTCACGCCCGAGATGTTGAAAAGGACGATGGCGGCGAGGACGCCAAGGATTGCGATAACGACGAGTAACTCGACGAGGGTGAATCCACCCTGGTGGCGATGCGACCGTTTGCGCGCATCGTTGAGTATTGCGAGAAGCATATTTCTTGTCGTTTACCTCCTTAGACTCTGTCGAGAGTAAAGCCGTAATCTTGCGAGATCTGTAAAAGTTCGCTCAGCGCAGTAGCAGTTGCGTGACGGCGACCGTCATGGCGCCCAGCGCCAGCGCGACGAGCGCTAGTGCCACCAGCGGTCCACGGACGCGACTGGGCCGCCGCGGCGGGGCGAAGTCGACGCCGACTCGGGCGTGATCAGGCCGCGACACGGTTGTCACCTCCCTGTGCTGGGGTGAGGCGGTCGTACCAGCGCCTTTGCATCAGCAGGCCGAGTCCGGCGAAATGCGCCTGCCACGGAAAGCTCGGGGCGGACTTGAAACGTGTGGTCGGGACAGTGACAGCGAAATCGAAGCGCTGCTCGGCTCGCTGGACCCCTTCGGGAAGAAAGGCGAACCGCCCGCCGAGCGCCAGCGTCGTTTGTCGGTTGATTGGGACGTCGGATGTGGCGCCGCGCATGAACTTCACCAGGGCGTTGAGCGCGTGGGTGAGCTCGTCGAGCTGGGCCTCCGGGTCATCGGCGGGGGCATCGAGGCCGAACGTCCGGAAAAACCGCGGTCGACCTTTGGCCATCAGGACCAGGGTTGCCTCGGCGGCCGCCCACTCGAGCAGCATGCCGTCGGAGACGCCCATGCCACGGGCCAGTGCCAGCGGCTTGATATCCATATGTTCGACCCGCAAGCGGGCCGCGGTCACCGCCGCCACGATGGCGTCGATCATGTCTCGCCGGGCGGCCACCAGGTAGACGGCATAGCCGGTCTTGTCCTGGATGGTGTGCCAGGCGAAATGAACGTCGGCGGCCTCCATCGGAACCTGCCGGCGACCTTCGAACTCCACAGCGCGGCCGAGCTCGCTGGGCGGCAAGCGAGGCAGTCGAAAGTCCCGAAAGGCGGTCCCGGTTTCCGGGATGGCGAGGCGGGCGCGAGTCGCGCTGAACCCGCCAGCCTCGAGCGCACTGCGAACCGCCGTCGTCAGCAGCGGCGTCGGCATCCCGTCAACAAGCGCGCCGTCAGGGAGGAGGATCTCGGTGTGGCGCGTCAGCTTCCGACCGCTGACCTCCAGGATCTTGAGCTCACGCGCCCCCAGGTCGAGGGCGAGGCGGGCGGTCACTGGAAGCTTTCCCAGGTCACTACGGATGACGTGCCCACTTCGGTGATGAGGGCGGTGAGACTCCGATTCGTTCCGGTAGCGATGACTGTTACGTTCCAGGTCGCCCCGTTGCCGTGGCACTGAATGCCTTTTCGAATTCCCACGTTGACCGTAATCGGACCGCTGGGGTAGTTGAGGGTCAACGTGCTGGTTCTTGGCGCGTTACAACCGTTGCCGTTCTTGTCATCGATGACCTGCATGGCGTAGGCAACGCCGGCATCCAACGCATAGGTCGTGCGGGTATCCGCGCGCACGTTTCCCAGTCCGAGGAAGGCCGCGCTGGCAAGGGTCAGCGCCGCCCATACCAACAAGAGGAAGGCGGCGACGAATGCCAGCACCACGAGCAGCGCCTGCCCCCGCTGGCGAGCCAAGCTTCGAGGCATCAGAAACACCCGCCCGGACGGTTGCTCAGGTTGAGGACGACGGCTACCGCGCTGGCTGCGGACGGCAACATGCTGACGGTTCCGTAGCAACCGACCCAGCTGATGGAGACTCGGGTGATACCGCGCGCGGCCACCTGGTCACTTCCATTGACGGTGCGGACCAAATTCTGGGATGCATCGATGCTGTAAACGACGGATGTGCCAGGTGGCGCGCCATACATAAGGGTCACTGGGCTGCCGGCCTGGATAGTGCATGGACACCCCAGGGTCGTTGTCGCGCTGTTCAAGTCCCGGGTCAGCCACATGCTCGCCCGGCTGACGGCCGTATCCGCCGCGATCACACGCGCCTCGTTGCCAATCGCTCGATAGCCAACCAGGAAAGTGCCCGCCATCGCCACGGTCAGCACCGCCAAAATGGTCACGCTGACCATCATCTCGACCAGCGTGAAGCCTTCCTGCCCGCGCCTCATGGTTGCTCCTTCAGGAAATCCAGGACTTCGCTCGAGCCGTTTGGCCCGCCAACGGTGAGAATGATCTCCTGCAGGCCAACATCCGGATTGCCCGGCTGAAAGGTCGGCGGGTTGGTCAGGGCGCTGTAGTAGCGCACCTGGTAGCTGAACGTATACCCACTGCTGCTGAGGTTCTGGTAGGGCGCGGGGAGTAGGTTGTTGACCGAATAGGTCTGGCTCTTGATGTATTCGATGTCGGAGCGCGTCAGGCGGTCGAGCGTCGTCTCCTGCTGATGCCGGCTGGCGGCGAGCGTGGTCGCGGAGAACGCGCTCAGGATGGCGACGACGATGACGGCCAGCAGGGCAATCGCCACCGTGGTTTCGATCAGAGTGAAGCCGCGTAGCCGCGTCATTTCAGGGCTCCCACCAGTCCGTACATGGCCGAGATCAGCGAGACCGCGATGAAGCCGACGACCAGACCGACGGCGACGGTCATCACCGGCTCGATCAAGGAAGTCATCGCGCGGATCCGGTAGTCGAGTTCCTCTTCGTAGAAGTCAGCGGCCTGCTCGAGGTAGGTGTCCAGCGTTCCGGTTTCCTCGCCGACGCGCACCATCTGGGTCAGCATTGGGGGGAACAGGTGGGTTCGGAGGAGCGGCCCGGCAAATCCCTCGCCGCCGGTC
>WNFC01004394.1_pt1 | contig 17502 bp, 15 predicted proteins | sample 5400541 | NCBI WGS metagenome assembly WNFC01 (sample SAMN13153342, study PRJNA577476) | soil metagenome | isolation source: 120 cm saprolite under Douglas fir tree site 2 hole 2 replicate 1 | place: USA:California | collected 2015-04-18
GAGGTAGACGTGGCGCGGCATGTTCATTTGCCGCACTTTTACCTCCTTCATCCAACCACGTTCGATTTCCCAATGAACGCACATGCGCGGCACGATGGCCACGCCCATGCCCATCTGCACGAAGCGCTTGATGCTTTCGATGGTGGGCATTTCAATGGGCATGTTGAGCGCGGTGCGGTTTCTCGCAAACAGCTCAATGACGCGGCGGCGAAAGGGCGATTCGACGCTATGCGCGATGAAGTTCTCTTCTCCAAGCTCGGCGACATCGACTTCCCGCTTCCTCGCGAGGAGATGCTTGGGAGGCACGACCAGAGTCAGCTCATCTTTCAGGATTTCCGTGGCTAGAAGCTGGGCATCGCGTGGCACGAAAGAGATCGCGCCAAGATCCAGGCGGTAGTTCAGGACTTCATGAGGGATATCCCGCGAGAACAATCGGTGCACACGCACCTGGACGCCGGGATGCTTTTCCCGAAACTTGGCTAGGGCGGGGAGGAGAGCGTGGATGGAGCTCTCATTCACTCCCAGAGAGAGCTCGCCACGCTTCAAGCCCTCCAACTCCGAGAGCCCTTTCTTGACTTCATCGCGCAGATTGATCAGGCGCTCCGCATAGTCCTTCAAAAGTGTGCCCGCATCGGTGAGGCGGACAGGCCGCGCGCCACGAACGAAGAGCGGCTGGCCGAGCGAGTCCTCAAGCTTGCGGATGGCCAGGCTGATGGCGGGCTGGGTGCGATAGAGGCGCTCGGCGGCGCGGGTAAAGCTGCCCTCTTTCGCCACCATCAGGAATACCTGCAATTCACCGAGGTCCAAGGAGACCCCCTTCGGCGGGCAGTATAAGACATTATTATCAAAAGTAGAATAAAGATAAATTGGACCGCAGGGTGCCTGCCGTGCGTTACTAGAGCATGGGGGACTCTATGGACGTCGTACGCATCTTTGACACCACGCTCCGTGACGGCGAGCAGTCGCCGGGTTTCTCGATGAACACCGACGAGAAGATTCGCATGGCTCGTCAGCTTGCGGCCCTGAACGTGGACGTGATTGAAGCCGGTTTCCCGATTGCGTCGCGTGGTGACCTGGAAGCAGTTAAGAAAGTGGCGCAAGAAATTCGTACCGTGCCGATTGCAGCGCTCGCTCGCGCCAGAAAAGAGGATGTAAGCGCCGCCATTGAGGCTCTGAAACCGGCGGCCGCACCACGCCTGCATATCTTTCTCGCCACCTCCGATCTGCACCTTCGCGTGAAGCTGAAGATGTCCCGCGAGCAGGCGCTCGAAGCCATCAGCGCAATGATTCGATACGGCCGGCAGCATGTGGGCGAAGTGGAGTTCTCCGCCGAGGATGCCGGGCGAACCGACATCGGTTTTCTGTGCCAGGTATGCCGCGTGGCGGTGGACGCAGGTGCCACGGTCCTGAATCTCCCGGACACAGTGGGATACGCGGTTCCAGAAGAGTACGGAGCAATGTTCACCAAGGTCCGTGAACACCTGGTGGATGCGCAAGGGATCACGCTCAGCGCGCATTGCCACGACGATCTGGGCATGGCGGTGGCGAACTCGCTGGCCGCAGTCCGCGCTGGCGTGCGTCAGATCGAATGCACGATCAACGGAATCGGCGAACGCGCGGGGAACGCTTCCCTGGAAGAAGTAGTCGTGGCTCTGGCCGTGCGTAAGGACAGCTTCGGTGTTTCGACAGCCATCCGGCTGGAAGAGCTTTTCGCTGCCAGCCGCATGCTCACCGAAATCACGGGAGCGCAGGTCGCGCCGAACAAAGCGATTGTGGGAGCGAACGCCTTCGCGCACGAAGCGGGAATTCACCAGGATGGAATCATCAAGAACCCGCTCACCTACGAGATTATTTCGCCGCAGACGGTTGGAGTCCCAGCGCGCTCGCTGGTCCTCGGAAAACACTCCGGGCGCAACGCACTGCGCTTGACGCTGCGGGACCTGGGCTACGAGGCGAGTGACGCAGAGCTTGCGGAAGTTTATAGCCGAGTAACGGCGCTGGCCGATCAGGCCAAGCAGGTGCGCCCGCGAGACATTGTTGCCATCGCCCACGAGGTGATTCGACGGCGATCCGCTCCGCTGGCCGCGGAATCACATTCAGCCGCCTGACCTCTCTGCGGCCAAAAGGATCGCAAGGCCGAAACGCGCCTTCTTGTACCTTCCTGCAAAGCGCGGGGCTTGCCAGAGTTCTATTTATCTATGGGGACCATCATGAAGAAGAGTATCGTCCTGCTGCCGGGAGACGTCAGGAGTTTAATCACCAGTTTGAGTTCGCGGAACTTCCCATTGGCGGCGCCGCGATTGATGCCGCGGGCACGCCACTTCCTAACGAGACTCTTGACGCCTGCCGCAGAGCGGATGCCGTTTTTTTGGGAGCCGTCGGCGGCCCGAAGTGGGACGCGCTGCCGGTCGGGAAGCGCCCGGAGAGCGGACTCCTCGATCTGCGAAAAGGGCTGGGGCTCTACGTCAACGTTCGCCCGGTAAAGTTGCTCGAACCGCTGAGGGGAATCTCGCCCTTAAAGGCCGATCGTCTCGGGGATCTGGATCTTGAGATTGTGCGCGAACTTGCCGGCGGGATGTATTTCGGCGAACGCGGGCACGCCACCGAAAAGGGTATAGAGCGTGCCTGGGACACGGAATCGTATTCGACGCCGGAGGTCGAGCGGATCGCCACGTTTGCTTATACGCGCGCGGAGAACCGTTCGCGGCGGCTGTGCTCCGTGGACAAAGCGAACGTATTGACTAGCTCGCAGCTCTGGCGCCGCACCGTCATGGCCATGAGCGCAGTCTATCCTGGGGTAAAACTCGAGCACATGTACGTCGACAACGCGGCAATGCAGTTGACATTGCGTCCTTCACAATTTGACGTGATGCTCAGCGGCAACATGTTCGGCGATATTTTAAGCGATGCCGCGGCGGCACTGGTCGGCTCGATTGGGCTGATCCCATCAGCCAGCTTTGGGTCGTCCGCGCCTCTTTTTGAGCCCATTCATGGTTCCGCGCCGTCCCTTGTGGGGACAGACTCCGCCAATCCAATCGGCTCAATTCTCAGCGCCACAATGATGCTCCGCGACGCCTTCGGCCTCTCGCTGGAAGCGGACTGGGTCGAGCAGTCGCTTCAACGAGTCCTCGCTGGCGGTTATCGGACACCCGATATCACCGAGCCAGGCGCGCGCGCCGTTGGCGGCTCCGTCTTCACCGAAATCCTGCGGGAAGAAATGCAGCGCACCTTCGAGCACGCCGAGCGCTACGGCTGGGGCGTCTAGCGTCACCTCCCTATCTCCGCATTTTGTATTATGGGTCACCGTCGGACCCCCGCTCCGACCCTCAACGCCGCCGTGAGCCCGGCTGCCTTGCGAGAAGCCGCTGAGAATGCTACTTTTACACTTTCCGAGGCAGCCTGCGGCGAACTAGAGTCGGGGGCCACACTGCGGTGTGGACAAGACGTGGGCTGCGAATCCGTTACAGAGCAGCTTGACCAAAGGGTGAGAAACATCATTACTCATCGCCATTTTCTTGAGCTATCCTCGCGGCGAATCGGTCGCCATTCGTTGTAGCCCTGCTATGGCGCAACCCGGATCCAATTCGAACCGTGTGTTACCTGCCGCCGGGACCAGCAATATTTCCTATTGGCGGGTGGAAGGCTCCCTGCTCGAACTTGGCGCCATGCGTCCGGTCGGCTTTTTCACCTGGAACTCGCAGAGCTTTGCCGAACGCTGGGCGCGGCGCGCCGGCATGGCGGGCATGGCTCTGGCCAGGCCTTTTGCTTACTTTGCGAGCCGCACATTCGCTACACGCTTCCTGCACACTCTGCTTCGTGGAGTGAGCCGCGATCGCCTGGATCTCCTCGGCGAAGAATATTTCCACTACGTTCTAAAGCCGCAACTGCGCCGCCAGGCTGCCGACAAGCTGATCGAAGCGGTCCGCAACGGCGAGCGTGTCGTCCTGGTCGGCCAACTCCTGGAAAACATTCTTCGGCCGCTGGCGCACCATTTCGGAGTTGAGTCCATTGTTTCGAATCGTCTCGAATTTCGCGACGGCAAGGCGACCGGACGGCTGCTCGATCCCATCCTGCGTCCGCGCGGTCCTTTGGCTTGGATTGCCAGCGGCGGTGCGGACGGTCCGATTCCTCGCGAAAAACTTCTGAGCCAGCTTGGCTGGACGGGGAAGCCCGAGCAGCTGGAGAGTGCGGCGAAGACGACGGCCCGTCCAACGGCTCCGCCGGTCAAGTCGGTCACGCTATTCGGACATGCTCCGCGAGTCAAGCGTCTCTCGGTTCGTGAGAACCTGTCCAATCGGCATCTGCTTCTCATCGGTGTAACGGGATTCATCGGCAAGGTCTGGCTTGTCGATTTGCTCGAAAATATTCCCAACATCGGGAAGATCACTCTGCTGATTCGCCGCAACCGCACAACGTCTGCTCTGCGCCGCTTCGAAAAGATTGTCGAGGATTCTCCCGCCTTCGATGCGCTCCATGAGCGCCATGGCCGGAAGCTCGGCGCGTTTCTGAGGGAAAAAGTGGAAGTCGTTGAAGGGGACGTGAGCCTCCCGGGCCTGGGGCTCGACGAGTCTACGCAGGCTCGGCTTGCCAATTCACTGGACCTCATCGTGAACAGCGCCGGCTTGACGGATTTCAATCCCGATCTTCGCGATGCCGTCTCTTCCAACGTTGATTCAGCGATCTCCCTGCTCGGTTTTCTGCGAAAGTGCAATCACGCCGGGCTGATGCATCTTTCCACTTGCTACGTCGCTGGCATGCGCGACGGCCGTGTCATCGAAGAGCTGCAGGACAATTACAATCCCACCGGCGATCCCAAATTTGATGCCGAGCGCGAGGTCGAATCCCTGCGCGAGACCATTCGCCGCGTCGAAGAACGCGCTGGAAGTCCGGAACTGGACAAGGCGCTTCACCGCCAGGCCCTGGGACGTGGCGGCAATGAAGCCTCCGCGCCGGCTGGAGAGCTCGACGGCGTTCTGAAACGCAATCGAGCACGCTGGGCGCGCAACCGGCTCGCGCGCATCGGCCTGCGACGCGCGCAACATCTGGGCTGGCCGAATACTTACACTTTCACCAAGAGCCTTGGCGAATCGATCCTTGCGCGTCATGGCCGCGATCTGCCGATCGCCATCGTTCGCCCGTCCATCGTGGAAAGCTCGGAGCGCTCTCCCTTTATCGGGTGGAATGAAGGGATCAATACGTCCGGGCCGCTTTCCTATTTACTCGGCACGAATTTCCGCCAGCTTCCTTCGAATGAGCGGAAATGTCTCGACGTGATTCCCGTCGACATGGTCTGCCGGGGAATGACGCTCATTGCTTCGGCGGTTGTCGCGCGGCGCCACGCCCGCATGTATCAGCTCGCGACCTCCGCGATCAATCCAGTCAACATGGGGCGCAGCATCGAGCTCACTGGACTTGCCCACCGCAAGCATTACCGCACCACGCAAAGCATTGACAGTTGGCTGAAGGTGAAATTCGAAACCATCCCGGTCTCCAAGCAGCGCTATGAGCGGCTCTCGATTCCCATGCAAAAAGCCGTGATCTCCGGTATCAATCGCGCGGCTATCTCCCTCCATATGAAGAAGCCGCCTCTCGCCAGGGCGGAGCGCGACCTCATCCGCGCCGAGAAGCTGATCGAACTCTACGAGCCCTTCATTCTTCACAATGAGCACGTCTTCGAATGCGAGAACGCGCGCCTGCTCTCCGCCATGTTGCCGCCCGAGGAGCGTCCGCTGTTCGATTTCGCTCCGGAATCGATCGACTGGTGGGACTACTGGATTAACGTGCACATCCCGGCTCTGCGCCGCTGGTGCTATCCGTTGATGGAAGGCCGCCCGCTGGAATCGCGCGTACCGCGTGCGCTGGATTGGTCCAGCGAACCCGTGCACGGGGCGGCGCTCTCCCAGGCTGCAACACCGTCAGACTCTTTATGGCGATCTTCGTAACCGGCTCGACCGGCTACCTGGGCAGTTATCTTGCCACGGGGCTTCTTACCGGGCACCGCGACAAGCTGCATCTCCTGATTCGCGCCAGAACCGAACAGGAAGCGCGCCTGCGCCTTTGGACTTCCCTCCAGCTCCACTTCCCATTTCCTGAATTCTTCGAATACCTGAACACCCGGGTGCGCATTTTTTGCGGCGACCTGACCGCTGAGCGGTTTGGTCTCTCCGATGACGAATACCATGCGCTGGTAGACACCACGGATTCCTTGATTCACTGCGCCGCCTCGCTGAACCGCAAATCGGAAAAGCAGTGCCTGAACGTCAACCTGCGCGGCACTCTCGAAGTCATTCAACTCGCGCGCCGTGCGCAGAATCGCAACGGCCTGCGCCGCTATTCGCACGTTTCGACCGTCGCCGTTGCGGGGAAACGGAAAAACGAAGTCGTAACCGAAGACGCCGCCATCGACTGGTCGCGCTCCGATTACGATCCCTACGCGCGCACCAAGAAATTCTGCGAGCACATGGCGAATCAGCTTCTGCCCGACGTGCCCAAGACGATTTTTCGCCCCGCGATCGTTTTGGGCGACAGCTGCCGCTCGGAGACTTCGCAATTCGATATGGTTCAAGCGTTCCACGTTTTGGCGCAGATGCCTGTTCTTCCGCTGCGTCCTCACGATAAAATCGACATCGTCCCGGCGAACTACGTCGGCAAAGCCATCGTGACGATTCATCAAAAAGAGGTGCCCGCGCACGGCATCTACCATTTGTCCTCCGGCACCGGTTCGCAAACGTACCAGGAATTGACGGACGCGATTTCCCAGGCTGGCGGCATGCTCCGCCCCATGTTTTTGCCTTCTCTCGGCGGACCGTTTTCCAGCACCGTCAATTGGGTTGCGAATCGCAGCGGCGCGGCCGGGCACGGCGCTTCGTTACTCAAAGTCTTCTGGCCCTATCTCGACTGGAATACCGTTTTCGATAATTCGCGCGTCGTCGCGGAGCTCGGTGAAGCTCCTGCAAAATTCTCGACCTATGCGGCGCCACTTCTGAAATTCAGCCGCGAAAATAAATTCCAGTTTCCAGCCAAGCCCTGGCCTTCCGCTCCGGGCGCGGAGAATAATGCCGCGGCAGGGAGGGCCCGCGCATGACGGACTTTCTCCTCGTCGCCTGGGTCAGCGCGTTGATTGAGATCACGCGTTTCGGCTGGATGTTTGGCCTCGGCAAGCGCTGGACCCCCGGCGAAAAACTGAAGCTGCTCTTCGCCGGTTATAACGGTAACCGCAACACCGGGTCCGACCTGCGTGTGCAGGAAACGCTCCGCCAGATTCGGCATGTTCTTGGCGCGGAAAACGTGGATTTCAGCGTAATGACGCAGAATTTCGATCTCACCCGCGGTTATTTTGCGGGCACGCGTCAAGTCCATCTCCCCGATGTATTTCCGCCTTTCCTCTTCCGCGAAGTCCGCGCAAATCACGGCGTGATCGCCTGCGAAGGCTCGATGTTCAAGAGCAAATTCGCCAACGCGCTCACGACCATGATGATTGGCTCGCTCGGAATCGCCTCGGCGGAGAACAAGCTCTCCATTGGATATGGCGGGGAAGCCGGATACATGGATCCGCTGATCGCCGGCATGTGCGCGCGCTATGTGAAGGATTCGCTGATCATTCCCCGTAGCGCGGAGTCCCAGGCATTGCTGAATAAGCTGAGTATTCCCACCGAACTGGGCACCGATACGGCCTGGACTTTCGAGCCGCATCCGCCCGAATATGGCCGTAAATTGCTTCGCAACGCCGGCTGGGACGAGAAGACCCCCATTCTCGCGCTTTGTCCGATTCTTCCCTTTGTGTGGCCGGTCAAGGCTTCTCTCGCGAAATACCTCGCCCTGGCAACCACCGGCGCTTACAAAGACAGCCAGTATCGGACCGTTTACTTTCATAAATCCGGCCCGGCCGTCGATGCGGAAAACTCGCGTTACATTTCCGCATTTGCCAGAGCTGCGGGGGCATTCCTCCAGCGCCACAAAGTTTTCCCGATTCTGGTGGCCATGGAGAGGCTTGACGCGCGCGCCTGCGTTGAATTTTCGACCCACCTTGGTGACGCTTCCGTTCCCGTCTTCACTTCGGAGGACTACGACATTTTCCAGCTCGTCAGCATCCTCCGTCAAAGTTCTTTGATGGTTTCTTCTCGTTACCACGGAATTGTGAGCACCATGCCCGCCATGGTTGCCTCCGCGGGCGTCACTATGGACGAGCGCATCCGCAACCTCATGAACGAGCGGGGTCACCAGCATCTCTTATTGACCGTCGATGATCCCGGCCTCGAGCCCAAGCTCTTGGATATGATGGAGACTCTCGCTGCTGAAGCGGATTCCGTGCGTGACGCCGTCGCCAGGACTGCAGTTCGCAATCTAAAGGTGATGGCGCGCATGGGGAAGTTCCTCGAAGAAGCAGTGCACCGCGCCTATCCTGAATTCCCGCTGCGCTCCGGTGTTTTTTCATGGGAAGAGTATCTGCCGCCGCTGAGCAAGAATTTGATTCAGCTCGCCGAGCGCTACGATTCTTCCCCGGTCGCGCTCGCTGCAGTTCGCTGATTCTTCATGCCCAATTTTCTTGAAACCATTCTTGCTCAACTGAAGCGCGCGAATGGCCGCGTCGTTTTTCGCGAAATTCGTGGCGATCGCTTTGTCAGCGTGACCGGCAGGGAATTGCTGGACCAGGTTCAGCTTGTCCGTTTGTTCCTTCGAAACTCCGGCGTTCAGCCCGGGGACCGTTGCACCCTTCTCGCGCCCAATTCCATCCGCTGGGCCGTTTTTCATTTGGCGCTCATGGCCGAGGGAATAATCGTCGTGCCCTTGTACTCGCGACAGTCGCCCGCTGAACTCGCCGGCATGATGAAGGATTGCCAGCCGCGCCTGATTTTTGTGAGTGACGCCGTACTTGCCGATGGCGTGGCCCAGACTTGGCCCGAGGCTCCGCGCCGCGTGCTTTTCGATGAAGTCCTGCGCGACTCGGCACCGCAACATCGGCTTCCCGATGCGCCCAATCCTCGCCAGGACAGCGATATCGTCACCATCATCTATACTTCAGGAACTTCAGGTGAGCCCAAGGGTGTTTGCCTCAACGTCGGAAATCTCACGCACATGCTCACTTGCACGACGGAACGCCTCGATCAGTTGATGGGTGCGACGCACGAACCGGACCGCGTCTTCCATTACCTGCCATTCAATTTTGCCGCGTCTACGATGTTGCTGCTATCTTGCCTCACGCGCGAAAGCGTTCTTACTCTTTCGACCGATCTCAACAAGCTTGCCGACGAAATCCGTTTGGCTTCGCCGAATTATTTCTTGAATGTTCCCACGCTGCTTGAGCGTGTCCGGCGCGGCGTCGAAGAAGCCATTGCCAAACGGCCTGCGATTATCCGTTCCTTGTTTGCGAAGGCGCGCGCCGCTTGGCAGCGGCTGCACGTCGGCCGCGGCCGCGCGCTCGACGCCTTCTGGCTCGCCGCCGGCCGCGGCCTCATCTTTCGAAAGATTCGAGAGCGCTTTGGCACGCACTTGCGCGCGCTGATCTGCGGTTCCGCTCCGCTCGCCCCGGAGACGCAGCAGTTTTTTCTGATGCTCGGTATTCCTGTGCTCCAGGCATACGGGCTCACGGAAACCACCGGCATTTGCACGCTCGATGACCCGCGCGTGCCCGTCGAGCCGGGCTACGTCGGCTCGGCGATTACCGGAATCGAGATGAAGGTGGCTGAAAACGAAGAGATCATTGTGCGCGGGCCGCATATTTTCCCGGGCTACTGGAATCGCCCGGAAGAAACTGCCCGCGTTCTGCGAGACGGATGGTTCCACACCGGCGATCAGGGCGAAGTAAACGTTCGCGGAAATTGGCGTATCAGCGGCCGCATCAAAAACCTGATTATCTTGAATTCCGGACATAACATCGCTCCCGAACCGATCGAAGAAAAAATTGCCAGACTACTTCCCGCGGCCCAGCAGGTCGTGGTCGTCGGAAACGGACGCGGCTATCTCTGTGCGCTCGTGACCGGGGAGGTCGAACCCGCAGCCGTTCAGGAGGCGTTCGATACCGTGAATCCTGAACTCCCGCATTACCGGCAGGTTAGAAAATTCACGATTGTGCGCGATGTCTTTACGCCGGAGGGCGGGTTGCTCACCGCGATGGGCAAGCTTCGCCGCGACGCCATCAGTGCGCGCTATGCTTCCGAAATCAGTGCCATGTACGAAGCGAGGAAGGAATAGATGGCGGGATTCGAGAAGCTCTTTGGGTTTGTTGCTGCCCTTTGCTGCGGGTTGTTTGCAGGCGCCGCTCTCTACCTCAATTTAGTTGAACATCCCGCCCGTATGGAGTGCGGGACGGAACTCGCCGCCACCGAGTTTCCTCCCAGCTACCGCCGGGCCACCGTTTTGCAAGTTTCGCTGGCGCTGATTGGCGCACTGTGCGGGACTTTGGCTTGGCTTCGGGATGGATCCCTTGGCTGGCTCATTGCCGCAGGCCTTCTGCTGTCTGTCATTCCGTTTACACTCATCTTCATTTTGCCGACAAACAACCAGCTTCTCGACGCTTCGCTCGATCGCCGGTCAGAGAAGGCGCATTTACTTCTTACTCGTTGGAATCGGCTCCATGCGGTTCGGACTATAGTAAGCTTGGCGGCCCTGGTGCTCTTTTTAATGTTACTCGCGAAACATTGAGATGAAATCCTTCAAGGGCAAAACGCTCCGATGGGAATGGTGCGAAGGCGTGATCGAGCTGACCCTCGATCATGCTCCTGCCAATGAAATCGGCACGGCCATGCTTGCGGAACTGGAAAAATTCGTTGCTGCATTCAGTGCGCTGGCGCCGGAGACTTCCGTCTGCATCATCTCGAGCGCGCGGAAGTCCGTTTTTTCCGCTGGCGGAGATTTGCGCGAACTGTACGCGACCGCGGCGGCAGTTCCCGCAAAAGAGCGCACCGTCGGTGTGCGCGCTTTTCTGGAACGCGTCCACGCTGTTTTGAACGCCATCGATGCCGCGCCCTTTGTCACCATCGCTGCCGTTCATGGCGCTTGTCTCGGTGGAGGACTTGAATTGGCTCTGGCCTGCGACATGATTATCGCCGACAAAATGGCGCGGTTTGCGTTCCCCGAACTGCGCCTGGGATTCATCCCCGGCTTCGGCGGTATCCCGCGATTGAAACGCGATCTCGGCAATGCTTTCGTGAGGGATTTGCTATTTACCGGCCGAACGGTGAACGCGACTCGGGCACAGGCCGTGGGCCTGGTGGCACAACTTGCTGGTGAAGGCGAAGCCCTTCGAATCGCCCGCTCTACCGCAGCGCAAATCACCAAGTACGACCCCGTGACGCGTGCGGCCGCCAAGAAATTTATCAAGCCCATCCCGCATGATGAGCTGCGGCGCGAGATCGACCTCTTCTGCGAACTCTTTACTCGCCCCGCCGTCATGGCTGCCCTGAAGAAATTTGTCGAAGACTCCGGCCCCATGCCATATCTTCCTTAGCCTTGGGAATCGTGACTCGGTGAATTTTCCTTCTTGACGCAGGGATGATAGATTGGCTTTTCCATGCGAACCCTGGAACAAACCACTCAGGAAGTGCTGGACCTGGCGGCCAAGCATTTTCAATTGCCAATCGGGTCGCTCGCGCCGGGAGACGATTTTTTCAGGAAGCTCGGCATTGACAGCTTGCAGACTTTGGAAATGCTTTCGCGCCTCGAAAATCATTTCGGCATTGAGCTCCCTGACTACGAAGTTCAAGGCGTCAGCGATTTCAAAACCCTGGCTGAACGCATTCAGTCCCGCCTGTAATGCTGGACCTTTCCAAAGTTCAATCCATCGGCGAAGCGCTGCGGGATGCGCTGGATCAGTTTTCGAACGAAGTATGTCTGATCGAGGCGGACCGCGAGCGTGAGAAACAGCGCCTGACGTACCGCGACTTCAAGGAACGCGCGCTTCCGCTTTCGAAAGCTTTGCAGGATAGCGGCTTCTCTCCCGGCGCTTGCGCCAGCATCATCATGACCAATCAATCGAAGTGGCTGATCTCGGCATACGCGATTTTTTTCGCGGGTGGCATTCTCGTTCCACTCGATTACAAACTGACCCCTGACGAACAGTGGCAATTGCTCAAGCATTCGAACGCTGCCGTGCTGATCACGGAATATCCGATCTGGCGGCAACTCAACGCTTCGGCCGGACGCGCAGCCGCGACGAACGTGCAAACCGTGCTGGTCACGGAAGCGCCGGCAAACGCCGATCTCGCTGGCGCGCGGCGCTGGGAAGATTTTCGCGGAGGAGGCGAGCCTGTGTTCGTCCCGCGCTCGCGCCGTGACACAGCGTGCATTGTCTACTCCTCCGGGACGGGCGGCCGCCCGAAGGGCTGCATGATGACGCACGAAAATTATTTGGAGCAGTGCGTTGCGCTCACGTCGCTTTATCCGTTCTGGCCAGGCATGCGCTACCTCAGCATCTTGCCGACAAATCATGCGATTGATTTCATGGTCGGTTTTTTGGGACCGTTCACGTGCGGGGCGACGGTCGTGCATTTGCGCACGTTGCGTCCCGAATACGTGCGCGAAGTTTTTTCCAAATACAAGATCACTTATGTCAGTCTCGTTCCTCTTGTTTTGAAAAACTTGCAGAAAGGCTTGCAGGAGCGCTTCGACGCGTTACCGCCGGGCAAACGGAAAATTTTCGATGCGCTCGTTGGCGTAAACAAAGCGCTGACGAAAAGCCGGCCGCGTCCCGGCATCAGCCGGCTCTTGCTCAAGCAGGTGCACGAAGCGTTTGGCGGAGAGCTCCGCGCGATCATTGTTGGCGGGGCCTTCAGCGAACCGCAGACGTTGCAATTCTTCTACGACCTCGGGATTCCCGTCGCCAATGGATACGGACTCACGGAAGCGGGCACGGCGATCACCGTCAACGATTTGAAACCGTTTCGCGCGGACACGGTTGGCAAGCCGCTGCCCGGGATGGAAGTGCGCATCGTGAATCCCGACGCCGACGGCGTTGGCGAAGTGACCGTTCGAAGCAAAACCGTGATGGCCGGCTATTTGAATGAGCCGGAACTCACGGCGGAAACCATCGTCGACGGCTGGCTTCTGACCGGTGACCTCGGGCGCTTCGACGGAGCGGGTCATTTGCAACTCACGGGCCGCAAGAAAAACATGATCGTCACCGAGGAAGGAAAAAATATTTATCCCGAGGACATCGAAACGGTTTTCGAGAGCCTTCCTGTCAAAGAATTTTGCGTGTTCGCCGCCAACTACATCTGGCCGAAACGCTCGATGGTCCGCGAGCAGCTTGTGCTCGTTCTGCATCTTGAGCCGGGACAGCCGTACAGCGAAGAACTCCGGCGGGAAATCAACGCGCGCAACAATCGCCTGCTAAACTACAAGCGTATTCACGGGGCCGTTCTGCTGGACGAGGACTTTCCCCGTACCGCTTCTCTAAAAATCAAACGTAATGTTCTGGCAGAACGCCTCGCGAAGCTGGACAGCGCGGCGGCGGTCCTGCCCTTGTGAAGGAAGTTTGGAATTGATTGCGTAGATCGGAACTCAGGATTTCGGATTCGTTCGCGCTTCCAATGGACCGATTTTTCGCCATCGTCAACCCCGCCGCCGGTGGCGGCCGCTCCGCGAAACTCGCGGGGCCTGCGCTCGCGCGTTTGCGCGAGAAAGGGTTGAAGGTCGACGTCATCGCCTCGACCTGTCAGGGGCACGCGGTGCAACTTGCACGCGAAGCCTACGATCAGGGCTACCGGCGCTTTCTTGCGGTCGGTGGCGATGGCACCGCTCATGAAATCCTCAACGGTGTTTTTGCGGGGCGCAGCGCGGTACAGCGCGTCGCGCTGGGATTCCTGCCGCTGGGCACCGGCAATTCCTTCTTGCGCGATTTTACAAAGGATGGAGCGGCGGCTTCGATGCAGGCGCTGGTCGAAGGCCGCACGCGTACCGTTGACCTCCTGCGCCTGACGCACGCAACCGGCGAAATCTACTCTTTCAATCTTCTGAGCGTTGGCTTCACGGCGGATGTGGCGGCTCTGACCAATCGCATGTTCAAGCCGCTCGGCGATTTCGGGTATTTGCTCGGTGTGTTCGTGCGAGTCGCGCAGTTGCGCCGGCGCTCCATGGCCCTGCGCTGCGATGACGACCGAGAATGGGACGAGGGGCGCTCTCTTTTCCTGACATTCAACAACACCAAGTACACGGGTGGGACGATGCTCATCGCGCCGCACGCCGATCCCACCGACGGGCTCATTGAATTTGTGCGCTGGGGCCCGATCGGCCGGCTGGGCTTGCTCCGCACTTTGCCGCGTCTTTACGACGGTTCGCATATCAATCATCCACTGGCTTCGCGCCGCGCGGTGCGCCATGTCGAATTCAAGGAAGCCGCGCCGGTGGACGTCATGATTGATGGAGAAGTTGTGACCGTGGAGTGCCGGGCACTCGATGTTCTTCCTGCCGCGGTGGACGTCTTCATATGAAGAAGGCCTGGCTTGCGATGCGCAGCGCCATTCTTTGGATCCTCAGCAGCGTGCATTTTTTCATCGTTGCGCCGCTGCTGGTGTTCCTGGGGATTTTTCTCGATGCCCGCAAACACGATTGGTTGCAGCGCACCTTCTGCAAGCGCATCGCATTTCTTTCCGGCGCGCAGGTCGAGGTGCGCCGCTCTTCCGGCTTCGACGCCCAGCGGACATGTTTCTTCATGGCCAATCACGTCAACCTTTTCGATCCTTTTATGCTGTACTGCGCGATCCCGCAGTTTGTGCGCGGGTGGGAGCTGGAATCCCATTTCAAGATTCCGGCGTACGGCTGGCTGATGAAGCGCTTCGGCAACGTCCCGGTCCCGGATGTGCGGCGGCCGTCGGACTTGAAACGTATGTGGCGGCTCACGCAGGACGCGGTCGACGGCGGCACCAGCCTGATTATTTTTCCGGAGGCCAGGCGGACGCGCGACGGGCAAGTGGGTCAATTTCAAGACGGCGGCTTTCGCGTGGCGCAGCAGCTCGGCATTCCGATCGTGCCGGTGAGTCTGGTGGGCTCCTTTGAGCATCACAGGACGGGCCATTGGATGCTGTGGCCGGCGAAGATTACCGTTCATCTGCATGACACCATCGAGACCAAGGGTCTGACAAAAGAGGATGTGCCGGCGTTGCGCGAACGCGTGTGCGAAATCATTGTGGCACCCGTTGAAGAAGCCAGGAAGCGAGAGCAGGGAACCGTTCCGTCTGCCAATGATCGGACAGAACAGCCCGTTCGGTAGTGGCCTCCTGGCGGATAATTGTGCCGAGGGGGTACCACCACCCCGGGTGGTTTTTGGCAAAGAGTGCGGAAACGCTTGGAAACAAAGGGGTTGAGTTTTTGGTGAATGCAAAAGAGTGCGCAAGAATATCAAAAGAAAAGAGATAGCTCTGATGGGGTGGTGGGAATTTCCGGAATGGGAATTGTTGGCACACACCCGGCAGTTTTCGCAAGAGTGGCAAACACAGGACTTACGCGATACGGAAAATGAAAGAGTGCGCAACCGCTTGAAAACAAAGAACGGAATTTGAGCACGTTCGTGCGCGATCTGTTTGCAAGAAGGTGAAAAAACGGGGCGCAAAGATATTGAAGGAGTTAGAAGGACTGCTTGGCGGGGGCGCATGGCTCGGAGGGCACAGAGGGACAGAGCCTACTTGATGAAACCATTATAGCATATTGGTACCGTATGTCAGGAAGTACTTTAAGTGCTTTGGATACTGAGAGATAGCGAGGTGTCCGTTTGAATTGGCACCGTGAAGTACGTAAGAATGCAGCAACTTTGGCGCAGGAGCCAAAATTGAATCAGAGCACGGACCCCACGCGTGGGACCGACGCGTGCGGCACACGTCGCTTGCTTCTCTCCTCTTTCGCGGCGCTCTAGTTCGGAAACTGCCTCCCCATAAAGTCCAACAGCGAGATCTCGGTCAATCTGTGACAGATCTCTTGACGTCGCGCAGGCCCGAAGATTCACCGAAGCGGCTTGCAAGGCACCTTGATTTGCTTCTCATCCGCCCGAGGCAGGCCAAGATCAGCGAAGACGTTGCCGGAACTGGGAATTACGTCAAATTTGTTATTGGCTCTTGTCATTTTACGCCTTGGGGTAGTCCGGAATTGTGCGCCGACGCAGTTTCAGTTTCCTGTTTCGGGGTTGAAAACTTCGAGGTGGCTTTTCGCGGCCGCCTTCGCCAGTCGCTTATCTGAAGATACGAAAACCAGGGGTCCCGTGTATTGGTCGACTCTCATACCCAGTCGCGCCATGTCACGGAGCCAAAGCGCCGAAGCAAGATGAATTGCATCAGCACCGCGTAAGGGGAATCCCCTTACTAGGTCCCGCACAAACACCAACACACCTGTTCCTAGCTCGATTGGACCGATGCTTAAGACCCAATCTGCATCAAACTCATCCTGTACGGCTGCAGCTTCCTCGGCCGACAGCAGTTTCTCTCGAGCTCGCTGCGCGAAGGTGGCGTGGATCTCCGCGTAAGTGAGAACCGACGTGAACACAGACCTGAGACCTTTTGCTTCTCCTCGCAGCCTAGCGTTGAGGGCCTCTGTGCCCAGCTCATTTTGGTAACGTTTTATCAGAGCGGATGAATCCAGGTAAAGCACTACCTGCGATCCTCGATGATCATCTGGGACGCCGGTTTCCCGCGCGATGGCACCGCTCGAAATTTTCCAAGCGGGCGTTTGGGCAGCCGGATCTTACCCTCGGCCTCCAACTTCTTCAGCAACTCGCTGAATGTAAGCTCGCTATCGCCATTTTGGTCGGGTGGGCTGACTCTTGCGACCGGTTTTCCGCGGTTAGTGATAAGCAGAGTCTGGCCTTTACGGACGGCACGCAGGTAGCGTCCGAGGCGGTTTTTGAATTCACGGCTGCCGACCCTTTGCATGTAGCTACCTCACTGAACATTGTAGCTACAAAGGCGAGGGGTGGCAATCACAGACTCAGCTTGATACCGGGAAGGACACGGCCGGACTTGGTTTCCCGCCAGGTATAATAGATGCGGTGGATGACGGTGAGCGTTGAAACGACGGCAATGGCCCAGAGGACCGGTCCCATGCGATTGAAGATCCCACCGATGATGAGCAACACGATGCGCTCGGGGCGCTCCATAAAGCCTACCTTACATAGTGGAATGAGGGATTCGGCGCGGGCGCGCGCATAACTCACCATGACGGAACCCGCCGTAGCGACAGCGGCAAGCACCACATAGGGAGTGCGGCCGCTCACGGAATAGTACACGAGGAGGCCCATGTAGAGGGCCATGTCCGCGTAGCGGTCGAGAGTGGAATCATAGAACGCGCCAAAAGCGGTGACGCGATTCTGGCGCCGGGCCACTTGCCCATCCAAAATGTCCAGGAAGCCGGCGAAAAAAATAATCAGCGCGCCGGTGAAGAATCGGCCGACGGCGAAAAAGGCGGCGGCGATGAAATTTACGACCAGGCCGAGAAAGGTAAGGAGGTTGGGATTGATTCCCGTGGCGGCGATCGCGCCGACTATCTTGTCGAGCAGCCATTTGCTGCCGGTTCCAATTCCCC
>WNFC01010003.1_pt1 | contig 17501 bp, 17 predicted proteins | sample 5400541 | NCBI WGS metagenome assembly WNFC01 (sample SAMN13153342, study PRJNA577476) | soil metagenome | isolation source: 120 cm saprolite under Douglas fir tree site 2 hole 2 replicate 1 | place: USA:California | collected 2015-04-18
CAGCCGAAGCAGGCGAGGTTGCAGCGGAACAGCGGCTCCAGCATCAGCACCAGCGGATAGCGTTTGCGCCCCATCAGCTTCTGCTTGAGGATATAGGCGCCGATACGCATTTCCTTGAAGAACGGGATTTGCATCTTCGCGTCTTTCTCTCCGAACCCTTCGATTTGGCCGCTCTATGCCTTAACGCCTCAGGCAGTCGCCAGTTCGCGCGGCAGCCTGAACTCAATATGCTCCTCGCGGCCCGGCAGAGTCGAGACTTCGACCGGGCCCAGCCTTCGCAGTCTGTCGATCACGTCCTCGACCAGCACCTCGGGCGCCGAGGCGCCGGCGGTGATGCCGATGGTCCGGGCCTGCCCGACCCATTCCGGGTCGAGCTCGCCGCCGTCCGCAATGAGATAGCTCGGAATGCCGGCCTCCTCGCCGATCTCGCGCAGCCGGTTGGAGTTGGAACTGTTCTTGGCGCCCACCACCAGGATCACGTCAACGTGATGGCTGAGTTCCCGTACCGCCGATTGGCGGTTCTGCGTGGCGTAGCAGATGTCCCGGATCTCCGGTCCGACGATGTTCTTGAAACGGCGGCCGAGCGCCTCGATGATGCCGCGGGTATCGTCGACGCTCAGCGTGGTCTGCGTGACGTAGGCTACCGGCGTATCGGCGGGAACGTCGAGCGCCTCGACGTCGTCCTCGTTCTGCACGAGGATTACCGGACCGTCGATCTGGCCGAGCGTGCCCTCGACCTCCGGGTGGCCGGCATGGCCGATCAGAATGAGCACGCGGCCCTGCGCGACGTAGCGCTTGCCCTGATTATGCACCTTGGTGACCAGCGGGCAGGTCGCGTCGAGCACCGGCAGCCGCCGTCCCGCGGCCTCGTCCACCACGCTCCGGGCGACGCCGTGGGCGCTGAAGATGGTGACGGCGCCCGGCGGCACCTCCGACAGCTCCTCGACGAAGATCGCGCCCTTGGCCTTGAGGCTGTCGACCACGAATTTGTTGTGGACGATCTCGTGCCGGACATAGACCGGCGGCCCGTATTTCTCGAGCGCGCGCTCGACGATCTCGATCGCGCGCACGACGCCGGCGCAGAACCCGCGCGGTTGGGCCAGAATGACCTTCATGAAATGGAATCCAGGAGGGGGGTGGTGACCATCCGGTCATCTTCCCACATAGGTTGGGGCAAGTCACAGCCCAAAACGCCGGAATTCGGCGATTGCGGATCGATCCTGGCCGTTCGCGGTTTGAACCTTGCGCGCAGCCAGGGTGTTGTCGAAGGGACGAGCCGTCCGAGCCGGGTGTTCTCCAATGCAACCTTAGTCGTTGTCAACGCACTGAATTGCCTGATATTCGGCCGCCACGTCGGGTCAGGTTCCCCCGCGGCCGCCCGGATTGGCCCAGGCGCATAATCTTCAGGACAGCCATGCTGCAGAAGGCGATTGTCGGCATCGTTGACCGCTGTACCCGGTATCCCAAGCAAATCCTTGGCATTGCGGTACTTTTAGCGCTAGTCGGCGGCCTCTATACGGGCAAGCATTTTGCCATCGACGCCGACGTCAACAAGCTGATTTCCAAGGAGCTGCCCTGGCGCCAGCGCGAGGCGGCCTACGAGAAGTTTTTCCCGGTGAAAGAGGAAATCATCCTGGCGGTGGTCGACGCTCCGACCTCCGAGCTCGCGACCCAGGCCGCGACTGCCCTAACCCGGAAGTTGTCCGAGCAGAAAAACCTCTTCCACGCGGTCGTCGAGGCGGGGGGAGGGGCATTTTTCCAGAAGAATGGCCTGCTGTTCCTGCCGACCCAGGAGGTGGTCGCTCTCGGCAAGAAGCTCGGCGAAGCAAAACCCGTGATCCAGGCGCTGGCCCAGGATTCCAATCTGCGCGGCCTGACCACGGCGCTGAACTATGGATTGATCGGGGTGCGGACGAAGCACTACACGCTCGACGATCTGTCCGGCACCTTGAACATGGTCGCGGATACGCTCGATGAGGTCATTGCCGGGCGCCCGGCAAGCTTCTCCTGGCGCGCGATGCTCAACGGCAGGCCGCCGAACACGACCGAGCGCCGCCGCTTCATCGAGATCAGGCCGGCGCTCGACTACAGCTCGCTCACGCCCGGAAAGGCGGCGACCGACGCCATTCGCCAAGCCGCGGCGGATCTGAATTTCGGCTCGCAGTATCGCGCGACGCTGCGGCTCACCGGGCTGGTAGCCATCGGGGACGAGGAATACGCCACCTTGAACGAAGGGGCGTTCACCAATACCGCCGTCACCATCGTGGTCGTGCTGACCATCCTGTGGCTCGCGCTGCGCTCGCCTCGAATCATCCTGGCCGTGTTCGCCAGCCTGATCGTCGGCCTCCTGACCACCGCGGCGATCGGACTGGCCTTGGTCGGCGCGCTCAATTTGATCTCGGTCGCCTTCGCCGTCCTGTTCATCGGCCTGGGCGTCGATTTCGGCATTCAGTTCACGGTCCGCTACCGTGCCGAGCGCCACGAGATCGATGACATCAAGGTGGCGCTGCTCAACACGGCGCGCTACGTGGGTGCGCCGCTGACATTGGCCGCGGCGGCGACCGCGGCGGGGTTTCTGTCGTTCCTGCCTACCGACTATACGGGGCTCTCCGAGCTCGGCCTGCTCGCCGGTCTCGGCATGATCATCGCGTTCCTCACCAGCATTACCCTGATTCCGGCGCTGCTGTCGCTGCTGCGTCCGCCCGGCGAGCCGCGAGAAATGGGATACAAGGCGCTCGCACCCGTCGACCGCTTCATGGAGCGGCGCCGCATTCCGATCATTGTCGGAACCGGGCTCGTCGTCGCCGCCGGTCTGCCGTTGTTGCATTGGCTGCAATTCGACTTCAATCCGCTCAATCTGCGAAATCCGAAGGTCGAATCGGTCGCCACGTTTCTCGAGCTGCGCAACGATCCGGCGATCGGGGCGAACTCGATCTACGTCCTGGCGAGCAAGGAGGCGGCGCAGGCCGACATGGAAAAGCTCGGCAAGCTGCCGGAGGTGGCGAGCGTGAGGACGATCGAGAGCTTCATTCCCGACGACCAGCAGCCGAAGCTCGCCGCGCTGCGCCAGCTCGGAACCGCGCTCGGTCCGGTGCTGCGGCCGGATCCCAACAAGAAGCCGCCGACCGACGCCGACAATGTGGCGGCGCTCAGGGCCGCGGTCGACGCGATCAAGCAAACGGCGGGAACGCAAACCGGACGCGGCGCGGCCGCCGCCAAGCGGCTGGCCGACGATCTCGCCAAGCTTGCCGACGGCGATGAAGCGTTGCGCGCGCGCGCGCACGCCGCCATGATCCCGCCGCTCGAAACCGCGCTCGACGAGCTGCGCAACTACCTGCAGGCGCAGCCGGTCTCGCTCGAGACCTTGCCGCCCGAGATCACGAACGAATGGGTCGCCAAGGACGGACGCTTCAAGGTCGAGATCCTGCCGGAGGGCGATCCGAACGACAACGACACCTTGCGTCAATTCGCGCGCGCGGTGCAGGAGGTCGAGCCGAACGGGATCGGCGGGCCGATCGCGATCCTCGAATCCGGACGCACGGTGATCCGGGCATTCTTCCAGGCCGGCTTCTGGGCGCTTGCCTCGATCACCATCCTGCTCTGGATCGTGCTGCGCCGGTTCGGCGACGTCCTGCTCACTCTGGTTCCGCTGCTGACGGCCGGCGTCGTGACCATGGAGTTGATGGTCATCTTCGGCATGAAGATGAATTTTGCCAACATCCTGGCGCTGCCGCTCCTGCTCGGCGTCGGAGTGGCGTTCAAGATCTACTACATCATGGCCTGGCGGGCCGGCCAAACCGACCTGCTGCAGTCGAGCCTGACCCGCGCCGTGACGTTCAGCGCCTGCACCACGGCGACCGCGTTCGGCAGCCTGTGGCTGTCGAGCCACCCCGGCACGTCGAGCATGGGCAAGCTGATGGCGCTCGCGCTCGTCACCACGATGGCGGCAGCGGTGCTGTTCCAGCCGGTGCTGATGGGGCCGCCGCGCGAGAAGGCGAAAGCGGCCAAGGCGCGGGCCCCGGAAACAGCCGCCGGCTCATGACGCCGTTGCCGCCGGCGTCGAAAGGTCGACATAGACCTGCCCGTCCCTGACCTCGGTCCGGAAGGTCTTGAGATCGATGAAGCAGGGCGGCTGCACGGCCTTGCCGGTCGGCACATGGAACGCGCCGAAATGCTGGATGCATTCGATCACGTCGCCTTCGAGCATGCCGTCGGCGAGGTCGGCGGTGGCATGGGTGCAACGCGCGTCGGTTGCGTAGAAGGTGCCGTCGATATTGTAGACCGCGACACGCTCCCCGCCGACGTCGAAGCTCCTGACGGTGCCGGGGGGCAAGTCGGCGGCGGCGCAGACGGGTAGCGGGTTTTCTGCCATGGCCTGATCGTTCGCGGGGAGCGACGGTGTGCTTTAGCGGGCTCGTTGAAAAGTTCAATAGGGAGCCCGCACGCTGCCGGCCGACCGGCGGGACGCGATGCAATTGACCCCGTTTCGGACCAGCATATAGGTTCGTCCCCTGAAGGTTCCATGCCGGAGGCAAGCGCAAATGTCCGCCCGCTCGTACATCGTCGACGACCGCGAGAAGAAGACCTTTCTGCTCGACCGGGAGGCCCTGGTTTCGGAGGAGGTCTTGCGCGGGGAAATGTCGCAAATCTTCGGTCGCTGCTGGATCTATGTCGGCCATTCCTCCGAGCTCAAGAAGCCGGGCGACTTCCGCTCGCGCAGGGTCGCCGGCCGACCCGTGATCTTCTGCCGGGATCAGCAGGGCAACTTTCACTGCCTGTTCAACACCTGCCGTCACCGCGGCGCCATCGTCTGCACGGAGCGCGCGGGCAACCGGCGGCGTTTCCAGTGCATCTATCACGGCTGGACCTACGGCAATGACGGCCGGCTCGTGGGCGTTCCGGGCGACGACGCCTATGCCGAGGGCTTCGACAAATCGTCGCACGGTCTGCGGCGTCCGGCCCGCTTCGAGGACTATCGCGGATTCTGGTTCATGTGCCTCGACCCCGAGGTCGATCCGCTGTCCGACTATCTCGCGGACGCAAAGGACTATATCGACCTCGTCATCGATCAGTCGCCGTCGGGGGAGATGGAGATCATCGCCGGCGTGCAGGAATACGACGTCGCCGCCAACTGGAAGCTGATGGTGGAGAACAGCGTCGACGACTATCACCTGCCTTCCACCCATTCGACTTGGCTCAACTTCATGGCCAATTCCGGCGTGAAGATCGAGCCGCCCAAGGAGGCGGGGCTGGTGCTGCCGACCCGCGGCAAGGCGGTCGAGCTCGGCAACGGCCATTTCACCACCGACAACGTCAATTTCCGCGGCCGCCCGGTCGCCAAATGGATCCCGCTCTACGGCGAGGCGGCGAAGGCGGAGATCGACGCGATCCGGCGCGAGCTCGTCGATCGTCTCGGACCGGAACGGGCGCAGCGCGTGGCCGACACCAACCGCAACCTCGTCATTTTTCCCAATCTGGTGATCAACGACGGCTCGTCGGTCACCGTGCGCACCTTCTATCCGGAAGGGGCCGGCAAGATGCACGTCACCGCCTGGGCGCTCGGGCCGGTCGAGGAGGGCGAAAGCGCGCGCGCGCGCCGGCTCGATGCCTTCCTCACCTTCTACGGTCCCGGCGGCTTTGCCACGCCCGACGACGTCGAGGCGCTCGAGCTGGTGCAGCAGGGGCTCGCCAACTGGGCCGAGGACCGCTGGTCGGAAATGTCGCGCGGCATGGGCAAGGAGGGCGAGCAGCTCAACAGCGACGAGCACCATCTGCGCATCTTCTGGCGCCGCTGGAACGAGATGATGGGAGCATCGGCATGACCGTGGCGGCGCCAACGGTGGTGACGCGGGCCGAGGTCGAGGATTTCCTCTACCGTGAGGCCGCGCTGCTCGACGACTGGAAGCTCGGGGAGTGGGAGGCGCTGCTGACCGACGACGCCGCCTACTACGTGCCGCCCAACGACCAGCTCGAGGGCAACCACCGCAACACCCTGTTCCTCATCGCCGACGACCGCGAGCGCATCCGCCAGCGCGTCATCCGCATCAACGATCCGAATTGTCACGCCGAATATCCGAGATCGCGCACCCGGCGCATGATCTCGAACGTCCGCATCGTCGGCGTGGAAGCCGATCTCGTGACCGTCGCCGCCAATTTCGTCTGCTACCGCTTCCGGCGCCACGAGCGCATCCGCGAATATGTCGGCGCCTATCGCTACGTCCTCAAGCGGACCGGCGACGGCTTCCGCATCAAGGAGCGCCGCGTGCTCATCGATGCGCACGAGCTCGGCTCGCTCGGCTCGGTGAGCTTCATTCTCTGATGTGGGCGGCAAGCTCGGTCTGCTCCCTCCCTCCGCTCTTCGCAACCGAACTCGGGTTTACCCGGTATTATGGAGCAACCGCCACAAGCGCCGTGACGGCGGCCGGCCCACATTTCGGGCATGCGCCCCACAGCTGCCATTTCCGCCCTGCTTCGCCTCCACGGCGATCTCGCCAGCAAGATCGACGACAACAAGCGGGAGGCCAAACGCCTTGCCGACAGCATGAGGCACGTCGAGGCTGTCATCAAGCTGCTGCAGCCCGGCTACAATCTTCGCGCCATCTCCGTCCGCAGGCGCAAGCCTAACCGGTGGGTTCGAGCCCGGCACGATATTCCGAAGCGCCCTGGACGTTCTCAGGACGGCTGAGAAGCCGCTCTCAACGCGGGAGATGGCCGAACGGATGTTGGCAGCCAACGGCGTAACCGGCATTGCCTCCAAAGCCGTCGCTCGGCTGGCGGGAAGCGTGCAGTCATCGCTGCGGAACCACAAGGGCGGGATTGTGCGACAGGTCGGCACGGGAATGCCCGCGCGGTGGGCGGTCGCTGTTTAGGGGCGCTTCTCACCTCGGGGGCCTTTTGGCATATCAACCCTTCTTTCTCTTGAACGTGATGTTGTGGCGGGCAAAGAAGCGGCTCCAATCCCGCGTTTTGTCTCTGTCTGCACGTTCTGGCGTTTGCAGGTTCTGCCTTCTCCACATTACGCCACCGTCGCTAGAACGAACTTCGCCGCAAGCGGACTGATCATCAAATTCGGCTAAGCCGACGCCTTGTAGCCACGCGACAGCACTGGGTATGTCCCCGAACTCGCGGACGACGGTATGCCCATCGGACTCCCCGGTCAGCGTGGCCACGTAGTTACCCATGGCGCCATAATAGGACGGGCGCTGGCGATCCGGCTAGGGCTCCCTTATTCAAAGTGAGACACGACCGGGCCTCCGGCGGATCAAAATTCCCCTTGCCGCAAGCTGCAGACGCCACGGCCGGCCGCAACTACCTGTACCAACATTCCATCTTCGATTTGTTCGAGCGACCGTGCCCAGTTCTTGGCTTTCTCTCTTGCATCAGCGTCGTTGGCAGCAACGAACGTGGTGGACTCTCCCGACGGGACTGGCACGCCATCCATGTGGCAAACCGCAGCAATATAATCGATCATTTCTCACCTCCTGTGGGAGCTATAATACCATGCCTAAGTACCCAATTTCATAAATACGGTGACGTATTTTGTGGACGTTGACCATACGAATCTGACACGGCGATCCTCGGCGGGAGGGAAACGTCATGCCGAGGAAGAGCCCTTATTTCATTAAGCTCACAAGACGAGAGCGCGCAGAGCTTGTACGGCGGTCGGGCAAATATCAGTCTTCATATCGAGACGTGATCCGAGCCAAGATTGTGCTGTTGGCCAGTAAGGGACTGGCCAACGATGCCATTGGTGCCCGCCTGGATACGCCGCGGCAGATCGTCAGCAAGTGGCGTCGGCGTTTCTACACCCACCGACTATCCGGTCTCGAAGATCAGCCGCGCGGCGGCCGACCGGCGCGTTTTTCCCCCCAGTGTCATGGTCGAAATCAAAGCGTTGGCTTGTGAGTTGCCGTCGCGTCGCGGGCTGCCATTAGCCCGCTGGTCGCTCGCCGAATTGCGCCGGGAGGCGGTGGCTCAAGGGCTCGTCGCACAGATCAGCGGGACCACGCTGTGGCGCTGGCTCAGCCAGGACGCACTGCGCCCTTGGCGCCATCGCTGCTGGATCTTCCCGCGTGACCCCGCCTTCGCCGCCAAAGCCGGCCGCATCTTGGACCTCTATCAGTGCCGTTGGCAGGACAAAGCCCTGGGGCCACGCGATTATGTGCTATGCGCCGACGAGAAGACCAGCATCCAAGCGCGCCGGCGCAAACATCCCTCGCTGCCGCCTGGACCAGGACGACCGATTTACATCGAGCACGAATACGCACGCGCCGGCGCTTGGGCATACATCGCCGCCTGGGACGTGCATCGCGCCAAGTTGTTCGGCCGCTGCGAGCGCAAGACCGGCATCGTCCCCTTCGAGCGCTTGGTCGCTCAGGTCATGCGCAAACAACCGTACCGATCCGCCCGCCGCGTATTCTGGATCGTCGACAATGGCTCCGCTCATCGCGGCCAACGCGCCGCCGCCCGCCTCCGCGCCAGGTGGCCCAATATCATCCTCGTCCACACCCCGGTGCACGCCAGCTGGCTCAACCAGATCGAGGTGTACTTCTCCATTGTCCAACGCAAGCTCCTGACGCCTAACGACTTCCCAACCCTCGCCGCTCTCCAAAACCATCTGATGCGCTTCCAACGGCGCTATCAACAATCAGCCAAACCGTTCGAGTGGACCTTCACCCGCAGCGATCTCGATATCCTTCTCGAAAAAATCAAGCAAAAATCCTACCGCCTCGCGGCCTAAACCAGGTCAAAAAATACGTCACCGTATTTACGAATCGGAGTACTAAGGCAGGCAAGCGACGGCCCGTCGAGAGCACTACCGGCCTATTGCTCAACATGAGAACAAGCGGTAATCATGCCGACATGAGCCGTGCACTCCACGACAAGCTCGACCAAATTCTTCTGGGGACCACGGCCTCCCAGATCGGACCATTTGTCGATCACAAAAGCAACCTTCCTGGGAAGATCGGGCCAAGCGGTTCCTGAAGGCCGAATTGGCAAGGGCCGACGTGAGCTACCGCGAATTGGCCGACCGGCTGAAAAAACACGGGCTGAAGGAAACCGAGGCATCGGTCGCCAACAAGATCAGTCGCGGCACATTCCCGGCCACATTTTTCCTTGCCGCCCTAGTTGCAATCGGGTGCGAGGCCGTCACACTGGAGGATATTTAGTCATCATCGGGGGCCCGCGATTGTGTTGTGGCGCATTCTATTTCTCGTTGGCCTCTGGTTGCTTTTTGAGTGCGCGATTTCGTGGTTCGCGACGTGCGATCAGCCAAGCTATTACGCAGCCGCTTACGATGGTCAGAAGGGTCACTGCACCCTTTTTTCTGGCCCGCTCGTTTCTCTCATTAGATTCGGTCTCACTGGCTTGCTCGATTTCCTGCACACTTATGAAAAGCAGCTCGTCGCCGGCTTTACCGTCGTGTTGGCGATATTCACGGGCACCCTCTGGTGGTCCACCAACAAACTGTGGAAGGCCGGCGAAAGACAGATGGAGTTGATTGAGCGAAACGCCGCTCAGCAGACGAGCGACATGCAGGCGTCTGTCGCTGTCGCTCAAGAAACCGCTAGGGCCGCTGAGCGTAATGCGGAAGCTGCCATTGACGCTCTGCGGCCATGGGTGGGACTCCACACAAACACACACTACCACCCTGGAAACGCCCACGACATCAACGCCAAGGCCGTTGTTGTAAACACTGGCCAGTCTGCAGCCATCGATCTTCGCGGAAAGTTCGTCGTTAAAGTCACCATGCCAGATGAGAGCGTGCCGGAAATTCCATCTACAGTGAATTGCGCGCCCCATCCGCTGTTTCCAAACGTCCCCCATACCTTCCATGCGGTTGAAGATTGCGACACCGTTCCCCTGAAACCCGCAGAGATCGGCGAGGGCAAGATTTTTGTCTGGTTGGTTGGTCGCCTGGACTACTTGGATGGGGAAGGAAATCCCCATCACACGACCATCTGCCTTCGCTATTGGCCGGCCATCGACCAGTTCGTCCCCTACGATGAGGGCAATGAGGCAACCTAGTGCGGCCAACGCCGCCCGCACCCACATAGCGCGCGCTCCTACCATCGGCGCCCCTTTGGGGCGGCAGGTAGGGGTCAGCCCGCTTGTGGCGGTTGCTCCATAATACCGGGTTTACCCAAGTTCGGTCACTTAATGATTTGGCCGAAGTCGGATAAATCCGACTTCGGCTGAGAGGGTTGGGGTGAGGGGCCAGATGAGGCGCCGGGTTGGCGACCCGCGGAGGCCATCTCATCGGAAACCGGCCGAACGCCCCGCCACCCCGAAACGCCCGACTTCGGCTCGAAGCTGGAGCGCCTGGATGGTCGGCGCGCATCTCGCCTCGAACGGCGCCCCGGCCGTGACGATGGCAATATCCGACCGGCATCCCGCCCGCGCTTCGGGAACGCCGCGCCCACGATCCACGTAGGTCATTGCCGCCCGCAGCCGATCCCAATCGTCGTCGAGCAGCCCGAGCGCGGTGTTGCATCTGTGGCAGAGGAGCCCGCGCACGAGGCCGTATGCCATCGTGCGCTGTGCCCGCCGCCGCTCGCGAAATTCGCTGTTCGACCGCCACTTTTCGCGCTTCAGCGCGTTGAGCCGGTCGCGGTGCTTCGCGTGATAGGCGCGGCTCGCGGCAAGCTCCCGCTCTCGGTATTCCGGATCCTCGGCATATCGTTTCCGGCGCTGCTCGTACCTGAAAGCCATCTGCGCGTCCTCCCAGATTTTTTGCGCGTCCCGGATCGTTCGGCGCCGCCCGCGGCAGGCAAAAGCCTCCGGCGTCGCGGTGCGGGAGAGCCGCACGCGGGCGCGTTCAAGCCTTGTTGCCGTGCTGTCAGGGAGTCGACGCTGCGGCGCAGCCGTGCGGCCGCGGCGCAGGCAAGGCGTCGGCCCGCCGCAGGCACAAGCCGTGCCGCGGGCGCGCCGCAACGATCTAGACGCAGTTGTTGATTATGAGTGTATTGTACACGATTTGCGTTACATGTCAAGCGACATTTTGTAGACAAAAACCAAAGTCGATCTAAATCGCTGATTTAGCGAGGGAACTTGTCGCGCCTTTTTTGCGCTTGAACGGCATTCAAGGGGTCAGGGGCTCGGCTCCCCCTGGCTCAACCACTTAACATACTGACAATTAAATAGATTTATTGATCGAATTTCGGTTGCGGCAACTTGGACTTTCTGCAGGAAGCACGGTCGCCGCTGTGGACGGACCCTTCGCCACCGTAGAGCCGGGGTCGATCCAGCCGGGTTCCTTGTCGGCCGGCCGCAAGCGGTGGCTTGCTAGTCCTAGGACGCATCGAACACCCCTTGCGCTATATGCATACATCGCACGAGTCCCATTGTGGACTTAGAATCGGCCACACGCGAGGGCGGCGGAGCGGTCTAGCTTTCGGCCGCTGATTTTTTCTGTAGTCCCCCCATCCCGCCCAAGAAACGAGCGAGCTGATCGAGTTGGTGGTGGGATGCCCCCATGCCCTGCGCGCGAGGTCCGGGCGAGCAACTGCACGCTCTCCGTTGTGATGGCCATCACGAAATGTCTGATTTGGGTGCGGACGGTGAGCCGGTTCACGGTGACGCCGCGAGCGTTGAGCCAGTATGGCCGCACCAGCGTGGATGGTCCGCGCTGGCTTGGATGGAGGAGATCATGACCAAGACTACACACAACGCGGAAGTCACCGAATTAAGCCTCGAAGAGTTGGAATCAGTGAGTGGAGGCGTAGAACAACTCGTGCACGAACGACTACACGTCGCTAACAAAACGGAGTGCTGGATCTTCGACCTTCCAGGAGCGGACCTATTCATGCAATGTTTCCGTTGAGGGTCCGCGTTGGCTTGAATGGAGAAGATCATCCGCAAGACCAGTGACGCAACGAGCGAGTGCGAACTAACAATCGACGAACTCAACGCCGTGAGTGGCGCAGCATGGGTCCAAACGATTCCGATCGTCATTGGCCCTATGGGTGGGTGCGGTGGCGGCGGTGGCGGTGGTGGAAGCCCCATCGACGCTTGGTACACCTTGATCCACCAATTCGGCTTCTGACGCTCTAGGAATGGAGAAGATCATGAGCAAGAACACCGCAATCAACACCGCTGCAACGAGCGAGCGCGAACTGACCGAGGCCGAACTCACCGACAGTGAACTCGACGCTGTCAGCGGCGGCCTCGATGCCATTAAGCCATATGGAGGATATCATCCTATCTATCCACCAACTCCAGATGACGACATGGTGGCGTTCGGTCGCGCTGCTGCTCAAGCCCAAACCCGCTAAGCGCAGCGGATCGCTCCCTGCCCCTATAATCGCGGTGCTATTTTGAGCCGCGCCCCTCGCCGCCCGACCGCGAACACCGAAGGACGAGCGGGTTGCGGTCGAGGGGACGGCGCTCGACACCATGACGGCGGCCGGGCAAGGCGCCGCCTGGCGGGCAACCTGGAAATTCAAGCGGCATTGATCCTCACCTTCCCGGATCAGCGGCGACGCTGGCAGGTCGAGGATCTTGCTGCTCTCGTGTTCTAAGTTTGAATGTTGCGCCTTTGCGACCTCGGCGCCGCCGATCTTCTCGGCAACATACTCGGCGACAAACGCGGCGACGGCGTCGACCCACACTTGGGGCATCTCGGGCCTGGCCGCGCGCTCGGTCGCCCGCTGCCGCGCGCGGATAAATCTCGGCCTCGCGCGCCTTCATGGCCGCACGCGCGGAGTATTTCCACGAGCCGAATCACGTCTGATTTTTCCCGGGTCAAGCCCGGGCAGGGGAGGGAACCATCGGCACCGTCGAGCCCGGGGTCGATCCGCCTACGGGTTCCCTGTCGGCGACGCCCTTATGTTATCTTCCAATAATGACTCGGCGAGGTGATCTCATGCCCCATGCAGCGCGGCTGCGAAAGGTCGGCGGGTCGGTCATGCTGGCGATTCCCAAGCCCATGCTCGACGCGCTCGATCTCGCCCCGGATGCCGCGGTCGGGCTGTCGATCAAGGCCGGCAGGCTCGTGGTCGACCCGAAGAAACGGCGACGCTACTCGCTCGACGAGTTGCTGGCGCAGTGCAAGCGGTCGGCGCGGCGCTCGCGCGAGGACCGCGCGTGGCAGGCGAGCGCGCCGGCCGGGCGCGAGCTCATCTGATGGAGCGGGGCGACGTCTACCTCGTCTCGCTTGATCCGACCGCCGGGCATGAGCAAAAGCGCAGCCGCCCCGTGCTGGTGATATCGCCGGGCAAGTTCAACCGCCTGACCGGCCTGCCGGTCGTGGTGCCGATCACGACGGTCGGCGGTTTTGCCCGGACCGCCGGTTTTGCCGTGTCTCTCAAAAGCGCGTCCACGCGCGTCTTCGACGGGTATTCGGCGCCGGCACGAGGACGACAGGAGTCGTTCGCTGTGACCAGCCTCGCGCTCTTGATCTGCACGCGGGGCGCGAAGAAGCTCGAGGCGGTGCCTGATCACATCGTCGACGAAGTCCTGAGCAAGGTCAGCCCGCTGTTCGAATAGCCGGCGACCAACCGACGGGTCGTCACGTCCGCGTATCGGAACAAGCCTGCGCACGACGACCGAGCGAATGCGACCAACCCCGAAGGAAACACGCCGATGGCCAAGCTCGACGACCTGATCGAAGAACTGGTGACCGCGAACCGCATCCTCGCCCGCGAGGGCGTGGTGGATTCCTTCGGCCACGTCAGCGCGCGCCATCCCGACAACCCGCAGCGCTATCTGCTTTCGCGCTCGCGCGCGCCCGACTGCATCGAGGGGGACGACATCATGGAGTTCACGCTCGAGGGCGTGCCGGTCGATCCGCGCGGGCGCGCGCCCTATCTCGAGCGCTTCATCCACGGCGCGCTCTACGAGGCGCGGCCGGACGTGATGGCGGTCGTGCACCATCACAGCGAAAGCGTGATCCCGTTCGGGGTGACGGATCGCAAGATCAAGCCGATCTTTCACATGGGGGCGTCGATCGGCCACGAGGTGCCGGTCTGGGATTCGCACGATCGGTTCGGCGACACCGCCATGCTGGTCGAGAACATGGAGATGGGGCGCGACCTCGCCAAGCTGATCGGCGCCGGCGGCACCGCCCTGATGCGCGGACACGGCGCGACCGTGGCGGGCAAGAACGTCCGGCAGGCCGTCTACATCTCGGTCTACCTCGAGGTCAACGCGCGGCTGCAGAAGCAGGCCATGGACATGGGCGAGGTCAAGTTCCTGACCGCCGGCGAGGTCGACAAGGTGGCGACGCGGACCGGGCCCTACGGCATCAACCGGGCCTGGGAGAACTGGTGCCGGCGCGCCGGCCGGCCGTTCCAGGCCGAGTGAGCGAGCGTGCGACGTAATTTCGCCGGAGCCCTTCCTGCAGCCGGCGGGGAGGATGTGCTATTAGGGGCGCGGGACCGGCAAGGGCTCGGTCGCGCCAGGCGGATGGTCGAAGCGGGGACGATTGAATGTCTGCGGTAACCGCGCCGTCGCAACGCATCGACGCGAGCGCGCCGAAAGCCGCATCCGCCATCCTCGTGGTCGAGGACATCGTCAAGCGGTTCGAGACGCCGGACGGCGTGCTTACCGCGGTCGATCACGTCTCGCTCAGCGTGGCGCCGGGAGAATTCGTCGGGGTGATCGGGCCCTCCGGTTGCGGCAAATCGACCCTGTTCAACGTGATCGGCGGGCTGCTCGACGGCTACGAAGGCACCGTGCGGGTCGCGGGCGAGCGGGTGCGCGGGCCGCATGCGGCGATCGGCATGATCTTCCAGGAGGAGTCGACCTTCCCCTGGCGCAACGTGCTCGACAATGTCGCGTTCCCGCTCGAGATCGCGGGCTTGAAGAAGGCCGAGCGCTACGAGCGTGCCCGGCATTTCGTGAAGCTCGTGGGCCTCGACGGCTTCGAGCGGCGCTATCCGGCCGAGCTCTCGGGCGGCATGCGCCAGCGCGTATCGATGGCGCGCACGCTGGCGGCGCAGCCGAAGATCCTGCTGATGGACGAGCCATTCGCCTCGCTCGACGAGCAGACGAGGCTCCTCCTCGGCGACAAGGTCCTGCAAATCCAGCAGCAGCTGAAGCAGACGACGCTGCTCATCACCCACAACATCACCGAGGCGGTGCAGCTCTCCGACCGCGTCCTGGTGATGACCTACCGCCCGGGCACCGTGAAGCGGATCGTGGAGATCGCGCTGCCGCGCCCGCGCAGCTCGGAGATCGTGTCGAGCGATGCGTTCGGGCGCTACGTGGCGCAGATCTGGAACGACCTGCGCGAGGAGGCGAGCCGGGGCCTCGACGACGAGGAGGCCCGCAAGCTGCGCGAGGGCGCGAATCGATGAGCGCCGCCGCGACGATGCTGGCCAGGAACCGGTACGTTCCGGCCGCGCTCGGCGTCGCGTCGCTGGTCGTGCTGATCGCGCTGGTCGAGCTGCTCATCCGCATCGGCGTCATCAACCGCTTCATCGTGCCGATGCCGTCCGACATCATCGCCGCCTTTCCGCGCGTGATCGTCGAGGAGCACGTGCTCGAGCGCTTCACGCTCACCGCCGGCGAGGCCTTCTCGGCCAGCATCCTGGTGACCGTTTTCGGGGTCGCGGGCGGCGTCCTGCTCCACCGCTACCATTTGCTGCGGCTCGCGACCGAGACCTGGGTCGCCGCCGTCGCCGCCGCGCCGCTGGTGCTGATGTATCCGCTCTATCTGGTGATCTTCGGCAGGAGCGCGCTCACCATCGTGATGATGGGGTTCACCGCCGGGCTTGCTCCCATCATCCTCAAGACGCTCGAAGGCCTGTCGGCGACGAGGCGGGTGCTGATCAACGTGGGCCGGAGCTTCAACCTCACGCCGTCCCAGCAATTCTGGAAGATCCTGTTCCCGGCGGCGCTGCCGACCATCTTCGTGGGACTGCGGCTCGGCCTGATCTTCTCGCTCATCAACATCGTCGGCGTCGAGTTCCTGATCAATTTCGGCGGGCTCGGACAGCTCATCAACGAGCTCGCCGAGCGCTACGACCTCGCCGGCACCTATGCCGCGATCTGCTTCGTGATCCTGGTCAGCGTCTGCGTGTTCGTCCTGCTGGAGAGGCTCGAGCGATGGCTGAGACCGGTCGACTGAGGCTCGCGGCAAAACCCCCTCCCTACCCTCCCCCGCTGGCGGGGGAGGGACGGGGAGGGGGCCTGCCGCTCAACCCGGTGACGGCGCTGCGGGTCATCATCATCGTCGCGGTGCTGCTGGCCTGGGAGGCGCTCGCGGTTTCGGGGCTGCTCTACCGCGACGTCGTGCCGTCGCTCGGGGCGATCGGCAAGGCGCTCTATGTCACGCTCAGCGACCCGAGCTTCTATTTCCACCTCGGCACCACCGCCTACGAGATCGGCATCGCCTTGGTGATCGGCGGCTTGAGCGGGCTCGCGGTCGGCATCGTGCTCGGCGGCAGCGCCTTCATGGCCCGCGCCTACGAGGCCTATCTCTACTATCTCGGCCCCTGTCCGAAGATCATCTTCTTTCCGATCATGATCATGTGGTTCGGCGTCGGCCCCGGCTCGAAGGTCGCGATGGGCGCGATCTCCTGCTTCTTCCCGGTCGCGCTCAACGTCGCCGGCGGCATGCGCGAGATCGACCGGGTCCTCATCCGCGTCGGCAGGAGCTTCCGCGCCAACACCTGGCAGATGGTGACCAAGATCTATCTGCCGGCCATGCGCCACCCCGTGATCAACGGCGTGCGGCTCGGCCTCGGGGTCGCCTTGATCGGCACGCTGCTCGCGGAAACCAAGCTGTCCAATCGCGGCATCGGCTTCCTGGTGATCCAGGCCTATAGCATCTTCAACATGCCGCAGATGTATGCGCTCCTGATCATCCTGTTCGTGATCGCGATCGGCGCCAACGCGCTCATCGGCCGGATCGGCGGCCTCGCCGACATCAAGCGATCGTAGACCGCCGCCCTTCAGCCGAGCCCGTATTCCGACCAGCGGGCTCGCACGCGCGCCTCGTCCTCGGCGGCCGGCCGCACGGTCGGCGGAAAGCGCTCGCCGCCCCACTCGGGACGGCGCGCGTTCCGCCATGAGCGGGTGGCGTCGATCAACATCCGGTTCCAGAGGCCGGTGCCGAGTTGCGCCACGTCGCGATCCTCCATGGGCGTGCTGGGATCGATGGGCGAGCCGAAAATGCCCGGGAAGATCACGACGCCGCCTTCTCCGGCATTCACGCGATGAGCGAAGGCCCATTCCACCTGCTCGTCGTCGGCCGGGTCGATGTCCTCCTCCACCACGATCACGTGCTTGTAGCGGTACTGGGCGGCGCTGTTGCCCCAGAGCGCGGCCGCGATCTGCTTGGGTTGCCCCTGATAGTGCTTCTTGATCTGGATCCGGATGTTGACGCCGTTGGTGATGGGCGGCGCGTAGACGTCGAGAATGCCGGGGATGCCGGCGCCGTTGAGAATGTTCCAGGCGATGCCGGCCCGCTGCACCGAGGACATCACGCTGTTCTCGCTGTAGGAGCCCGGCAGCGTGCCCTCGAGCGAGCCGCGGAAGATCGGGTCGCGGCGGTG
>WNFC01003283.1_pt1 | contig 17497 bp, 16 predicted proteins | sample 5400541 | NCBI WGS metagenome assembly WNFC01 (sample SAMN13153342, study PRJNA577476) | soil metagenome | isolation source: 120 cm saprolite under Douglas fir tree site 2 hole 2 replicate 1 | place: USA:California | collected 2015-04-18
AATTCGCTCGATCGCCCGTCTCGCGATAGACTTGTTCGCTCGTGGATTCTCGTTCCAATCCGACACTGCGCGGCTCGGCGGTTGGGCTTTTTCTCTTTGATGTCTGCGAAGAGATGCGGCTTGACGAACTGGGCTCCATTCTGGGCGCTCGACGCTTAGGCGAAGGACTGAAGCACGCCGCCGCAGAGCAAATCTTTTTCGAGCGTCCTCCGGTCGTAGAAGACGCCCAGTTGCCCGGGAATCCCGAAACCCGGGTTCGGGTCAAGTATTACGACTACGGCGTGCTAAGCGTTCTGTTTGAATTTCCTTTTGCCGGAGAGTGGCAGGATTTGATCGCGCTATCTTGTCGCTGGATCTCCGAAACCGACTTGCAGAGCCGTGCTGAGGCCATCGCCAAAGAAAAAGTCGAGCGCACCCGCCGTGCGTTGATCAAGCCTTATGACCGGTGGCTCGGTGAGGACTATTTCATCTTTTTCATGCGGGAAATTTCCGGCAATCCAGCCGCGAGCCAGTTACTAGGCTCCTGTGGTCAGCAAATATCACAAGTCGTGCGCGGCGAAAATGCCACCCTGTCGGAAGGTGAGCGCAGCGAAGTCTTGCAGTCGGCGATGTCTTACTATCCGAATGATCTGGTGGTGGTGGGATGGAACGCGGCCTTTGTTTACGACTCCCTGGCTGCTTCGGAGACCACGCTCCAGCTTCTTGAATACGCCAATTCGCAGCTCCTGGAATTCCGCTACTACGACGACCTGCTCACGCACGAACTAGCGCGCGTGTACGACTCATTGGGAAAGAAGTCCACATTCATCGGACGCTGGCGGCTGCCCGGGGAAGCTTCGCGCTTGCAGACCGTCCTGCTGGACGTGACCGAGCTGACCGAGCGCGCCGACAATGCCATCAAGTTTTTGAGCGACATGTTCTCCGCGCGACTTTACCGTCTGGCCGCGAGCAAGATCGGGGTGCCCGATTACAAGAGCCTCACGCAAGAAAAGCTGCGGACCGCCGAAGACCTCTATCGCTTCCTGATCGACCAATTCCACCAGTCGAGGACCTTTATTCTGGAATCCGTGGTTGTGCTTATTCTGCTTATCGAACTGGTGTATGTGTTCCACGGGAAGATGTGAGGCGAGGAGACGCAGCGCTGTTCTGGGAATCATTCGTTTGCGTTGACTCATCTATCTTTAGAAGAGGAGCACGACTTTGCCCGAAAATATCTATGACGTTGCTGTGATTGGCAGCGGCCCGGCCGGATATACTGCCGCAATTCGCGCCGGCCAGTACGGACTGAAAACGGCCATAATCGAAAAAGATCCTTACCTTGGCGGCACTTGCCTTCACGTTGGCTGCATTCCGACCAAGGCCCTGCTGTTTAACGCCGAGCTTTGGGACCACCTGAAAGACGCAAAGGAATTCGGAATCGAGGGGGTCGGCTCACGAAAACTCAACTGGCAGGCTGTACAGGAGCGCAAATCGAAGATCGTCAACAAGCACGCCAAAGGGCTCGAGTTCCTGATGCGCAAGAATAAGGTCGAGACTGTGAAAGGTTTCGGCAAGCTCACCGGTCCGGCACAGAATGGCATCCACACGATCGAAGTCAAAAGCGAAGGCAAGGCTACCCAACTTAAGACGAAGAACATCCTTCTGGCGACTGGCTCTGAAGCCCGTATGATTCCAGGGCTAGAACCCGGTGATCGTGTTCTCTCCAACATTGAGATTCTGGAGCTGGGCACCGTTCCCAAATCGCTGGTCGTTGTAGGGGCAGGCGCTGTCGGTGTTGAGTTTGCCTCGATTTTCCGCTCATTTGATTGTGAAGTGACCGTTCTTGAGATGCTCCCTCGCATGGTCCCACTCGAAGACGAAGATGTCTCCAAAGAACTCGCCCGCGCTTATCGCAAGCGAAGCATTAACTTTCATGCCGACGCCAAAGTTGAGAGAGTCGAGAAGACGCAGTCTGGAATCTCGGTCACATTCAGCGTGGATGGCAAGCCGCAAAAGATCGAAGCGGAAAAGATTCTGATCGCCATCGGTCGTAATCCGAACACCGACGGCGTCAGTTTGGAGAAAACACGCATTCAGTCCGAGCGCGGCTTCATCAAAACCAACGCATGGATGCAGACCGCCGAGCCTGGTATTTACGCCATCGGCGACATCGTGCTCGGCACGCCGCAACTTGCGCACGTGGGCGGGATGGAGGGCATTGTCGCAGTTTCGAAGATAGCAGGAAAGGAAGATCGACCCATCGATCCGCTGCGAATTCCAAATGTGACTTTCTGCCATCCGGAAATCGGCAGCGTCGGCCTGACCGAAGCGAAAGCCCGCGAACTGGGCCATGACGTGAAGGTTGGCAAATTTCCGTTTACCGCGAATTCCCGTGCGTCCATCGTCGGCGAACATGAGGGCTTTATCAAGATCATCTCGGACGCAAGGTACGGTGAGATTCTGGGAGTGCATATCATCGGTCCGCAAGCGACGGAACTGATCGCCGAAGCCGTCACCGCCATGGAACTCGAAGCTACGGTCGAAGATCTGATGTGGACTATTCACGCGCATCCAACTCTCGCAGAGGCGATGCTGGATGCGTCGAACAGCGTGTATGGGATGGCAATTAATATGTAAATTCACGGCCACGGATTTGCAGGGATCACCACGGATAAACCACGATCCGCATTGCGTCAAAGTACCTCTGTGAACTCTGTGTCCTCTGTGGTGAAATGGTTTTGAATCCGTGTTGATCCGTAAAATCCGTGGCTAAGCCTTTGATCTCGGTTCTCCAAGTCGGCACGCTCGATTACACGACCGGCCTCCGCTTGCAAGAAAAGCTGGTGGCGCTTCGCAAAGAGAGCCGCATCGGCGATGTACTCCTTCTTCTGGAGCACACCCCGGTTATCACTCTTGGTCGCAACGCTAAAACCAAGAATATTGTCGCTTCGCCCGAACTCCTCGCCCAACGGGGCGTGGAAGTTCATGAATGCGATCGTGGAGGCGATGTCACTTTCCATGGTCCCGGACAGCTCGTCGCCTATCCAATTTTCGATCTCCGCGGCTTCCCGTCAGCAAATGTGGCCCGCAATACATTGGGCGCAGTCGAGTACGTCCGCCGTCTGGAAGAAGTCCTAGTCCGCACCTGCGCGGATTTCGGAATTCCTGCGAAGCGCGTTCCCGGATTGACTGGAGTGTGGACGGGGGAGGATGCCCGTCTCTCCACTGTCTCTGACGATGTGGTCACCCCCACGGCCCCTGCGCCCAATACTGCTCGTGTAGGGACGGGCGCCCTCGCCCGTCCGGCTGAGTCAAAGACTCAGCAACTCTCCGATGCCGCCGAATCCAAAATCGCCGCCCTCGGAGTGCACATTTCTCGCGGCGTCACCTCGCACGGCATCGCACTGAACGTGAATACCGACCTCAGCTTCTTCAATCTGATTGTCCCCTGTGGAATCACTTCCAAACCGGTCACATCAATGCAGAGAGAACTCAGTCGCGCGATTTCGCTGCAGGATGTTGCCCATGCGCTCTCCCGTAACTTCGGCACTGTTTTCACCAGTCAGATTCTTTGGCTCGAGAGCCTCGATGCCCTGCGCGGCACAAATCTGGGCGTTCCCATGCAAGCCCCCGAAAACCTTCGCCGCATCCACAGCGAAGACGACTCGGCCTGGGCCTGAGATTTTCACTTCCGCGTGCAAATCCTTTCCCTAGATTCTGATTGCATTAAGATGTCCGATACTGAATTACCGCAGGGGAGGACAGATGTACTCAATTGCACGCCGCAGTTTCCGCCGGAGATCGCTCGTCCAATCCACCCTCGTTCTGTCAGCCATGCTGCTGATACAGAGCTGTGGTGGAGGTTCTTCCGCTCCGCCTCCACCTCCTCCGCCACCACCACCTGCGGCTGCAACCCCGTCGTTCTGGCCAGGCGCCGGCACTTACAGCCCAACCCAGATCACCCTATCCGACACAACAGCGAATGCAACGATCTACTACACAACCGATGGCAGCACGCCGAACACGTCTTCGCTCAAGTACGTTGCTCCTATCGCAATCACGTCAAGCACCACCATCAAAGCTATGGCCACGGCTCCCGGTTTCTCGCCAAGTCTGATCACCGCCAGCATCTATACCGTTCCGGCGCAGAACGGCGTTGGATCTGCGGTTTCGATTGTGCTCACCACCGACGACCAGTCCCGCAAAATGCAGCCGCAGGCGGGCACAAACTTCACGACAGCTGCAAACGGTCGAGGCAGGGTGATTTACGTGGACCAGACGCAAACCTACCAGCCAATCGAGGGATTCGGGGCAGCGTTTACGGATTCGGCGGCATACCTGCTCAACGAGGTCGCCTCCCCAAAGTCGGCTTTGACCAGCACGATGAACGATCTATTCACCCGCAAGGGCAACGGAATCGGACTGAGCTTCATGCGCACCCCCATGGGCGCCTCCGACATCGCCCGCTCACAATATTCTTACGACGACAGCGGCGGCGCAGCCGACCCCACACTTGCCAATTTTTCCATCGCCCACGATCAGGCCGACGTCATTCCAATCATCCTGCAGGCACGCCAGCTCAATCCGCAGATGAAGCTGATGGCCAATCCGTGGAGCCCGCCCGGCTGGATGAAGACCTCTAACTCCATGGTCGGCGGCGCGCTTCAATCCAGCATGTACTCACCCTTCGCCGGATATTTTGTGAAATATCTGCAAGCCTACTCGGCCGCGGGCATCAGCGTGGACTACATCTCTCTGCAAAATGAGCCGCTATTCGTGCCCGGAAACTAATTCGTCCATGAGCTCCCCAAGCATCGCCCCGTCCCTAGCCGGACGCCTTCTCGGTTCCACTGCCAACAACTTTGTGATTGCAGAATGGCAGGACGCGGGCGGCATCTCTGCGCAGCCGCGTTGGATCGCGCCCCTGCACCTCCACCGGAGCGACGACGAAGCATGGTATGTGCTGGAAGGCGTGCTTCGAGTAAAAGTCGGCAACGAGGACCTGGAGCTGCGCGCTGGCTCCGGGGCGCTCGTGCCGCGCGGCACACCGCACACTTACTGGAATCCTGGTCCGGATCGCGTTCGTTATCTGCTGATCATGACCTCGCGAATTTACCAGTTGATTCAGGATATCCACGCCATGAGTGAGCGCACCCCAGCCACGCTGCGAGCCGTATTCGAGAAGCACGACTCCGAACTGCTAGGTTAATAAATACCGAGGGGTGCCCCATTTCTCGCATCCTTTGCGAGAAGTGGGGCCTTTCTCTGACCACTATCCAATCTTTGCCCTCACCTCGAGCCCGGAGTAGGATTATGAGTTCGCCCAGCGAATCATGAAGAAAAAAAATAAGATCGCGAAATCCGCGAAGCCGAGTCCCTCCAAGAACGGCTCAAGACGCGGCGTCCCCACGCTTCGCCAGCAGCGCACCTACTCCATCCCCGACCACCGCCTGGAGAAGCCGAGCTTCACCGTTCGCCAAACTCGGAAGGGTGACGAATGCTGTTATGAAATCTCCGGTGACCTCAACGCGCCCGTTCCGCCCATCCGCGATTCGAAGTACCTAAGCAAACAGCAACGCATCGAGATCTACCGCTGGATGGTGCTGAACCGCAAAATGGAGCAGGCGCTTGAGAATCTTTACAAGCAGGGAAAAGTAGTCGGCGGAGTTTATTTCGGACTCGGCCAGGAGGCCTGCTCCTGCGCCTCGGCCTACGCGCTCGGCAAAGATGACTGGCTCGCTCCTATGATCCGCAATCAGGGATCGCTGCTGGTCCGCGGCTTCGAGCCCCGCGACATGATGATGCAGTACATGGCCAAAGCCGATTCTCCAACCAAAGGTCGCGACGGCACTTCGCACTTCGGCGATATCTACAAGCGCAACGTCGTCTCTCCGATTTCCATGCTCGGAGATCTCATTCCCGTGATGGCAGGCGTCGCATTGGGCGCGAGGCTGCAAGGCCGCAACGTAGCGGTCATGACTTATATCGGCGACGGTGGGCAATCCACGGGCGTGACTTACGAAGGAATCAACTTCGCCGCCGTGCAGGACCTCGGCCTGGTGCTTTTCGTCGAGAGCAATCTCTGGGCCTACTCCACGCCTTCGGAAATGCAATACCGCGTGGAGGACCTTGCCGAGCGCGCCATTGGCTACGGCATCCCTGGCGTCATCGTGGACGGAACCGACGCCTGCCAAATTTACGACGCGGCACATGAAGCCGTGGAGCGTGCCCATCGCGGCGAAGGGCCGACACTAATCGAAGCGAAGATGATGCGGATGAAAGGCCATGCCATTCATGATGCCGCAGACTATGTCCCCAAGCCAATGCTCGAGTACTGGCGTAAGCGCGATCCGATCACGCGTTTCGAAAACTATCTGCTGAATGTGAGGAAATGGCTGTCGCCCCAGGAGCACCAGAAGCTGATCGCGGATATCGAATCTTACCTGGAGAAGGAAAGAGAAGTTGCCGTGAACTCTCCCATGCCCGCGCCCGAAACTGCTGAAGGCGGTGTGTATTGCGAAGAGGGATGCCACCAGATCAAGCCGAAGTATGGAATGCCGAAATTGCGGGTCCCAAAATCAGTCGCTACTCGAAAGAAAGAAGAGGCGGCACTGCATTTCCAGTAGCTGGCCTCTGAAGCGATCGGGAAGGGCACGACTTTCAGTCGTGCCGTCAAGCAGTTGGGACCTCGAAGCGGCACGGCTGAAAGCCGTGCCCTTCCCGAATGTCGCGATAACTCGCCGGAAGCCTGCAGCCAAATGTCACGCGGCCGCAATCCTCCGAATCAAGTCTTCCTGCTCACTCCGATTTTCCGCCCCGATCGTAAACGCGTCGAGTACGCCTAGCGACAGCGCATAGCGCAGCGCTTCATCCTGTCGGCTGCGCAGGTCTCCCGCGCCGAGGATTTTCATCCCTACAACGGCTTTACCTGAGGCCTTCATTTGCTTGAGCACGCCAATCACGGTCGCGGGATCGGCATCCATATTTGATTGAATTGGATTGATCCGCGCCAAGTCCACCTCCACCCACGGAGAATTCGCTGCCGCCCGCAGAGCCTCAATCGAGTGGCAGGAGCAGCCATGTGCCCGGATGACTCCCTTCTGCTTTGCCTCCGAAAGCACTTCCATCACGCCTTTGTAGCGTTCGGTCCAGTCACCCTCGGTAAGGCAGTGCATCAGAAAAACGTCCATGTAGTCGGTGCCCAGCTCTTTGCGAAATCGGTCCAAGTCAGCGCGCATTCCGGCCGGATCGCGGGCCCATGATTTCGTCAGCACCGTGACTTTGTCGCGCTGCACATGTTTGAGCGCCTCAGCCACATGAGGATGACTGCCATAGGAGTCTGCGGCATCGAAGAATCGCAGTCCATGGTCGTAGCCATTCAAAAGCATCTCAGACAGCCCTTTTATTCCGAGAGCAGTCTGGTGTGAGTGGTGCCCAACACCCACGGTGCCGGTGCCCATCGCTAGGCGGCTGGTGCGGATCGCCGTATTGCCAAGCACGACCGTGTCCGACGCGCTGACTTTCTTCGTAAGCTCTGGCATGGCCAGCGCCCGGCCAGTCATTTTCGACGTTAGCCAAGTGGCACCGGCTCCGTAGGCTGCGGTGGTGAGGAATTCTCTTCGCTTCATGGGAATCTCCTGGGCTGCAGCGTGTTAGACGTGCCGACAAGCTGTTTGGGATCGCTGGCGCGCCGGAAAAAGTATACTCGTCATTCTCACCCGGAGTTGCGCAAGGCAGAAAGGCAGATCCTTTCGGCATGGGAAACCTCCTTAATTGGAGCCGAAATGGCTGTCCTTATACCCGCTCCAACTGCGCCACCGTGCGTTCGTTAACCACGTTCCCAGTATTCAGCGTTGAGGCCGGCTCGAAGAGCAGAATCCAGCATTCTTCTTCGGCTACGGGGCGGTGCTCAACTCTGCGCGGCACCACGATGAATTCGCCTTCTTCCAACCAAACATGGCGGTCGCGGAACTCCATGCGGAAGCGGCCTTTGACCACCAGAAACATTTCGTCTTCATTCTCGTGATGGTGGAAGACGAACTCGCCTTTCAGTTTGTCGAGTTTTACGTACTGACCGTTGAGTTCGGCGGCGATGTAGGGCTTCCAGTATTCGGAAATCTTCGCGAATTTCTCGGCGATGTTGACCTTGTCCATGATGCCTTCGTAGATGAAAATGTCAGGGAAAGGTCGCAGACTTTGGAAATTGGGTGCAGCGGGCCTTCCAGGCCTGCGTTGAGAGGCAGGAAAGCAATGGGCTTTAGCTCCTGCGGTACTTCGCCCGGCGCCTGAGCGATCGGCAGCTGAAGCCCTCATCCATGTCACTTGGGAATGCGGGGCGGGAAGCTCCTGCTCGCCCCCGCGCTCTAATATATCTTGATATATATCCTAAATGTGATATATATCATGATATAGACCTAAAAAAGGATGATCCATGCCGCGCACTGCAAAATTGTTTCGTAATGGCCGGAGCCAAGCCGTGCGTCTGCCCGTGGAGTACCGCTTCGAGGGGGCCGAGGTTTTTGTTCGCCGCGATCCGGCTACCGGGGACGTCATCCTGTCGCGGCGGCCGGACTCCTGGAATGATTTCTTCGAATTGTTGAAGACGGTCGAGGTACCAGACCACTTCTTGTCAGATCGCAACGATACGCCTCCGCAGAAGCGGAAGCTTTTCTAATGGCCGTCCGCTATCTTCTGGATACAAATACCGCCAGCTATGTGATCAAGGGTAATTTCCCGCGAGTGCGAGAGCAATTAGTAGCGGTGCCCATGGCTGAGGTGGGAATTTCGGTCATTACAGAGGCTGAGTTGCTTTTCGGCCTCGCCCGCCTGCCTCAGGCGGTGTCGCTGAGGGTCGCCGTTGAGGAGTTTCTGCTTCGGCTCAACGTGCTGCGGTGGGATTCGGTAGGGGCTAAGCACTACACCCAGCTACGCGCGGTTTTAGAGAAGAGAGGGCAGCCGATGGGCAACTTGGACATGATGATCGCCGCTCATGCTCTCGCCGTCGGGGCTGTGCTGGTCACTGGCGACCGAGTCTTCCGTCGAGTTGCAGGTCTCAAGATCGAGGACTGGAGCAAACCCGCCTGAGACTTCAGGCAGGCCGGACGAGCGAAAACGCCCGTCTCTTCACAACCAATTGGCAAAGAGCCGCCAGCTTGCGCTGAGGGCTCATGGCTAACTGCTGACTTACGAATTCTCGTACAACAATACGCCCTCGTTTTCCTTCGCATCTACCGGGCGGTAGAACAGCTTGTTGTCTTCGAGGAAGACTTCGATGAACGCAGGGCGCACGTTGATCGTTCCCTGGATCAGCGCCTCGGACAGCGGGTCTTCGATGTACTTTTGCAAGGCCCTGCGCAGCGGTCGCGCGCCATAGGTGCGGTCGATCAGCGTCTGGTTGAGGATCCACTTCTTGGCTTCGTCTGCCACCGTGACCGTGATGGCTTTCTGTGCCAGGTTCTGGTTCAACTGCGTGACCATTAGCTCCAGGATCTGGATGAGATCGTTCTCGCCGAGCGCGTTGAATATGATGACTTCGTCCAGGCGGTTCAGGAACTCAGGGTTGAAGGTGCGCTTGACCTCGCCCTTTACCAGTTCCTCGACCTTATCGGAGATCGCATCCTCCTTCGTGGACTGGAAGCCCAGTCCCTCGCGCTTCTGCAAGTACCGGGCGCCAATGTTCGAAGTCATGATGATGATCGTGTTCTTGAAGTCCACGGTGTTGCCGAGGCCATCGGTCAACTGGCCGTCTTCAAATACCTGCAAGAGGATGTTGAACACGTCCGGGTGCGCCTTTTCGATTTCGTCGAGCAGCACTACGGAATAAGGCGCGCGCTTTACACGCTCGGTGAGCTGGCCGCCCTCTTCGTAGCCGACGTATCCCGGAGGTGAGCCAATCAGCTTTGAGACTGAGTGTTTCTCCATGAACTCCGACATGTCGAAGCGGATTAGAGATTTCTCGGTGCCGAACATGAACTGCGCCAACGTGCGTGCGACTTCGGTTTTACCCACGCCCGTGGGTCCGAGAAAGAGGAACGAGCCGATTGGCCGGTTCGGGTTTTTTAGCCCGGCGCGGCTGCGGCGGATCGCGCGTGACAGCGCGCTGATGGACTTATCCTGCGAGATCACACGCTTGTGCAGCTCTTCTTCAATACGTAGCAGCTTTTGGGTTTCTTCTTCTTTAATGGAAGTGATGGGTACACCGGTCCAGCGCGAGACAACATCTTCAATGTCTTCGCGATTTACCACGCCGGTGGCTGACTCGTCGAGATGATATTTTTCGCGAAGAACGCGCAGGTTCTCGCGTTCCTTGCGTTCTTCGTCGGAATAGAAACGCGCCTTCTCAAACTCATGGTTCGCGACTGCGTTCTCCATTCTGTGGACGATGAACTTGAGCCGCTTCTGCACTTCGGTGATCTCTTCAGGCAAAGAAGTCTGGCGCAGCTTTACCCGCGCTCCGGCTTCGTCGACCAGGTCGATCGCCTTGTCAGGAAGAAAACGGTCGGGAATGTAGCGGTTCGAATGCGAGACCGCAAAATTGATGGCGTCGTCCGTGTAGGTGACCGCGTGGAATTTTTCGTAGCGGTCTTTGATTCCAAACAAAATCTTGGTGGCATCGACCTCGTTCGGAGGCGGAACCTTCACCGCCTGGAAGCGCCGCTCGAGAGAACGGTCTCTCTCGATGGATTTCCGGTATTCGCCGGGGGTCGTCGCGCCGATGCACTGAATCTCGCCGCGTGAGAGCGCTGGCTTCAGAATGTTGGCAGCGTCCAGCGATCCTTCGGCCGAACCCGCGCCGACCAGGGTGTGCAGCTCATCGATAAAGATAATGCAGTTTTGCGACTCCATCAGTTCTTTCATGATGGTCTTCAGCCGCTCTTCAAACTGCCCGCGGTATTTTGTTCCTGCGACGATCAACGACAAATCCAAAGCGAGAATTCGTTTGTCCGCCAGGAATGAGGGAACTTCACCGTCGGCAATGCGCTGCGCCAGCCCTTCCACAATTGCGGTCTTGCCAACCCCGGGTTCTCCAATCAGCACAGGGTTGTTTTTCGTACGGCGGCACAGAATCTGCACCACCCGCTCCAGTTCATTCTCCCGGCCAACCAGCGGATCAAGCTGGCTGTCCATTGCGGCTTGAGTCAGATCGCGTGAAAACTCGCTCAACAGCGAAGACTCGCGCTGCCGTTGCGGTTGTGCTTTTTCCTGGCTGCTCCGGGCCAGCTCTTCTCTTATCGTGGAGAGCCTGAGTCCGCGTTCGTGCAGAATTTCTGCCGCAAAACATTTCTCTTCGCGTAACAGTCCGAGTAGCAAGTGTTCCGTGCCGATGTGCTTGTGCGAGAGCCGTTCGGCCTCTTCCGCGGCATAAGCCAGCACCCGCTTGCATTCGTTGCTCAACGGGAGGTCAACCGAGGTAGAAACTTTTTCGCGGATGGTGGTGTGCCCCTCGATCTGCTTGCGAATGGACTCGACCGAGGCATGCGAGCGCAGGAAGCGATTGGTCAGAGCTTTGTCTTCACGAAGGAGTCCCAGCAGCAGGTGCTCAGTCTCGATATAAGGAGAACCGAACTGGCTGGCTTCGTACCGCGCAAAGAAGATGACGCGCCGTGCTTTTTCGGTATAACGCTCGAACATATAGCCCCTTCCCCAGAGGTCCTCCAGAGACTGAAAGGACGACTTGCCGCCCAACGCTCCGGAACTTCCTGGCCCTGACTACTAAACGATCTGTCTGATTCGGGACTAGCCCACATCTTGTATTATCGTGAGCCAGCGCTCTTTTTACCACTGGTTCCTATTACTAAAGGAACCATAAGGCATTATCGCAATTCCTCCTTTGATTAGAAACAATTGCGAACGTATTCATTTCGGTACATCTACCCACCCTAGTCGCTGCAAAAGGCGCAGCGACTAGAACGGGGCACCCAGAATTCCTAATCGGCCAACGTTCCCGGCACGACCTCTTCCATCTTCCCACTTTCGAGCCGCAGCACCCGGTGGCAGCGCCGCGCAAACCCCACGTTATGAGTGGCGATCAGGGAGGAGAGCTGATGGTCACGATGCAAGCGCGCAATCAATTCAAAGACCGCGTCAGCGGTACGACCGTCCAAATCACCCGTCGGTTCGTCGGCCAGCAAGAGCTTGGGCTTGGTGATTAGCGCGCGAGCCAAGGCTGCCCGCTGCTGTTCTCCGCCGGAAAGTTCTCCGGCCCGATGATGCGCCCGCTGGGTCAACCCTACCTCCCCCAGCCATTCGAACGCTGCCTTTTCCGCCTCGGTCTTGGGAGTGCCCCGCATCAGCAGCGGCATAGCTACATTCTCCAGCGCCGTAAACTCCGGCAGCAGATAATGGAACTGCCACACAAAACCGATTTCGCGGTTACGAAAATCGGCAGCGTCGTCTTCCGACATCGAACTCAACCGCAAGTGGGCGCAGTATACGTCACCTGAAGAAGGCCTATCAAGCGTTCCGAGGATGTGCAACAAAGTACTCTTTCCCGTTCCGGACTCGCCGACAATTGCGAGCATCTCCCCCTGCCCCACTTCAAACGAAAGATTCTCAAAGAGCACTAACTCTGAGGCACCGGACCGGAAAACCTTCTTCAGTCCTTCGATTCGAAGTGCCTGTTGTGTTAGATGCAACTGGAATGCTCCTCGTCTCAAATGCGCCAGGCAACCAGCGGCGTTCGTCGGGTCGTAAAAGTTGCCTATTTCAATTAAAACACGCAGGGGAAGCGTATGTTGTTGGGACTGCGGATGGGACCATCCTTCTGAGAGAAAAAGGCTTCATCTGCGAGTCCGGACTGCCAAAGTCACTCATACCTCAGGGCCTCTGCCGGCAGAATCCGCGCTGCCGACCAGGAAGGATAAATCGTCGCCACTAGCGAAGTCCCAACCGCAACAACTGCCACGAGAACTCCGTCGATGACGCGTGGCGCAAACGGCACGTAATCAATGGAATAAACCTCAGGCGCCAACGAGAAAAGGTGGTAGTGTCCGCCCATCCACGAGAGAGCGTATCCCAGGACCAGCCCAACGGCCGTTCCGACCACTCCGATCAGCGCGCCTTGTGCGATGAATACTTTGCGGACCTGCGACTTTCGGGTGCCCATCGACATCAGCACGGCAATGTCGCGGGTCTTCTCCATCACCATCATGGTCAGCGAGATCAGTATGTTCAGCGCGGCCACAAAAACAATAAGGCCGACGGTGATGAAAGTGACTAGCCGCTCCAAGCGCAGCGCGTGAAACAACGGCCTGTTTTGCTCCATCCAGTTCGTAGTCATGAAACCCGGCCCCGCAGCCTGTTCCAGCGCCTGCCCAACCTCAGCCGCTTTGTAGATGTCGTCTATCTTGAATTCAATAATCTGGATCACGTCCCCAAGCGCGAACAACCGCTGCGCATCGGAGAGCCGGGTGAAAGACCAGGAAAGATCGTAGTCGTAAAACCCCGAGTCAAAGATTCCGGCGACTCGGAAGCGGCTGTATTTGGGAACCAGGCCAAAAGGTGTCAGCTCTCCCTGAGGACTGGTCACCAGCACTACCGAGCCAACCTTGGCCCCGAGTTCATCCGCCATTTCTTTCCCTAAAATGATCGGAGGCATTGCGGCCCGGCGCTGCTGGATCGCCTCCAGAGAGTCAGTGTCTTCCAGTGCTTGTGTGGAGCGGACATTCTTGGCCCCTGCCTTTGACGTTGCTTCTGTAGCCGGCTCGTCCAGCTCCTCCGCCGATCCCTGCTTCACGCTGCTGAGGAGGTCACTCACTCTCCGTTCATCTTTCGGGATGATCCCCTTGAGCACTGCACCCCTTGCTCGCGGCCCTAACGAAATCAGCACCTGCTCATAGATGTCGGGGGCGGCAGCTATCACGTGGGGCTGTTCTTGCAGGCGATCCATTAGCGGACGCCACTCGCGGATACCGTCGCCGAGGGTGCGCAGCAGGTTGACATGAGACGTCGAGCCCAGCAGACGGTCCTGCAAGTCCTGCCTGAATCCGTTGTTAATAGCGAGTGCAACTACCAGGGAGGCGACGCCGGCAGCGACTCCTGCGACCGAAAGCCCAGTGATCACGCCAATCACAGCCTGCTTTCGTTTTGCGCGAAGATAGCGGGAAGCGATGAAGAGCTCGAATCTCATGCAGCAATGAGCCGTTAATGGTCAGCCCGGCTTCAATGATACATGCGAGGATTTATGATCGTCGCAGTTGGCGTCTGCTTCACGGTCTGTCCGCAATCTGCCACAGCTGTGCGCGCCGATTCACGTCGGGAGACACAGAATCCCTGGGCAGGTTGTTGCTTCCCACCCAGGGCTTGAGTTTGGTGGTTCCGTGGAGTTACAGCCGTTCCGCCGTCACCGAGACAGGCACTCCATTGGTCAGCGACTCGAACACCGGGGAATACCCCGGCCCCAGCTGACCAATTTCCTGCAACTTCTCGTCGGGCACGTCGGCCTTGATCTTGAAATTGACGTGGATTCCCTGGTATCCGTTGCGAACCTTCTTGTCGAGTGCAAGAAATCCGTGCAGATCAATGTCGCCTTCCAAAGAGGACTCGACTTCTTCGATGTGAATGCCGCGCGCCGCTGCGTGATAGACCATGGACGTAGTCAAACAAGATGCCAGGGCGTGGAGCAGATGTTCGACGGGGTTAGCGCCACTGTCCTTGCCGAGCAGCACGGGGGGCTCATCGGCCTCCAGCACAAACGGCTTCGGTCGTGATTGTTCCTGGCCAGCACCGTAAAAGGTGTCTGCGGTCGAGCAGTTTTGGCCGGCATCCACCCATTGGTTGCGAATGCGGAATTTGAATTTTGCGATGGCTGGGGTGGCCTTGATGGCATCGATGGTGTTAAAGAGGTCGTCAACCGCGACTCCGTTGACAGTCTTTACAAGCATTTTTGCAGTTGCTACTTTGACGCGTTTCATTCCATTTCTCCTTATTATGTATGGTCCTAGCGGACAGCTGGTACTACCAATATCTGCACGACTTATGAGGTCGCCGGGTGCCCCACCGTTTTCGCAAAGTGCGCAAGAAAGGTGGGGCAGCTGGCACGTTGGCGAAGCGCTTTCCCAGACGCTCGTGGATGTCCGGCTTACGCCATCGCTTGCTACTGGCTATTTCACGTCGACTTCTACGCGCATCCACGGGTGGATGCAGCACTGAAAGAAGTGTTTACCCTTTGACAGACCCGTGACATGGAGCTGGCTGCCTTGAAGGATTCGGGTCTTGGCCACCGCGACGTTCGCGAAACCGCCTACGCATTCGGGGACCGTGTCCTGTCCGGCATTAAGCCCCGGTATGAAACCGCCTCCGAACTGCGCCACTTCGGTGAAGGTGTGAGGCTCGCCGCCCTGATCGACCGCGATAACAGGAGTTCCCTTCTTGATGCTGAGTGTGTCAGGTTCGAAGTCCCAGCCTGGATCGGGAGTTCCAGCGGCTGCCTTGGCAAACAAATCGGACAGCGTGGTGGCGAATCCAAGCGGGGCAAGAGCGACGTTATGGCAGAAGTTAGGTCCAAGCGCTGCATTGAAGGTGTTCGGATCGCATTCGTCCAAGGCCACGACCTGCGCGGGGGTTGCTGGATTTCCGCTGCCTTGAGTTGACGCGGTTCTTGCCTGTGGTTGGGTTTGTGCAAACGCATGCATCGCGCCACCTGGCATAAAACTAACCGTCAGGGCGACGACGAAGAACGTTGCCAGGAGACTTACTGTTAGAGTTTTCATTTTGGTTCTCCTAAGGGTGTTCAGGAATTGTGCTCGGGAAAGCGCTGCTGGCATCGGACCGGACTCCCTGGTAGTGCTAACCTTCGAGCACGTCACGTCGCGATACTGCGGCAACTGACGCGGGTTGACCATAGCGAGCGCCTTAAGATTGGCTTAAGCCAAATGAATTCGTAAGCTGCAGAAAATTATCGGCTTGCCCAGGTGCGGTGTAGCGGACGCAAAATTGCGCCCACCTGTGAAAGACTTCTTGCCGTTGCGTCTGAGCGTAGTCAGACGAGCGGCAGGTGAGTGGGCCGAGATCGATTGAGGTTCCGGGCGGAATGGCGGAAGACGATACCGCCCGGAATTCCCCAAACTGCACTTTACCGAGGCGAGAGTCGAACTTCGACTCTGGCCACCTCCACGGTGGGCCGCTTGCTCGCCAGTTCTCGTTGCAGGTCTCCCGGAATGAGGGTCTGGCCGGCGCCTTGTCTCCACACTTCGGCCAGAAAGTAATGCGAACCGTAGCGCTGAAAGATCGCGTAACTCTGGCCGAGGTTCGCCCGCTCGCTGTTGTTCGCCAACATCAAGACACTGTTCCCGGAGCGGTCTTCCGAGCGAAGGATCATCGTGCCCTTCTCGTGGTTGAGTTCGATGGTGTAATCGCCGGCAGGCAGATTGTGGCTTCCGGCAACAAACGAGAACGGTACGGTGACCGTCACTCGCTGTACGGTCTGAGCCGAAGCCATTGCGGCCATCAGCAACAGAATGGATCCAAGCCGAGTCCCGATTCGCGTGGTCATGATTTTCTCCTTTGAATTTTGGTCACGGCCTTCGAGCCGACCGCGCCTGTTTTTCTTGCCCCTCACCTCCTATAGCGAGAACTGTGGTGAAAACCTGTAACGGAGGAAAAAGGTCACTTCGCCATACTGAGGCAACCAACGTGGGTTGACCATGGCGAACGCCTTAAGCTTGGCTTAAGCCAAATGAATTCGTAAGCCGCAGAAAATACTGGGCCTGTCGAGGTACGGTGCAACCGATGTAGAATTATGCCCGCGTGTGGGAGTTGTTACCGGTGGCGTCCGACCCAGTCAGACTGTCAGACTCGATCCGATTCGGTGAGGATTTCGACTTGGACGTGCGCACCTACGAACTGCGCCGTGCCGGCCGAGTTCTGAAGCTGGAGCGGATTCCCGTGGAGTTGCTACTCCTCCTAATTGAGAGGAGAGGGCAGCTCGTGACCCGCGACCAGATCATCGAACGGATTTGGGGCAGGGACATCTTCCTCGACACGGACAACAGTATCAACGCCGCCATCCGCAAAATCCGCCAGGTACTCAAGGACGACCCCGAGCAGCCGCGATTCGTGCAGACCATCACCGGCCGCGGATACCGCTTCATCGCTGTGGTCAAAGCTGCGTGCGAGATCCCGGGTCGAGACGTAGCAACGGAAGTTGCAGCCATACGCGACCCCTTCTCGGAGAAGCCACTGAAGCAGGTGGTGATTCGCCCACCGAATCTTCCTGTGCAGCGGACCAGCTTTGTGGGGCGGGAGAAAGAAGTATCTGCCGCCAAAGAACTCCTGTTGCGTAAGGATGTGCGCCTGGTCACGGTCACCGGTCCAGGTGGGATCGGCAAATCGCGGCTCGCGGTGCAGGTGGCGAGCGGCCTTGTCGACAGTTTTCCGAGTGGCACCCATTTTGTTTCGCTCGCCTCGCTAAGCGACCCGGGCCTGATCGCTTCCGTGATCGTTCAAGCGTTGGGGATCCGGGAGGCAGGAGGTCTGTCGCCGCTCGAAATACTCAAGCAGAATTTACAAGATTCATTGC